>Ga0335072_10001910_pt1 | contig 33045 bp, 29 predicted proteins | sample Lox_Sample_21_FD_206725 | JGI IMG/M metagenome (GOLD analysis project Ga0335072, IMG submission 206725) | Soil microbial communities from Loxahatchee National Wildlife Refuge, Florida, United States - Lox_Sample_2.1 | ecosystem: Environmental > Terrestrial > Soil > Wetlands | place: USA... | reverse complement strand
TTCGTCGACACGGACGATTCGATCAGCTACGGAGCCGAGCATATCCAGGGAGCCGTCAACATCACGTACGATCCCACGACGGATGCGCGCGCCGCGGACGACACGCTGAGTGCGCTGCCCGGCGATAAGTTGATTGTGTTTTATTGCGATTGTCCCCACGAAGAAGATAGCGCGCCGTTTGTGCTCGAGATGCAGCAGTTGGGCTACGACGCCTCCAAGGTGAAGGCGCTCCAGGGCGGGCTGACTCGGTGGGAACAGCTGCACTATCCCCTTGCCGGCACCGACATCAGCGTGGCGCAGGAAAAGGGAAACTGACGCAGCCTTCGTTGCTCCCCAGAAGTTTCATCGCCCAGGCCGTTCTTCGCTCGCTTTATGTTCCTGCCGCGACAGCAAGGCGCCGAATTCGCTTGTGATTCCGTGCGAAGCGCGCATACTCCCGATGAGCTACCGCCGCTAGACTGCCTCCCGTAAGGCCCCCGAGTCTATCTGGCCCCAGCACCCGGAGCGCACAGCGTTTCGCTGGACGAGTGTCGATGGCACTTGGTCCAGCGCGACGAGAACGAGGGCGACATGCTCAAGGTGTGCCTTAGGGGCCGATGCACGAGCATCGAACCAATTCCGCAAAACGGGGAGCCGGATCATTGCGTGATTCAAGTCGAGCTGGACCGCAACCTATCGCGAACTCGCGGGCCGTACGATGTTCGGCTCTTCGTTCCAATCGAGTTTGCCGCGCTCTTCGAGGAGGGGCTGCCGGTGATCGTGACGCTCGAGCAGGATGACGGGTGAGCCGCGGAGCTATTGGGGGCGAGGCGGAGTTGGGTATAGAATGCGGGCCGTCCGATGCTTGAGCCTGCCAAAAACGAATTGCTGACTCAGGTGGGCCGCGGCACGCCGATGGGCGAACTACTGCGGCGCTACTGGATGCCGATTGCCGGCGTGAGCGAATTCGAGAACGAATCGATCAAGCCGGTGCGAGTGATGGGCGAAGACCTGACGCTCTACAAAGACCTCAGCGGCACTTACGGGCTCGTGAGGCGGCACTGCCCGCACCGCTGCGCGGATATGTCGTACGGATTCGTGGAGCAGCGCGGCTTGCGCTGCAATTACCACGGCTGGCTTTTCGATCGCGATGGCCGCTGCATGGAGCAGCCCTACGAAGATGTGGCGCAGCCCGAGGCGCGCTATCGCGACAAGGTGAGGATTCAGGCATATCCGGTCGAGGTGAAGGCAGGGCTGATCTGGGCGTATCTCGGGCCGCAGCCGGCGCCGCTGGTACCGACTTGGGAACCGTTCACATGGAAGAACGGCTTCGTGCAGATTGTTTTCGCCGACGTGCCGTGCAACTGGTTCCAGTGCCAGGAAAATTCCGTCGATCCGCTGCATTTCGAGTGGATGCACATGAACTGGAGCGTGCGGCTGAAGGATAAGATGGGGCCATACTCGCCGCGGCACCTGAAGCTGGCGTTTGAGGAGTTCGATTACGGCATCGTTTACCGGCGGATTCGCGAGGGCATGAGCGAGGACGACCCGATGTGGAAGGTGGGGCGCGTCTGCCTGTGGCCCAACGCGCTTTTTACCGGCGATCATTTCGAGTGGCGCGTCCCGATCGACGATGAGAACACGCTGAGCGTGACGTGGTGTTTCAGCCGCGTGCCGAAAGAGCGCGAGCCGTACGTCCAGGAGCAGATTCCGGCGTGGCGCGGGCCCGTGCGCGAGGCGGAAACCGGGCGGCTGATTTCGAGCCACGTGATGAATCAGGATTTCGTCGCGTGGGTGGGCCAGGGAACGATCCCCGATCGCACGCAGGAGCATCTCGGCACAAGCGATGCGGGCATCATCATGATGCGGCAGCGATTTCTGAAGGATATGGAGGGCATCGCGCGCGGCGAAGATCCCAAGGCGGTGGTGCGCGATGCGGAAGTCAATCGCTGCATCGGGCTGCCGATCGCCGACCGGAAGAATCTTGTGGAGGGCATGACGCTCGAGCAGATCGCGAAGCATCCGCTCGCCGGCGGACATTTGACCGACTACGTATTTCAGGCCGGGCAGCCGCGGGAAGTCCGCAAAGCGTATGCGGACGCGATGGGCATCCCGAAGTGACCTCCAGCGCGGCAAAAAATCCAGCAGGCAATTCAGTGCCGTACCTGAGGATCGCGACCGAAGAGGCGTTTGCGACGCCGGAATTGCTCGATCGCTGGCGCGCTTTGCTGCGCGAGGGCCACAACCTCGATCCGGGGTTCGTTGGCCAGTGGGGATATTTTCTGGGGCCGAGCCCGCGCGCGCAGGGCATTGCTTCGCGCATCGCCGATCTTGGCGAACAGCGGCTGCGCGACATGGACGCGACCGGCATCGCGCGGCAGGTGCTTTCGCTGACGAATCCCGGCGTGCAGATTTTCGACGCGCATACCGCCACGGCGCTCGCGATTTCGTCGAACGATCAATTGGCCGAGGCAATTCGCAAGCATCCGGATCGGTATTCCGGGCTCGCCGCGATTGCGCCGCAAAATCCGGGCGGCGCGGCGAAGGAACTCGAGCGCGGGGTCCGGAAGCTCGGGCTGAAGGGCGCGATCATCAACTCGAACACGCACGGCGAGTATCTGGACGATTCGAAATTCTGGGACATTTTCGCGGCGGCCGAAGCGCTCGACGTGCCGGTCTATCTGCATCCGAGCACGCCTTCGCGGCACATGTACGCGCCATTCGCGGAGTGGGGGCTCGAAGGCGCGATCTACGGCTTCGCGGTCGAGACGAGTTTGCATCTGCTACGGATCATTTTGAGCGGCGTTTTCGATCAATTTCCGAAGCTGCGGATGGTGGTGGGGCATCTCGGCGAGGGACTTCCCTACTGGTTTTTCCGGCTTGATTTCTTTCACCGCGCGAATGTGGCGTCGGGCCGCTATCCGAACGTGAAGAAGCTCAACAAGAAGCCTAGCGATTACTTGAAGGAAAACGTGTGGGTGACGACGAGCGGGATGGCCTGGGAGCCTCCGATTCTCTATTGCCAGAAAGTGCTCGGCGTGGATCGCGTGCTATATGCGATGGATTATCCGTATCAGTTTGTGCCGGAAGAAGTGCGGGTGACGGACGAACTGCCGATCAGCGACGCGGACAAGAAGAAGCTGTATCAGACGAACGCCGAGGAAGTTTTTGGGCTGCGCGGGTGATCAGTGAATCTGAGCAAAGCCCGCGGCTAAAGCCGCCGCATGGTGAACCGCTTTTCGAGGGCCTGAAGGCCCACGCTTCCACCGCTGCCCTCGCGGGCTAAAACAACCAAAAGATGAAGAGCCTCGGAACTTCACACAGATTCCGAAGGCCCTTTCGGCCCTCGTCCGGGCCTGAAGGCCGGCGGGACGCCGGCGCTACTTATTCCGGGGGCCAGGCGAAGTTTTCTTCGCCGAGGGCGATGCCGAGCATGCCTTCGACCGGGAGGACGTCGACGGGGAGGCCGCCGCTCCATAGCGCGACGCTGAGCAGGAGCTCGCGGCGGCCGCGGAGATCGAAGAGTTCGCGCGCGAGCGACATCTCGACAATTTTGCCGTAGGCCGCCTCGAAGACGGACTCGGGATGCAGCAGGCACACGCCGCCCTGCTCGACGATTGAGCCGAGGCGTCCCTGATCGACCCGGAGCGTGATGCGCGTCTCGCGCGAATCCCACATGGTGAGCCGCAGCTGAAATTCCGACATTTCGGCCATGGCCTCGGCGATCGGATCCACCCGCAGGAAGAATTTTGCGGGCGCGAAGCCGTAGTAGAAATCGCCGAGCACATACTGGCGGCCGTGCATCGCAGAGCTGCGGCGGTCGGTGGCGTAGGAACCGGCGCCAAGCCATTCGAAATAGCTGCTTTCCCGGCCGTCCACTTTCACATCGAGGTAGGCGGAGGGCGGCTCGCGGCGGCCGCGCTCGGGGGCGCGCTTGATCGGCTGCGCGAGCGCATCGGGAACGGGATCACCAAGCGCATTGTAGATTTCGGTGAGATGCTTGCGGTAGAGCGCGTCGAATTCGGCGTCGTTGGCCGAGCCGTGCTCGGGACCATACCACCAGTTCCAATCGCTGCCTTCGGCGGCAAGAATGGCGTCGTAGGCGCGCTTGCCGGCGCCCTCCTCATTGAATTTCACCGGCAGGACGCGTTTCGAAGGCAGGCGCGCGGCGCGCGTGGCGGCGTTTTCGTAGGCTTCGCGGGCGTCGCGGAGAAGTTCCCAGGCGCGAACATCTTCGCCGTGGCCGATCCAGACATCGAAATTCGCGTTGATCCACGATGCGGGGAAAATTCCCTCGAGGCGGGGCTGATCGGGCGTGGCCTCGATCGCCTCGCTGACGGTGAGCGCATTGATATCGGGATCGCTCTGGATGCGGCGATAGAACTGGCGGAGAAATTCTCGGCCGTTGCCCGGGTAATACTCCCAGGCATTTTCGCCATCGAGAATCACGCTGACAGTGGCGGTGCGGCCGTAAGGCTCGCGATCGCCGATCGCGCGAAGGCGGCGATGAAAATCGTCGGCGGCGGCTTCCGCGCCCATCCGGCTGTAAACGAAACCGACGAGATCCGAGATGTAGTGATCGCGGAAGAATCCGCTCATGGCCTTGCCGTTGCGCTCGAAGCGCCAGGGACTGTAGAGCTCGGGGCCATTTTCGGGATAGCCGGCGGGATCGCGCCAGAAGCCGATGTTGCGCGTGCGGCCGAGGACGCCTTCATCCGTGGCGAACCACTTGAATCCGAGATCCATGGCGATTTCGAGCGCCTGATCGGAGACGGAGCCTTCGGAGGGCCACAGACCCACGGGAGGCTGCCCGAAGGTGCGCTCGTGGAATTGGCGCGCGCGGAGAAGCTGTTCGCGGGCGTCCTGCGGGTATCGAAAGGGAGGCTGCGGCAACGGCGTGTGCGGATTTGCGACGCGGGCGATATCCGTATCGCAGAGGAGCGGAAGAATCGGGTGGTAATACGGCGTCGTGGAGATTTCGATTTGCCCGCGCGCGGCCGCCAAACGGTATTCCGGGAGGACGGCGGCGAGCAGCTCGCGCTGCTTATCGAGCAGCGTCGCTTTATCTTCTTCGCCAAAGTCGCGGCCCTTTTCGGAGATGGCGCGGACCGCGGGGTCGTGGGTGAGATATTCTTCGTCCATCCAGGCGAGCTGCGAAAGCACCTGCAGGTCGCGCCAGTCGCGCGCGTTCCAGTGGGCCACGCACGCTTCGACGCCGGCCGAGCGCCATAGCGATTGCAGTTCGGCGAAGCGCGGCCAGCGATGGAGGAAATTGTCGTTCACCTGGAAGGCGCGCTCGAGGGCCTCGCGCTTTTCATCGGGCGTGAGATGCTCGGCGGGCGCGAAGGCGATGTCGAACCAGGGCTCTTTGAACGTGCCGCTTGCGTATTCCTCGATCTGCTCGGCGAGCAGCGGGACGAAATTGAAGGTGGCGTGAACGCTCGGGAATTCCTCGAGGATCTTCACCATGCCCCAGTAATCCTTGAGCGCGTGGAGGCGCGTCCAGGGCAGCAGGTAGCTGCAGGTGGCGGGGTCGCGGTATTGGGGCTGGTGCATGTGCCAGAGAATGACGAGATTGACGCGACTCACCTGTCGATTTCCTCCTGGGGCCGTTGGTCGTTTGCTAACGCGTTTGGAACTTCAGGGGCTGTACGTCGTGGTTGAAGCCACGACCTACAAACACTCTCGCGTCGCCAGGTTCGAGAAACAAAGCCCGCGGCTAAAGCCGCCCTAGCTACGGGCGCGTTTTCGCGGGCCTAAAGGCCCACGCTTCCACCGAAAACCGCGGCGCGACTTACGCGGCCCCCCATCACGGCGTGCATCCGGCGCGCCCGCTGCAACAGAGACGGACGACGTTGAACGCGAAATGCGGGCCGCCAACAGGATTGACGGCTGTAGAAGCAACGGCCCGCCGCTACAGGAACCTGAACCATGCACAACACGTGCCATTTGCTTCTTCTTCGTTGGCCGCATCTCAATGTTAGAATGACGCAGCGCTCGCTATGCGCCTGATCGACCGATACATTTGCCGCGAAGTAGTGTCCCATGCCTTGCTAGGCCTCGTCGTCTTCACTTTCGTATTTTTCGTGCCGCGGCTCGTGCAGCTCATGGACCTTGTGGTGCGGCATTCGGGGAACGCCGGCACGGTGACGCTGCTCTTCCTGTGCACGCTGCCGCCCGCGCTGGCCTTCACGCTGCCGATGGCGGTGCTTGTGGGCGTGCTCATCGGGCTTGGGCGCCTCTCCGCGGACAGCGAAATCGTGGCGCTGCATGCCGCCGGAGTGAGCCTCCGCCGGCTGCTGCTGCCGATCGGATTCGTGGCCCTGGTCGGGATGTGCATTACGCTGGCCACTACTTTCTGGCTGAGTCCGGCTTCCCTGCGGACGCTGCGCGGCCTCGAGGACAAGCTTCTCGCGTCGCAAGCGTCGTTTTCAATTCAGCCGCGCGTTTTCGACGAGCGATTTCCGCACGTCGTATTATACGTGCAAGACGTGGAAGCCGCCGCAACGCGATGGCGGGGAGTTTTTCTGGCGACGTCGGGCGCGGTCGGATTCCGGACGGCGAGCGGTTCGCGGCCGGAATCGAATGAGACCGCGGTGACGACCGCCGAGAACGCTTTCATCATGAACGGATCGTCGGCCGGGCAGATTCAGCTCCATCTCGGCCAGGGCAGCACGCACGAATACGACCCGCGGTATCCGAACCGGTACAACGTGACGACGTTCGGCGAGAACGATATTCCCGTCGACATTTCGGCGGCGACCACGGCAGCGCGAAATACGCCGCTTTCGACGGCCGAACGCCCGACAATCACGCTCCTAACCGACAACGGCCCGAACTGGCGCGACAGCCGCATCGAATTTCAACGGCGCATCGCCGTTCCTGCGGCGTGCCTTATCTTTGCGCTCCTGGGTGTGCCCGTCGGCGTGCGCCCGCGCCGCGGAGGCCGCGCTGCGGGCCTGATCCTGGCGCTAGTGCTGATCGGCGGTTACTACTTCATTTTCGTGTACGGCATTCATATGGCGGAGCTCGGACGGGTGAGTCCGTGGCTAGGAGTGTGGGCGGCCGACATCGCGGCGGCAGCTGTTGCGCTGTTTTTTCTGCGGCGCATCGAAAACGTGCGCAAGCCGAACCCCGTGGTTGCGTGGGCCGAATCGCTCTGGGCGCGACGGCCGCGCGAGAGCCACGCCGCAAACGGGTATCTCGCCCCGGCGTCGGGCGCGCCGATGGGCGCCGTTGCAGCGACGCCCGTTTCGAATGGGCCGATCGCGCTCGCATCCGCGACCGTGGCCGCTCGTATCGGAAGGCAGACCCGAGCGAGCAGCACAATGGCGTTTCCGATGCTCGTCGATGTCTACCTGTTCGAGCAATTTTCGTACTATCTGCTGGTGCTGCTGGTGGGCTTCGTGCTGATCTTCGACGCGTTCACGCTTTTCGATCTGCTGGGCGATATCACGCGCAACCACATTTCCGTGATTACCGTGCTGAATTATTTCCGCTATCTCGTGCCGCTGATGGTGTATCAGCTGGCGCCGCTGGCAACGCTGGTGGCGACGCTCGTGACGCTCGCGATTCTGGCGAAAAACAACGAGGTGATCGCGCTCAAGGCGAGCGGCATCAGCATGTACCGGCTCGTGCTGCCGCTGCTGCTCTGTTCGTGCCTCGTGGCTGGCGGAATGTTTCTGCTCGACGACACGTTTTTGCCCTATGCGAATCAGCGGCAGGACGCGTTGCGCGACCGCATTAAAGGCAAGCCGGCGCAGACATACCTGGAACCGGCGCGGCAGTGGATCTTCGGCGAACATTCGAAGATCTACAATTACGAGCTCTTCGATCCCGACCGGCAGCTTTTCGGGGGCCTGAACGTTTTCGAGCTCGATCCCGTGACCTTTCAGATCAGGCGCCGCATCTACGCGGAGCGCGCCACGTGGGAACCGAGCGAAAGCGCCTGGGTGCTGACCGGCGGATGGGTGCGCGACTTCGATGCCGACGGCCACGTGGTGCGCTACGAACCTTTCACCGCGACCTCCCTGCCCGAATTGACCGAGCCTCCCAGCTATTTCCGGCGTGAGGTGCGCCAGTATTACCAGATGAACTGGCGGCAATTGGGGCAGTACATCGCGAGCTTGCGGCAGGCCGGCTTCGATACCGCGCGGCTATCCGTGCAGTGGCAGAAGAAATTCGCGTTTCCGCTGATCGCGGCGATTATCGTGTTCTTGAGCGCGCCGTTTGCATTTCTGACGGGAACGCGCGGGGCCATCGGCGGGCTGGCCGTGGCGGTGGGAATCGGAGTGGTGTATTGGGCCACCTCGGCGCTGTTCGAGGCGATGGGGTCCGTGGGGCAGCTGCCGCCGCTGCTTGCCGGTTGGGCGCCCGATGCGATTTTTGGTTTCCTCGGCATTTACTTCTTCCTGCGGATGCCCACCTAGAGATGCGCGACAAGCAGGCAGTTGCGCCCGACAATACGGCGGTGCGGGTCGCTTTGTGGCGCGCGTTGCATGTGGAAGTCGATCCTCCGCCGCACATACTCGAAGACGAAGTTGGCCTCAGGCTCGCGGCGCCCGACGAGGGCTGGCGCGGCCGCGGCGACATGGACCCGCAAGGCACGAGCCTCTTCCGCGCGTCGATCGTGGCGCGGGCGCGGTTCATCGAGGATCTCGTGGTAGAGCAGATTGGGCGCGGCGTCGGCCAGTACGTGATTCTTGGAGCGGGCCTCGACACGTTCGCGCAGCGCCGGCCGGAGATTGCTTCCCGACTGAAGGTGTTCGAGGTCGATCGGCCGGGCCCGCAGGAATGGAAACGTCAGCGCCTGATCGATCTTGGCTTCGGCATTCCGGAGTGGCTGCGACTGGTTCCAGTCGATTTCGAAGCGGGCGAGGCGTGGTGGCAACTGCTGGCACGCGCGGGCTTCGATGCCGGGCGACCGGCGGTTGTGGCATCCACCGGCGTAAGCATGTACATCACGAAGGAGGCGGTCGCGGCCACGCTGCGCCAGGTGGCGGCGCTTCCGCCGGGATCGACGTTTGCGATGACGTTCCTAGTGCCGATCGAGCTTGCGGCGCCTGAAGTGCGCCTGGGCCTTCAGATGGCGGAGCGGGGCGCGCGCGCCAGCGGGACGCCTTTCATCAGCTTCTTCACACCGGATGAGATGCTGGCGATGGCTCGCGAGGCAGGATTCCGGAATGCGCGACATGTGTCGGCGCGCGACCTGATCGAGCGGTATTTCGCCGGCCGGACCGATGGATTTCGGCCGCCGGAGAGCGGCGAGGAACTGCTGGTGGCGAGCACGTAGCGGTCACACCGCCGCGATCTAAAATCTGAGATTGAAAAATTCGAGGCGGATGTCAACCGTCCCTGCGGGACTCGCTGCTTTTCGCCCTGGGTCCCGGCACTCCGCTGCGCTTCGTGCCGGGCTAGTTACAATCGCGCCTCCGGCGCTGTAGCGACTTACGACGAGCTGGCACCCTTCGTTAAAGCGAAGAACCGGCGGGACGCCGGCGCTACCGGCGCGCTACTTTTTCTTCTTTTTCTTTTCCTCGATGACGGCTTGGGCCGCGGCCAGGCGGCTGATGGGCACGCGGAAGGGCGACGCGCTGACGTAGTTCATGCCGACCTGGTGGCAGAATTTCACGCTTTCTGCGTCGCCGCCGTGCTCGCCGCAGATTCCGATCTTGAGCTTGGGGCGCGTTTCGCGTCCCTTGGTGATGGCCCATTTGATCAGCAGGCCGACGCCTTCGGTATCGAGCGATTGGAATGGATCGTCCTTGAAGATCGCAGCCTTGTTTTGATCGACGTATTCCGGCAGGAAGCGGCCGGCGTCGTCGCGCGAGAGGCCCATCGTGGTCTGCGTGAGGTCGTTCGTGCCGAAGGAAAAGAATTCGGCGACCTCAGCGATCTGATCGGCGAGCAGCGCAGCGCGCGGAAGCTCGATCATCGTGCCCACAAGATATTCAAGCTTCACTTTAGACTGCGAAATGATCTCTTCGGCGACGCGGCGCGTGGCGACCTCGAGAATTTTGAGTTCTTTTTTGTCGAGCGTGAGCGGATGCATGATTTCAGGTAACACTTTAATGCCACGCTTCTTGCAATCGATGGCTGCCTCGATGATCGCGCGGACTTGCATCTCGAGAATTTCGGGGAACGTGATCGAGAGGCGCGCACCGCGATGGCCGAGCATCGGGTTCGCTTCGTGCAACTGCTCGACGCGGCGCTTCACAGCCTCGGCCGAGATGCCGATCCGCCTGGCGAGTTCGGCTTGCTTATCCGCGTCGTGCGGAACGAACTCGTGCAGCGGCGGATCGATCAGGCGGATCGTGACCGGGAAACCGTCCATGGCTTCGAAGATGCCGATGAAATCGCGGCGCTGGAATGGGAGGAGCTTCGCTAGCGCCTTGCGGCGAGAATCGATGTCGTCCGCGAGGATCATTTCCTGGATCGCCTGCTGGCGCTCGATGCTCTTTTCCGGATGCTCGAAATCCTTGAAGAACATGTGCTCGGTGCGGCAGAGGCCGATGCCCTCGGCGCCCATCTGGCGGGCGGCGCGAGAGTCCTGCGGCGTGTCGGCGTTGGTGCGAACGCCGAGCTTCCGCACTTTGTCCGCCCATTTCATCAATGTTTCATAGGCTTTCGGTGGTTCGGGACGCACAAGGCCGATCTCGCCCGTGTAGACGGAGCCATCGCCGCCATCGAGCGTGATCCATTCGCCTTCGCTGACCACGCGGCCATTGACGCTCATCTTTTTCGTGGCCGCATCGATATTGAGTTTTTCCGCGCCTACGATGCAGCACTTTCCCCATCCGCGTGCGACAACTGCCGCGTGGCTGGTCTTGCCACCCGTCGCGGTGAGGATGCCCTGAGCGACGTACATGCCTCCCACGTCTTCGGGGCTCGTTTCGCGGCGAATCAGAATCACTTTTTCGCCGCGCGCCGCCCATTCCTCGGCTTCGTGCGCGGTGAAGACAGCCTTGCCAACTGCGGCGCCAGGGACCGCGTTGATTCCCTCGACGAGCTTGCGGCTGGCCAATTCGGAGCGCTGAATCTTGACGTCGAGCACCGGATAGAATAGGCGCTCGATGTCCTCAGACTTCACGCGTTCAAGCGCTTCTTCAACTTTAATCAGCTTCTCATTGGCCATATCGACCGCGATGCGGAAGGTCGCTGCGGGCGAACGCTTGCCGGTGCGCGTCTGCAGCATGTAGAGCTTGCCGCGCTCAACGGTGAACTCCATGTCCTGCATGTCGCGGTAATGCTTCTCGAGCTTCTCGCGAACTTTCTCGAGCTGCTGATAGACCTTGGGCATGAGCTTCTTGAGTTCGCTCAGGTGCAGCGGGGTGCGGATACCGGCGACCACATCCTCGCCTTGCGCGTTGAGAAGAAAATCGCCGAAAAATATCTTTTCGCCGGTCGAGGGATCGCGCGTGAAGCAGACGCCCGTGCCGGAGTCTTCACCGGTATTGCCGAAAACCATCTGCACCACGTTGACGGCCGTGCCGAGCAGGCCCGTGATTTTTTCCACGCGGCGGTACGTGACCGCCTTCTCGCCCATCCACGATTCGAATACAGCGCCGATCGCGCCCCACAACTGCTCGATGGGATCTTGCGGAAAATCCTTGCCGGTTTTTTGCTTGAAGTACGCTTTATAGTCGGCGACGAGCTGCCGCCAGCCTTCGGCGGTGACCTGCGTGTCGTCCTTCACGCCGAGCAAGTCTTTCATTTTGCGCAGGCGCGCTTCGAGATCGTCTTTCGGGAGGCCGATTACGACGCTCGAATACATTTGAACGAAGCGGCGGTAGGCGTCCCACGCGAAGCGATCGTTTTTCGTGGCTTTCGCAAGGCCTTCGACGGATCTATCGTTGAGGCCAAGATTGAGAATCGTCTCCATCATGCCGGGCATGGAGCGCGCCGAGCCCGAGCGCACGCTGACGAGCAGCGGATCTTTGGCGTCGCCCAGCCTCTTTTTGGTGAGCTTTTCGAGGCGCGTGACGTGCTTGGCGACTTCCCCGCGGAGCTCCTTCGGGTACTTATGATCGTGCTTGAGGTATGAATCGCAGGCCTCGGTGGTAATGGTGAAACCCGCCGGCACCGGGAGACCGATGCGCGTCATTTCCGCAAGCCCGGCGCCCTTGCCGCCAAGCAGGTCTCGCATATCGCCCGTGCCTTCCGCTTTCCCCGCTCCAAAAAAATAGACGTATTTCATTTCGCTCCCTCAGATAGTACGAATGTCAGGCTGCGGTTCTAATAATCTCGGTTGAGTTTCGTCGGCGCGCCCACAACTCAAGCAGCACATCAGGCGCGCAAGCTATGCGTGAACCGTTACTTGAGCCAGGTCTTTCGAGTCTTCCGCGCCCAGCTCTGAAAAATCAGCGATGGTCGAGAATTCCTTCAACAATGTGCCGAGCAGCGCGATGCGATTGCGGCGAATCTCTTCATCCTCAGCCATCACTAGAACTTTGTCGAAGAAGTGATCGACCGCCGGGCGCAGCTCGGAAATTTTCTCAAGCGCTACTCGATATTTCTTTTCCTTCTTGCGGCTGGCCGCTTCGTCGCCAATTCTTTGCGCGGCAGTGTAGAGTTGAAGTTCAGGCGCTTCTTTCAATAGGTCGGGGCGCACGGACGCCTGCCCTTTATCACCCTTGCCAGCGGATTTCTCGAGGATGTTGCGGATGCGCTTGAAGCTCGCCGCGAGCGGGGCGAAATTTTTTGTGTTGCGGATCGCGCGCAGGGCGGCAATGCGTTCGACGGCATCGACCAGATCGTCGGCGCCGGCGGCGAAGGCGGCGTTGATCTCGTCGTATGCGAAGCCGCGGCGTTCACGAAGGATGTAGCGCGCGCGTTCGAGAAGAAAGTCGAGCGCCTGCCGCTCGACCTCAGCCGAGGCCGCGATCCTGGGGGCATGCTCGCGGAGCGCGATGGCGGCAGCCGAGATCGTCGCCGAGAGTGAAACGGGCAGCTTCTTTTCGAGAATGATCTTCACGATACCGAGGGCCGCGCGGCGCAAAGCGAAAGGATCACTTGAACCCGTGGGGATCGCGCCGACCGCAAAACAAGCGACGAGAGAATCAAGTTTATCCGCGAGCGCGACGGCGCATCCGGCGAGATTGCGCGGGATGGGGTCGTCCAAGCCGAGCGGCTTGTAATGGTCGTAGACCGCCCACGCGATTTCGTCGGGCTCGCCCTGCGCGCTGGCGTAGAGCCCGCCGACGATTCCCTGCAGCTCCGGGAATTCGCCCACCATCTCGGTGACGAGATCGCATTTCGCGAGTTCCGCCGCGCGATCGGAGCCAGCCACATCGGCGTGGGCCACGCCGCTCGAGAACCACTGCTCGGCGAGCCAGCGAGCGAGCCAGCGTACGCGCTCGACTTTATCGCCGTAGCTGCCGAGACGCCGCTCGTAGGTGACGGCCGCGAGCTTCGGCAAATAATCGCCGAGCGGAATGCGCTGGTCGGTCTTCCAAAAGAATTGCGCATCGGCAAAGCGGGCGCGGAGCACGCGTTCGTGCCCGGCACGGACAAGGCCTTTCGGATCGCGCGGCAGATTGATGACCGCCAGGAAATGCGGGGCCAGCTCTCCGGCGCGATTCTCGACTCCGAAGTATTTCTGATGGCCGCGCATCACCGTGAGCAGTATCTCTTCGGGGAGATCGAGAAACGAAGGCGCGAAGCTGCCCAGAATCACGCTGGGGTATTCGTTCAAATAGGTGACGAGATCGAGAAGGACAGGATCCTCGTGCGTGTGCAGACCTTTGCGTCCCGTAAGCGAGCGAATTTCGCTCTCGATTTTCCTGCGGCGCTCTTCGGGGCGGCACAGGACGAAATTCTTCCTCAGCTTCGCCTCGTAATCGCCGGGATTGGCGAGCGGGAGGGAGCGCTTGCCGAGAAAGCGATGGCCGTCGGACGCGCGGCCCGAGTGAACCTCGGCAAACGAGAACGGGATGACCTTGTTATCGAGGAGCGCGACGATCCAGCGGATCGGGCGGATGAAACGCGGGCTATCCGCGCCTGTCCAATACATTGAGCGCGGCCAGCCAATCTCGCGGATCGCCTCGGGCAGCGCCTTCGCAAGAATTTCGGCAGCAGGCCGGCCGTAGACCGTCTGTTTCACGGCGAGGTATTCGCCCTTGGCCGTATTGACGACCGAAAGCTTCGACAGCGGGACGCCCTGCTTCTCGGCGAAGCTCAGCGCGGCGCGCGTTGGTTCCCCTGCGGCATCGAACGCGACGGATTTTGGCGGCCCCGTAATCTCACGCGTGACATCTTCTTGTTTCACTCGAAGTCCGCGTGCGATTGCCGCAAGCCTTCGCGGCGCGCCGAAAACCTGAATTGCATCTTCAATTGTCGGCTCGTCGACCAATCCGTGCGACGAAAGCTGCTTCGCAAGTATCGCTTTAAGCTCCTCCGCGGCTTTCGGAATCATGCCAGCGGGAATTTCTTCGCAGCCGATTTCGAAAAGAAGGTCGGCGCGCAGATTCGCATCCTTCGCTTTCGCGGCCGGCTGCTTCGGCTTGATCTTCAAGCTTCGCTTCATCCCGTCACCCCGGCAAGCGAGGCGACGATCGCACCGCCCTCGACCATCGCGCGCTGGTCGAGCCACGCGCGCGCGACTTGCGTCGCCAGCTTGCGCACGCGCCCGATCATCCCGGCGCGTTCCGTGACGGAAATTGCCCCGCGCGCGTCGAGAACATTGAACAGGTGCGAGCACTTCAAGGTGAGATCGTAGGCTTCGAGGATCGGGAACCGGCGAACGACATCGCCTTTGACCTTGGCGTATTCCGCAAGGAGGCGCGCGGCCTCCGCCTCGACCAGATCAAACTGCTTGCGTGTGGAGGCTGCGTCCGCATGATCGAAGCTGTAGGCGGAAAACTGCTCTTCTTCGGCAAGGCGGACTTCGCGATAGCTCACCGTGCCAGACCACATCACGTCGTAGACATTTTCGACATCCTGCAGATACGCCGCGATGCGATCGAGCCCATAGGTGAGCTCGACAGAAATGGGATCGAGATCGACTCCCCCGCACTGCTGAAAATAGGTGAACTGCGTGATTTCGAGGCCGTCGAGCAGCACCTGCCAGCCGATACCCCACGCGCCAAGCGTAGGCGATTCCCAGTTGTCTTCCTCGAAACGGATATCGTGCTCCCTGAGATTGATGCCGACTGCGGCCAGGCTCTCGAGGTAGAGATCTTGAATATCCGCAGGCGAGGGCTTGAGTATCACCTGAAGCTGCGTGTGCTTGTAGAGGCGATTCGGATTCTCGCCGTAGCGGCCATCGGCGGGGCGGCGGCTCGGCTGCGCGTAGACGACGCGGTAGGGCTTCGGCCCCAGCACACGGAGAAATGTCTCCGGATGCATCGTGCCGGCGCCCACTTCGACGTCGTAGGGCTGCTGCAGAATGCAGTCGCGGCTGGTCCAGTATTGTTCGAGTTTAAATAGAAGATCCTGGAACGTAAGCCCTTTGCGCGCGGCGGGCTTGCTGATTTTGGATTGTGCGGATTGCAAGTGATTCTTCAAGCGGGCGACTCCAGAAGTTCTCGCGATGTGAGCTTGCGATCGATCTGATGTTCGATCACGTCGAGCATGGCTTCGGTCAATTCTCGCATGGCGCGAGGCGGCGCGCCGTTGGAATCCGCGCCATCGCTCAAGCGGTCGAGGCGCTCCGCCAGCATCTTGCGCGCCAGCGAGACCGCCGCCGGAGAGAGCGTGCGCATGCCGGGCATGCGGCACTTTCCACAGACGATCGCGGAAGCGCTCGCCGAAAAATATGCCGCTTCGCCAGCCGGCGATTCCCTGCCGCAGCGGCCGCAACGGTCGAGCGAAGGCAGCCAGCCGCCGAGCTTGACGGTCCAGAGGGCGAAATAGGCCAGCGGCAGTTCGGGTTTGCGCGAATGCTTTACGGCCTGCGAGGAAAGCAGGAGCAGGCGGAAGTTTGCGTCGTTGGCTTCGCGCTCGGGCAGAACGGCTTCGGTGATCTCGGAGAAAAGGGCGAGGGCGATGCTCGAGGCATAGTCGCCAAAGGCGTCGAGAAAGGATTCGATCATTTCGCACTGGCTGATGCGGACGAGATCGCGCGTTTCCTTCTCGAAGAACCAGATGCGGATATGCGAGAGCCGCTCGAGCGTGGAGCCGAAGCGGCTCTTCGGCCGGCGCGCCCCAGCGGCCGTGCCGCGGACGCGTCCCATGGCCCGCGAAAGGAAACTTACCAGGCGGTCCGCTTCGCCCAGCGGGTAGCTGCGCAACACGATGGCTTCGGATTCATGAAGTGGCATGTGAAGTGTCGGCTCGCCGACGGACGGGTGGGCTGCCTGCGCGCGTTTTGCCCTTGTGATTCGCGAGTTGAATGAACGACCTCATCGGGCCGGAACAGTCCGCGTAAGCCGCATGCACCGGAAGAAAATTTTTATCATAGCCGCGCATGGGGCGCAATTGCTAAACGGCGCCGCGCCCATGCGAAGAACGTTTTGCGAGGCTGGACTTTGCTAACTCCGCGATGTGCATACCGCAGCCTGCGCTTCGACTTCTCGGCGAACGCCGTGAGAAGGGCCCGCGAGGCGCCGGCGCCGCTCGAAATGCAAAGAATCCTATTCGCTTCGCTTGAAAATCCCGCGCGCTCGGATAAAGTGTTTTCATCATGGTGGGTGCGTCCAAATCGTCGAAGGCTATCGACGTGGTGGGCGTCGGGATCAACGCGACCGACACCGTCATCCGGCTGCCCCGCTTCCCTGCTCTTGATTCCAAGGTTGAAATCATCTCGTCACAAATGATGCTGGGCGGGCAAGTGGCCAGCGCCGTGGTCGCCTGCAGCCGCTGGGGGCTTCGCGCCCGGTATGTGGGAAAGGTCGGCGAAGATGCCGCGGCGGAGCTTCAGATTGATGAAATGGAAAATGAAGGAGTGGACGCGCACTGGATCTCGGCGCCCGGATGCGAGAGCCAGTCTGCGTATATTCTCGTGGATGAATCCTCCGGCGAACGGACCGTTCTGTGGAAGCGCGATTCAAGCATCGCTTTGAAGCCGGGCGATCTCAAACGCGAGTGGATTTGGGATGCACGCATCCTGCTGATCGACGGGCACGACACGGAGGCCTCCGCAACGGCGGCCGGATGGGCCAAGCAAGAAGGACTTGAAGTGGTGGGCGATTTCGACAATCGCTATCCGGGAGTTGAAGCTGTTCTTGAATTAACCGACTTCCCGGTCACATCGAAAGATTTTCCTGAAAGACTCATGGGTGAGAAAAATTTGTTGAAGTCTCTGCCCGCGATTTTCCAGCGCTTCAAGTGCCGCTTGATGGCGGCGACTCTCGGGCGGCTCGGCGTGCTCGCATGGGACGGCGAGCGATTTCTTCTCTGCCCGGGATTTCAAGTGGAGGCTGTCGACACGACCGGTGCCGGCGATATTTTCCACGGAGCTTTCGCCTACGGCCTTGCGCTCGGATGGGCCCTCGAAGGAATACTTGAATTCGCCTGCGCCGCGGCTGCGCTCAATTGCCTGGCTCCGGGCGCCCGCGGCAACATCGCTTCACTCGCCGAAATCGAAAAGCTCCGCCGCGCGGGACAACGATCCGAGTTGGCATATCCGGCCGCCGAGTTGGATCGTGCGGCGAGCGCGGCGCGCTCGACGACCGGAGGCGCTCGCGGCCCGGTCTCCGCTTCCGGAACCAGTCCCCGCCAATGATTCCGCTGAAGGATATGACGCCGCGGCGGTCGTTTCCCGTGATGACCCTGCTGCTCATCGCGATCAACGTCGTCGTCTTCATTCACCAGCTCGCGCTGCCCGGGCCTGCGGGCGACGCATTCATCGATACCTACGGATTGGTGCCCTCGAAAATCAGCATGGCTCTCGCTGGGCGGCACTACACGCTCGGGCAGGCTCTCCTGCCCTTCTTCACATGCATGTTTCTGCATGGCGGTTACCTGCACATCATCGGCAATATGTGGTTTCTGTGGATTTTCGGCGCGAATGTGGAGGACCGCATGGGTCCACTGCCCTACCTCGCTTTTTATTTGATCTGCGGCATCGGGTCGGGCGTTTCCGAGGTGGCGTTTTCGTGGGGCTCGCACCTCCCTTCGATCGGAGCGAGCGGAGCGATTTCGGGCGTGCTCGGCGCCTACATCATTCTTTTTCCGAAGTCGCGAATCCTCACACTGGTGCCTCTACTGATCATCTGGTTTCTGTGGAAGGTTCCTGCCGTCATCTTCATCGGGCTTTGGTTTCTGATGCAGTTTGTGAGCGGCGTGGCGTCGTTGCACGCGGCGGAGAGCGGCGGCATCGCGTGGTGGGCGCACGTGGGAGGATTTCTGCTCGGGTTGCTATTGGTGAATGCGTTCGCAGCGCGATCGCCGCGGCCCACTTACTACTATTCTTGAGACGCCGGCATTCTCGAGACGCTGGCCGTTTTCTTCCGATTGAAGCGACGCTTGAAGCCTGGCAATTTCGTCGGCTGGCCGACAGCTCGAGTTCTCATTTATGTTTTGCCTCTCGCATCTCGCGAGCTGACATTGTCCATGCTAGATAAAGTAAAACATGAGCATCCGGCTTCGCGCTTCTTTGCTGAACGAGGCGATCTTTTGCGAGGCAAAGCAAAGCCTTCGTGACCTGATTTTTCCGGCGTTGCTTTGCGCGGTGATGGTGCCATGGAAGTGGAGATTGTGCTAAGGTAACTGGCTTCGTTGAGGTGCGCTGGAATCCGCGATTCTCGTCCGTGGGGCGCCCTTGGGGGGATAATCAATCGATGAAGAATTCCTATAGCGGCGTGGCGGTGCCAAAGGACGGCCAGGTAATCGAATACAGTGGTGGCCAGTTTCACGTGCCGGACCGGCCGATCATTCCGTTCATTGAGGGCGACGGCACCGGACGCGACATCTGGAAGGCATCGCGGCGCGTGTTCGATGCGGCGGTCGAGAAAGCGTTCGGCGGGAAACGCAAAATCGCGTGGCTCGAGATCTACGCCGGCGAGAAATCGTTCAATCAATTCAAGGATTGGCTGCCGCAGGATTCGGTGGACGCGATTCGCGATTTCCGCGTGGCCATCAAGGGCCCTCTGACCACTCCTGTGGGCGGCGGCATCCGTTCGCTCAACGTGACGCTGCGCCAACTGCTCGATCTCTACGCCTGCGTGCGCCCGGTGCGCTATTTCGAGGGCGTGCCCACACCGGTGCTGCACCCGGAGCGAATGAATGTGGTGATCTTCCGCGAGAATACCGAGGACGTCTACGCCGGGCTCGAATGGAAATCCGGCACGCCCGAGGTGAAAAAGCTCGCCGATTTCATCAACAACGAGATGCTGAAGGGCACGAGCAAGCGCCTGCCCGAAAACGCCGGCATCGGCATCAAGCCGATTTCGCCGCAGAATACGAAGCGGCTGGTGCGCCGCGCGATCCAGCACGCGCTCGAAAAGAAGCGCCGCATCGTGACGCTGGTGCACAAGGGCAACATCATGAAGTTCACCGAAGGCGCGTTTCGCGACTGGGGCTACGAATTGGCCGTCGAGGAATTCCGCCCGCAGATTGTGACCGAGCGCGAAAGCTGGATTCTCGACAACAAGGATCGCGATGGCAGCATCTCGATCGAGAAGAACGCCGCGCTGATCGAGCCGGGCCTCGAGCAAGCCACCGAAGACTTCAAGAAGAAGGTTTACGCCGAGGTAAAGCAGACGCTCGATTCGATCTATGCGACGCATGGCCGCGGCCAGTGGAAGCAGAAGATACTGATCAACGACCGCATCGCGGATTCCGTCTTCCAGCAGGTGCTGACGCGCGCGGACGAATACCAGGTGTTCGCGACGCCGAACCTGAATGGCGACTATATCTCGGATGCGTGCGCGGCGCAGGTGGGCGGGCTCGGCATGGCGCCGGGCGCGAATATCGGCGATGGCTACGGCTGCTTCGAAGCGACGCACGGCACCGCGCCGAAATATGCGGATAAAGACGTGATCAACCCGAGCTCCGTGATCCTTTCGGGCGTGATGATGTTCGAATTCATGGGCTGGAACGAGGTGGGCCAGCTGATCGAGACGGGGATCGAGCGCACGATCCAGCAGAAGCGCGTCACCTACGATCTCGAGCGCCTAATGAAGGGCGCCACCAAGGTCAGCACCACGGATTTCGCCGCCTCCATCATCAACAACATGAAGGCCCCCGTTTCCGTTGGCCGGTAATCCCTGCAGCTCGCACGCCCGATATTTTGTAGGGGCGCTCCGTGCGCCCGATCATTCAGCCATACATTCAAGGAGATCGAACGAATGCGAAAGAAAGTGACGGTAGTAGGCGGCGGATTTGTCGGCTCGACGACAGCTCAACGGATACATGATGCGGGGCTGGCGGATGTAGTTCTGACGGATATTCTCGAAGGTGTACCCGCAGGGAAAGCTTTAGACATGGCTGAGTCGGCGCCGATTCTCGGCACCGACGCGCAGGCCGCCGGCATCTCGACCGCCACCGGCAATTACAGCGAAACCGCAAACAGCGACATCATCGTGATCACGGCCGGCTTCCCGCGCAAACCTGGGATGAGCCGCGACGATTTGCTGAAGGCAAACTACGACGTGATTAAAGCAGTGGTTGAAGCGGTGGTGAAGCTTTCGCCGAATGCGATCCTGATCGTGGTCACGAATCCGCTCGACGCGATGGCGCAGGCCGCATTCAAGGTGAGCGGCTTCCCGAAGCATCGCGTGCTCGGCATGGCGGGTGTGCTCGACTCGGCGCGCATGAGCACGTTCGTGGCGCGCGAATTGAATGTATCGGTTGAGAATGTGCATTCGTTCGTGCTGGGCGGCCATGGCGACGACATGGTGCCGCTCGCGCGGTATTCGACCGTTGCCGGAATTCCCCTCCCCGAGCTGATATCGAAAGAAAAACTTGAAGCGATCATTGTGCGCACGCGCAAGGGCGGCGCGGAAATTGTCAACCTGCTGAAGACGGGCTCGGCTTATTACGCACCGTCGGCCGCGGCGGTCGAAATGGTCGAGGCAATCTTGAAGGACAAGAAAAAGATTCTCCCCTGCGCGGTTTACCTCGATGGCGAATACGGGATCAAGGGGCTCTTCGTCGGCGTGCCGGTGAAGCTTGGCGCGAAGGGCGTCGAGCAGATCATCGAGATTAAACTGACGCCTGAAGAGAAAGCTGCGCTCGATAAATCTTCCGCTTCGGTGCGCGAGCTCGTCAACGTGCTCGGTATCTAAGGCAAAGACTTAACACAGAGATCACAGAGAACTGCCACAGAGGGCACGGAGGGGGACCGAAAGGACTCACCGCGGAGGCGCAGAGGACGCAGAGAGTGCGCGGCTCCGATCGAAGCGGCAGCCGTTTCGTCAGTGGCCGACGTCGAAGCGGGGGAAGAATGCAACGCCATTGAATGTCACGCGGTCTCTCGGTTTTCTCTGCGCTCTCTGCGCCTCTGCGGCGAATGCTGTAGGTCTGCTCTGCACCTGCTCACACTGAATATTTCTGTGCGAGCGGGAAACGGCGGCCTACGCTGAAGGCCTTCGACGTGACCTTCAATCCGGGCGGGGCTTGCTTGCGCTTGTATTCGTTGCGGTCGACTTGGAGCGCGACCGCGCGCACCAGCTCGATAGAAAATCCATACTCCGCCGCGATCTCGCTGGGGGACCGCAGGTCCTCGACGTATGCCTTCAATATTTTGTCGAGGACGTCGTAGGGCGGCAAACTATCCTGATCCGTTTGATTGGCGCGCAGCTCGGCCGACGGCGCCTTCGTGAATACGCTCTCCGGAATGCGCGGGCGCTCGCGATTGGCAAAGTGCGCGAGCTCGTAGACCATCGTCTTCGGCACATCCGAGATGACAGCCAGCCCGCCCGCCATATCGCCGTACAGCGTGCAGTAGCCGACGGCCATCTCGGATTTGTTTCCCGTGCTCAGCACGAGCGAGCCGAATTTATTCGATAGCGCCATCAGGAGATTCCCGCGGATGCGCGCTTGCAGGTTCTCTTCGGTGGCATCTTCCGCGCGCCCGGCGAATGCCGCATCGAGCGTCTTGCGGTAGCTGCGAAACTCGTCGTTGATGCCCATCGTCAGCAGGCGAATGCCCAGATTCTTGGCCAGTTCCTTCGCATCGCGCAGGCTGCCTTCGGAGGAATAGGGCCCCGGCATGGCCACGCCGGTGACGTTCTCCGGGCCGAGCGCGTCGACGGCGATCGCCGCGACCAGCGACGAATCGATGCCGCCGCTCAGCCCGATCACCACCTGTTTGAATCCGCATTTGCGGACGTAATCGCGCGTGCCCAGCGCGAGCGCTCGATAGACGGCCTCGATTTCCTCGCCGATTCGCGGGCGGATGTCGCCCTCGCCCGTCGCCGTATCGAAAAAGACGAGATCCTCGTCGAACGATTTCGCAAGCGCCGCGATTCGCCCGTCGCCCATGAACGCGACGCTCGATCCGTCAAACACGAGGCTATCGTTGCCGCCCACCTGGTTCACGTAAACAAACGGCACGCCATGCTGGCGCGCCGTCGCCCGCAACATGTCGAGCCGGAAAGCGCGCTTGTCGAACGTATACGGCGACGACGAAATATTCAGCAGCAGCGTGCTTCCCTTCCCGGCCAGCTCGGCCACGGGATCGCGATCGTAGAGGCGCTTCACCCAGAAATTCTTGTCGTTCCAGCAGTCCTCGCAGATGGTGATGCCGAGCGCGTCGGCGCCCATCGCGAAAACATGCTGCGTGTGCGCGGGCTGGAAGTAGCGGCTTTCATCGAAGACGTCGTAGGTAGGCAGCAGCATCTTGCGCTGCTCGAAGAGGATTTTCCCGCCGGCGATCAACGCGGCGGAATTGGCCACAGGCTTTCCGGTATTATCCTGCGCCTTGCCGACGAAGCCGACGACCGATGGCAACGGAACCTGCTCGGCGAGACAACCCAGCTCCCTCTGATTGCGCTCGGCGAAGGATGGCCGCTCGATCAGATCCTGCGGCGGATAGCCGCAAAGGCACAGCTCGGAAAAGACGGCCATGTCCGCGCCGCCCGCTTTGGCCATCCGCGCCATATCCATGATGCGCGCGCGATTGCCTTCGAAGTCTCCGACGGTCGGATTGAACTGAGCCAGCGCGATCTTCATGGGAAGCAGACAGCATACGGGGCGCAGCGGGTGTTTTCAATCGGCGAGGAGTCGTCTGGAGAGGTTATGGTCATCATCATCATGCGTCTAAGGATTTGAAGATGAGCCGCAGTGTGAAGCGCGGCATGTCTTGAGGCCGATTAAAACGAAAGCTCCCGGAGCCAGAGACTCCGGGAGCCAGGAAATCAAACGGTCCGCTCTCGCGCGAGCGCGCAGTGGAAAGGGCCAGCCAGGCACCTCGGTGGTCGCTTAGACCGTGAACGAGCTGCCGCAGCCGCAGGTGCTCTTCACGTTCGGGTTATTGAACTTGAAGCCCGAACCCTCGAGCGTTTCGATGTAGTCGATGGAAACGCCTTCGAGATACATCTCGCTCATCTGGTCGACCAGCACCTTGAGGCCGTCGAATTCGTACACGTTGTCGCTGGCCTCGTTGACCTGGTTTTCGAAAGCCATGTGGTAGCTAAAGCCCGAGCAGCCGCCACCGACCACGGCCACGCGCAAGCCCGTGGGCGTCGGGGTCTGCGCCGACAGAATTTCCTTCACCTTCGTCACAGCTACCGGCGTAAGTTGAACCATTCGAACCCTCCCAAAGATTTGGCGCGAAGGGTGTTGCCGACGCGCACCAACTCCAGAAACAGTATATCAGATGCACGCAACCCCCGCGACGCTTCGCGCGATCGGACTTTCCGGCATCCTAACCTCGGGAACGGCAGTGGCTTGCGGCATGGCCTGGTCGCCGCCCCACGCCAATCGGGACGATTGGGCGCTATCAATCGGGTTTCCGCATGGGATTCCGCGCTCGGACTAACCTGCGGATGCCGGATCGTCGAGGAGTTCAGCCAGCAGTTCGTGCCGGGTGCTGGCGAATGGATTCGCGATCGTCACACCGCGCCACGTAAATCCTTCCTGTAGGTCCTCCGACAGAAGAAACCGGCAGCCCGCCTCCGCAGCGGCTGAAAGGACGACGGAATCCCAGATGCCGAGTTTGTGGTCGGTCGCGAGATCGGCTGCGGCGATCAGCACTTCGGAGGACGTCTCGATCAGCGCGAAGGCATCCTTCCAACTCAGTATCGCCTCTCGCGCTTCCGCCGGCGTTCGTTGGGCCTTGCGCACCAACAAGCTGAATAGCTCGCCGAGGGTTTGGACAGGTAAAAGCACCGCGGTTTGCGGCAGCTTCTGGATTAATTCCAGCGCCGTTCGTTTCATCGCAGCGCCGTTTACGCCTTCCGCGTGTGCCAGAATGTTGGTGTCGAGCGCGACTCTCACCCCTTGTCCTCGTAAAGCTCGTCCCTCGTCCAGCGCCCAATTTTGACCACAGGCTCGGTCCGCAGTCTCTTCAGGAGTGCGGCCCTCGCGGCGGGTGTTGCGCCGCCATCCTTGCCAGCCGGCACAATCCTCGCGACCGCCTTTCCATGTGAGGTCACGACGTAGCTTTCACCCTCACGCACCCCTCGCAGTAGTTTCGAAAACTTGCGGTTGGCGTCCGCGGCCGAAACAGGCTTTTCCATGCCGCCTCCAGAAAGTAGTGATAGTACGTACTATGCCAGAAGGGGCGCGCGTGGGCAAGGGAAAGGCGACTTTCGTCCGGTCACGGGGGCTACTGCAATCCAAGCGCCGCTCTTTCCCAAGCCTGCAACGTGCCTCGACCGGGGAAGAGCGGCGGATTCTTGAAGAGCCTAGTTCCCTGCCGATTCGTTCCTGGGTGAATGCTTCTGCAGCACGGAAATCAAGAGCCGTCCCGATCGAGGAACGCTTGCTTTGCCGTCGATCACAATTTGCCGCGCCGTGAACTTGCGGCCATACACATCTGCATTCGCGTCGTCATCCGGTCGAAGTGTCGAACCTTCGAGCGAAATGCCGGCAAAGAGCCCGCGCGTGCGCGAGTAGCTGAGTATCTCCGCTCGCATGTACGCATCGGTGTTCGCGGCAGCATCGCGGCCCACGGGGCCCGCGGCAACCGAGGCGTCGCCGCCCAACTTCACTTTGCTGTCGAGAATCGAGCTTGCACCTCTATCGTTCATGACCAGCAGGACGAGATCGGTCGCTTGTCCACCGATTTGGAATCCGACGCTGCCGCCTTCCAGAGCGTACATGGCCGGCGCGCCCCACGGTCCCCGGAAATCCTTCCCCGTGCGGCAAACCATTGCCCCGCGGCCGTAGCTTGCGCCCACCACGAAGGCCGCCTTGAGCACCGACGGAAACACAATGACGCATTCGGCCTTTTCGATTACCTGCTGCGGGATGTTGTCGGGCACGTTCATAATTTCGTGCATCACGACGCCTGCATTGTGGAGCCGTTCTTGCTCTTTGTTGTTTCCGGCGAAAAGTGGCGCTGTGGCGATTAGTCCTGCGCAGAGAAGAAGAAGTGATTTACGTATCATCGCTGACCTCCATGATCAGAATTGCGGCTGCGGATGTATGGTCTCCGAAACCTTTGTGGGGCGCGTCAATCCACGCCGTGAATCGGGCAAGCCGCTGAATCAGATTTCTTTTGGCGTCTTCCCAATCGAAACTTTCCGCTGATCCGCTTGCCCCGTGCGAGCGCCTAGATGCGGCCTAGCAGCAGGAGAATTAGAACCACGACCAAAATCAGTCCCACGCCGCTGGTCGGGGCGTAACCCCAACTTCGGCTGCGGGGCCATTTCGGCAGCACTCCCAGGAGCATCATCACCAGAATCACGAGCACTATCGCTGCGAGCATTTTGCTCCTCTCTTCGCTATTTCACGGCCGACGCGGGAACTTTCTTCCCCAGGCCGCCGGGGTGGCTTGATCTGCTTGCATCAAGGCCACCCCGGAAACCCTCGGGAAAGTTGTTAGAGGACGACGCTGATCGCGATTTGAGCGCCGGGATACGACGGATTGCAGAGGTAATACTGGCCGTTGATGTAGTCGACATAAACGTCGTCGGTGTAATACCAGCCTGCCGGCCACGGTTGGACGAAGCCGAACCAATATCCGCCGTACTGAAAGCGCGAGTATCCGTCGACCAGTTTGGGGCTGCCGATGCGGAATTGATGTTCGCGGCCAAAATGTGAGCGGAAGCGATCGTCCGGTATGCGACCCTCGCTTCGGGCGCTCAGCCGCAGTTCTGGCTGGGAGCGTTGTCTCTGCATTTCGGCCGAGGTTCGCTGAACGCGCGCCCGTCCCGTGCTGTTGCCGCGATCCTCCGCTTGCTTCACCGGCTTGCTGCGCGTCTCCGGCTTGGTGGTCCTGGCTTGCTCTTGGCGTTGTTCGGGTTTCACTTGCTGTTGCTGCTTCGCCGGCTTTGCCTGGTGCTCCTGCTGCGCGGGCCGATTCTGCGTTTCCTGCTTTGCGGCCTTCGGCTGCGCTTCACGCCGTTCGGGCTTTGCTTGCTGCGCTTGCTTGGCGGGCTTGGCTTGTTCTTCATGTTGCGCCGGCTTGGCGCCTTCATCGTGATGGTCCTCCTGCGCGAGGGCCGGGACAGCCGTTCCGAGGAGCAAAAACAGTGTTGCCGTGCTGATAATTCCAAGTACCTTCATGTGTGTTGCCTCCATTGCGGTAATTCGTGCGCTCTTCGCGCCGGTGTTATCGGACTTCGCTCAAGCCCCGACGTGGATGCGAGAAAGCGAATGGAAAAGCCCGAAGATATTGAGAAGCCATAGGACGGTGCCGATCACCACGACGGCATTCAAGATCGATTTGATCGTGCTTTGCATCGGGATGAAGCTGTTTACGAGCCAAAGCAGCACGCCGATCACTACGAGAACCACCAATATTTGAAGTAACGGCATTTCTCTTTCCTTTTCTTCGCAGAGAGACACTCCGACCCGTCCGGGCATCGTACCGATTTCTGTTTGGACCCAGAGAAACTGCTAGTGCCGGTTGAAGTGGGAAGGAACCTGCGACATCCAGTGTTGTTCGAAGAGAAGCTTGTGGGCTTGTTGCGCCCCGGTCTCGATTGCTTTACTCACAGGCAGCATCTTAGAGGACCTTACGATTGATATCTGTTCACTTGTGCACACATTTGCGCCGTGATTCGCGGCGGCGTGTTACGATAACAGCCCCAAAACCATGGCAAGTGCAGCCCGAAATCGCCGGAAAACCGATGCCAAACTCGCATTCAACGCCCAGGCGTTTCTCGATTCCGCGGGCGTGGCACGCAAGGTTGCGGAGTTCAAGAAAAAGGAAACGATTTTCTCGCAGGGCGACCATGGGAAAGACGTCCTGTACATTCAGAAGGGGGGCGTCAGGCTTTCGGTCGTCAATGAAACTGGCAAAGAGGCTGTCGTAGGGGTGCTGGGACCCGGTGACTTTTTTGGCGAGGGATGCCTCGCAGGCCAGCCGCTTCGGATTGGGACCGCGACGGCGATTGTGGCGACCACAGCCCTCGTGATCGAAAAAAAAGAGATGATTCGCGTCCTTCATTCGGAGCATGAGTTCTCCGATCGTTTCATCTCTTACATGCTTTCGAGGAACATCCGAATCGAAGAGGATTTAGTCGATCAGCTGTTCAACTCGAGCGAGAAACGGCTGGCCCGCACGCTGTTGCTGCTGGCCCAGTATGGCAAGGAAGACAAGCCCCAGAAAGTCCTCGCGAAAATATCGCAAGAGATGCTGGCCGAAATGGTGGGCACCACGCGTTCGCGCGTGAATTTCTTCATGAACAAATTCAGAAAACTCGGCTTCATCAAATACAACGGCGAGATTCACATCAATACCTCGCTCCTCAGCGTTGTCCTGCACGACTGAGCCGGGGCGGCCCGTTAGAGCGGTCGTATCGTCACTTCGATCCCCTTACCGACTTCCCAGTTGTGCACGTTGGGAACTCGGATTTCGTCATACGGGAAATCCGCGCCTTGCAGCGAGATCTGTGCCTGCTGCGGTTGCCTGACCATCGAGCGATCGACGACTTTTCTAACGGTGCCGGCGAGGGTAATCGTGTCCTTCATCATGGAATTCTCCCAGGAAAGATTTCGGTCAACGCCATTCTGGAGGAAGCTGGAAGTCAAGTCTGTCCAAAAAGGAACATCGTACTTGCAGGCATTGCTCCGTGCGATCAAGCCGGGCACCCGATTTAGCGCCCGCGCGGAAAATTGCCGCGCCCATTTAGCCCTTGGACGTGAAGTTATGAAGCCGAATCAAGGCTCTCAATCGCCGTTGTGCAACCCTGCCGCGCATTCTAAAATGTCTCTTTCCCAGGAGCCACATGAAACACAAGATCACATCAATCCCAGGTGATGGAATCGGACCCGAAGTTTCCCGCGCGGTGCGCGAGATCATTGCGGCGGCGGGCGTCGAAGTCGAATGGGAAGACACCGAGGCCAAGGGCGATATCCACGAGCAGGGCGCGGCATCGATCCGGACCGCGGTGGTGGAATCGATCCGCAGGAATCGCGTGGCGCTGAAAGGCCCCCTCGCGACCGCCGTGGCGAGCGGCCCGCCCAGCATCAATGTGGCGCTGCGCAAGGCGCTCGATCTTTTCGCCAACGTGCGCCCGGTGAAAAATCTCGAGGGCGCTCCCTGCCGCTATCAGGACGTCGATATGGTTCTGATCCGCGAGAACACCGAGGATTTATATGCCGGGCTCGAGCACACCGTGGTGCCGGGAGTGGTCGAGAGCCTGAAGATCATCACCGAACGCGCCTCCACCCGCATCGCACGCTACGCTTTCGAATACGCGCGCAAGCATGGCCGCAAGAAAATTCACGCCATCCACAAAGCCAACATCATGAAGCTCTCGGACGGCCTCTTCCTTTCGTCCGTGCGCGCGGTCGCCGAGGAATACCCGGAAATTCAATACAAGGAACTGATTGTCGATAACGCCTGCATGCAGATGGTGCTCAACCCGTCGCAATTCGACATGCTGCTGCTGACGAATCTCTACGGCGACATCATGAGCGACCTCGCCGCGGGCCTCGTGGGCGGGCTGGGAGTGGTGCCGAGCGGGAATATCGGCGCGGAATCCGCGATTTTCGAAGCCGTGCATGGCACCGCGCCGGACATCGCCGGCAAAGGCGTGGCAAATCCCACTGCCCTGCTGATGAGCGCCATCATGATGCTCGACCATATCGGCGAGAAGTCAGCCTCGCAGCGGATCGACGCGGCGCTGCACGAAGTCTACCGCGAAGGCCGCTCGCTCACGCGCGACGTGGGCGGCTCGGCCACTACGGCGCAGTTCACCGAAGCGGTGATCAATAAACTCGGCGTCGCCGTCCGTTCCTAAGGTTCTCCCGAGAAAAAGACGATTACCACAGAAACGCAGAGAACGCAGACACCCCGCGGGTTGAGGCGTCTTTTCATTTGCCACTCGTGAGGAACGTGCACTCAGTTTCTCTGTTGCTTCTCTGCGGCCTCTGCGTCTCCGCGGTAAATTTTGCCTTAGCTTTGTCTCCGCTCAATTCGCCGATTCCGCTGCGCGATTAGCTCCTGGTGAACAGGAAGTACTACTGCCATGGATGAATCCGTCCTGTACCGTTGGGCAGTAAGCAGTTCGCGACCGCAACGCGCCGAATTCGAGGCCTTCGCGGCGCCCCTGCTAGACTTTTCATAGGCCCGCAAGGGCTATTCGCGGAGGGAGGACCTCATGGCGAATGCGTCGGACGCCAAACGCATCTATCAGATTTTCAGCTGGGCATGTCTCGGAGTGATCGTCTTTATCGTGGTGCTGGTGCTGCACAAATCGCCGGAGCCGAACGTTCCCTACGATCCTGCTGCCGCGGCGCGCGTGCAACAGAAATTCGCCGCTGCCGATCAGGCCAAGGCTGCCGGGCAGCCTGCGAAGGTCTCGATCGATGGCACGGAACTGAACTCGTATTTGCGGCAGAACTTGCAAGCGCAGGGATCGCCGCCCGCAAGCGCGCCGGCCGCAACTTCCGGAGCAGGCCCGGACGCTTCTGATAGTGCTTCAGGCAACGCGACGACGCCGTCCGATCCGCTGGCTGGCATCGGTCAGATGACGCAGGAGCAAGTCGCCTCCGCCGTTAAAGATGTGCAAGTCAACATGGACGGCGACCTGATCGAGGCGCACATCATCTTCAACCTCCACGGCCAGGATATGTCGCTCGATCTCGATGGCCATCTCGTCAGCGAGAATGGCTATCTGAAATTCGAGCCGGTGAGCGGCAAGCTTGGTTCCCTGCCCCTGCCGCAATCAGTGCTCGACGCGGCGGTGGACAAGCTGATGTCGTCGCCCGAGAACCGCGAGAAGATGAAGTTGCCCGACGACATCAACGATATCCAGATCCAGAACGGACAGGCTGTGCTTTCGTATAAGTGACCATCTTCGCCGGATGGTGATCCCGAGCGGAGCATCGCGAGGCCGGGATTTCTTTGCGTGACTCAGAGTCCCTGAAGCTTGCCGGCAGCCGGCCAGATGGGTGTGTAGGCCACGTAAAGCAGCCAATACACGATCACGCCCGTCACCGAAACGTAGAGCCATAGCGGCAGCGTCCATTTCGCGATCGCGCGATGCTTCGCGAATTTTCCCCCGAGCCCCCTTGCCAGCGTGATCAGCACCAGCGGCACGATCACGACTGCCAGCGTAGTGTGCGTGAGCAGCAGAGTGAAATACACGGGGCGGATCCAGCCCTCCCCGCCAAAGCGAATCACTCCCGCATGGAAATGGAAATAGAGGTAGAGGACGAGGAACAGCGTCGAGCACACAAACGCCGAGATCATGAAGAAACGGTGGATCGCGATCTTGCCGCTGCGAATCATGATGTAGCCGCAAACCAGCAGCACGGTGCATGCGCCATTCAGCGAAGCATTCACGGCGGGGAGCGACCGAACCGGCAGGAGGGCGGCGACCAAGGCCATGCCAGCGCCCATCACTAACGCATGACCAGCTTATCGAGGATCAACCACGCGAGCAGGAGCGGAATGTGCGCGACGGTCGCGTGCATCAGCCATTTCGCGCGGGCGTTCGTCCGCGAGCGATTCGCCCACAGGCCCACTTGTAGCAGCAGCATTCCCAGCACGAGAGCGCCAAAGAAATAAAATTTGCCCGCCATGCCGACCACCGAAGGCAGCGCGCTGACCCAAACGAGAATTGCGGACGTGCAAACGATTTGGCGGAAGGTGGAATCGCCGGAGCGGTCGACGACCGGCAACATGCGGATGCCGGCGCGCGCGTAGTCTTCACGATACATCCACGCGATGGCCATGAAATGCGGAAATTGCCAGAAAAATAGAATCGCAACGAGCACCCATCCGCCCAAGCCGAGCGAGCCGCGGGCGGCAGCCCATCCGATCAGCGGAGGCAGGGCGCCGGGAATCGCACCAACCGCCGTAGAAAGAGGAGTTCGAGTTTTCAGCGGAGTATAGAGCCCGAGATACAGCAGCGAGGTGGCCAGCGCGACGAGGCACGCGAGCATATTCACCGCAATCACCAGCCAAGCGGCGCCTGCCGCGATCGTGGCGAGCCCGAAGATCAGCACGTCGCGCGGCTGCAGGACGCCCGCGGGCAGGGGCCGCGCCGCCGTGCGGCGCATCACCGCATCCATCTCGCGCTCGACGTATTGATTCAGCGCTGCCGTGCCGCCTGCGACGAGCATCGTCGCGAAAACCGTGTGCAGCAGCAGCGCCCAATTCATCGCGCCGGTCGAGCCGAGATAAAATCCGGCGACCGTGGTGATCACGACGAGGAAAGTCACATCGGGCTTGGTGAGCACGACGTAGGCCCACGGCTTTTCGTAGTTCGTCATCGTAGCGGCGCGTTCGTTCATTGCGCGGCCCTCGCGCCTTCCGCGCCGCTCGCGGCATGTCGCGCCACCGCAGCGGCGCCCGCCGGGCGAGTGAGGCGCTGGCAGGTGAGGGCCAGCAACACGGACGCGGCGATCGTCAGCGCTCCGCCGACGACGTGGGCAGCCATCAGCGTCACGTAGAGGAAAGTGGGCTGCACGGCGGCGATTCCAGACGTCATCGCCCACCATGCCGCGAAGCCCAGCAGAATCTGTATCCCGAAGAACATGTGCAGCCACATCACGCGGCGACGAAGATCGCGAACGCCGCCGAAACGCTTTTTCACGACGCGGCCGGTCCAGATCACCATCACGGTGACCGCGCCCGCGCCGATCAGATGCGGCACGATCCCGAGCGCACCGTGGCGGAAGGCCGCGCCGAGAAGAATTTGAATCAGGATCACAAATGTCGTCCACCACCCGAGCACAGTGGCGCGCGGCGATCCCGAATCTTCAAGTTGCGGCAGATCGCTCTGCCACCACGGGCTCAGGTAGAGCGCGATTCCCACAAGCGTGATGAAGAAGATTTGCGCGAGCGTGGCGTGCGCCGTTGCGGAAACGATCGGATCGCCTTCGAGAACGCGGATTCCGCCCAGAACTGCTTGCGCCAGGACGAGCGCGACCGCGATCCATCCCAGCCGCTTGGCCAGCGGGCGGCGGTCCTTGGCCGTGATCCAGACGGCGAGGGCGAGCGTCATGATCGAGACGATTCCGGCAATCACGCGGTGCGAATACTCGAAGCGAATGCCGCCCACGAAGGGAGGGACGAGCCGGTGGTACGCAAGCGGCCAATCGGGGACGGAATCTCCCGCGTCGTTGTTGGTTACCAGCGCGCCCGCCATCAGCAGGACGACCGTCATGCTCGCAGTCGCCGCCGCAAAGCGGTAAAGGCCGCGAAGGGCTGGAGTGGAATTTTCAGGCATCCGTCGTGTGCAACCGTTTCCGACTGAAAAATTCGTCCCGGGCTTCCCTTGGAGACCTTTCATTCTATGTATCGCGCCTGGAAAACGCAAAACTTTCTGCCAGGGTCTTCGGGTGAAAAATTCTCGAGGCCCTTACTGTTCCTGGCTGAAGGCTTTTGTCACGCACGGGCGTCATTTGCTGTCGAGCTGCGCGGAGACGGTGGGACGGGGCGTGCGTATTACGGATTTTCGAGGAGGCTGATGGAATCGAGGGAGCTCAGATTTCAGATTGGAGATTCTAGAGCGAAAGCGGAAAAGCAAAACCAAAACAACACGGCACAACAAAACCATAAGGCAAAACCGCCCGCCTGAAAGGCGGCCGCTACGAAGGCAACAGCCAAGGCGACGA
>Ga0335072_10001909_pt1 | contig 33047 bp, 24 predicted proteins | sample Lox_Sample_21_FD_206725 | JGI IMG/M metagenome (GOLD analysis project Ga0335072, IMG submission 206725) | Soil microbial communities from Loxahatchee National Wildlife Refuge, Florida, United States - Lox_Sample_2.1 | ecosystem: Environmental > Terrestrial > Soil > Wetlands | place: USA... | reverse complement strand
GCACTTGCAGATCGTCGTCGTCCGCTTTGTTCGTGTACTGAATCCTCGCCCTGACGCGAGCGCTCATCGACAAGCGGTCGAGTGAGGCCTGAGGCAGGCTGCGGTAGAAATCCTGCAGCATGGCCATGCCTTTGGTGGGCGAGGTGGCGGGTACGATCTTGAAAAAGAGGACGGAGTGTTGACGCCGCGGCCGCATGCCGGCGGGATACGAAGGAAGACGCGACAAGGGAATACCGAGGTTCCGGCACATGGCGACATCCCGATTCGTCGTGCGGACGCAGTAGTCGATGGCACTGCATTGCTTCTCCGTTTTGCCGAGGCACAGCCTTTGGATGGGCGCCGGAATCCAGACCAGATCAATTCCATCTTTACCGCTGTAAGCATTCGCAGACCCTATAACTCCTGAGGCGCGGGCCGCAGCCGGGTTGGCCTTCGGGAGATGCGGATCCTGGACGAAAAGAACTGCCTCCATCTCGGTCGAGCTGGAGGATCCTGAAGACTGGGCAAGCGCCGCTCTGGTAGCGAGCAGCTCGCCCGCGCAAACGACGCCGGCGAGAAAGAGACGCGTTGTTATGGCAAGCCACTTTCCTGACATGGCACCTTCCGGAGAGGCTATTGTGGCATTCATCTCGCCAGGGGGTAACGCGGAAATGCAGCCCCGTACCTTTGCGGCCACGTGGGAATCCAAGTGGCCAGTCGAACGTCAACGACACGACAGTCACGCCCGCTACCAGGTATAACGAACAATGTAGGTAAGCGTCGTTTCTCCTTTTGCGGGAACGCTGATCGGGAATTCGATGGTATGGCTATCGCGCTTGTTGAAGTCTGCGGACTTGCTGAGGATTTCCCAGTTGTCGCCGCGGTAAAGGTGTTCGAGGATCGTCACGTTGACGGGCTGCTGCTTCTGGTTGGTGATCTTGATCTCGAACGTCTCTTCGAGCAGGCGATCCTGCTGGTTGATATGGAAATCGGTTTGGCGTCGTGAGCCCTTTACGTCGAAGGCACTCCCGGTCAAGAGTCGGATCGTGTCTTCAGTTGGGGTGTGATTGATGATGTTTTCGCCGACGAATTCGATTTGGCCGTCGGCGTCGCGCCGGTAGAGCCGGACGCGTCCCGCGGGCAGAGGCATGCCGAGGTGGTTTGATTTACTGTTCTTGAATTCTTCTACGAGATGAACCTTGGTGTTGCCGTTGTCGAGGCCGTAGCCGCGCATTTCGTTGATATTGCCGCCATAGTATGCCTGGGGCTGAAGCTGGGTCGAAGCGCCGTCATAGAGATAGGAGCGGTGAAGCGTCACCCCGCCGGCATCGATGAACTGCACCTGCTTGGTCTCACCCTCGCGCAGCGCGACGGTACGATTCAGATCGTAGAGATGGAAGTCGTCGAAGGGCTTCTGCGTGACCTGCTCAGAGCGTTGGTTGGCCGCCATCGCCATGACGGCGTCCTTTGCCATTCCATAGCCACCGCCGATTCCTGCCTTGAGCTTGGCCACATCGCCGGCCATCAGCTTGATGCGCGCTGCCGGGAATTCGGTTCCGCTCTCGTTATGGATGGTGACCCATCCGAGCACGTCGGCATGCTCGTCTCCCGTTACGTCGGCTTCATCGGGAGCAACAACGTTATAAGTGGCTTCCCAACTGAGCCCGCCCGTGATGTAGGCGAGCTCCGCTGCGAAGCGATCAGCCTTTGGCGATTCGATCTGCCATCGAAGAGTTGGTTTCAGCAGCAGCCCGTCGGTCGTGGCAGGAAACAGCGGTTGCCCCGGCAGCTGGAACTGCATCTTGCCGTTCAGTTCGATGAGCGGCTGCAACTGCTGGCCGTTCAGATACTGACCGTCGAACGTGTATTGGGGCTGCTGGTAAAAACCGGCGCGAATGATCTTCCCCTGGACAATCTGCGGTCCTTGCGGGGTGATGACCTGGAAATCGATGGTTTTGCCTTCATATTTCTGCAAAAGCCATTCCTGGCTGACAACCGCTGCGTCGTAATTCTGCTCCAGGATGTGGACTACGCGCTTTCCCGCAGGATCACGCAGCACGACCGAGTCGGGCTCGAGCTGGCTGGTGACGTCGGATGCCGTGATTTCATTCACGCCGGGGTGCAGATCGAGATCGATGGAGGTTCGGGCGACCGCGAAATCCTGGTTGTAGATGGTGAGCGCGACAGGTCCGGTTTGGGGCGGGGTTTGCTGCGCAAATACCACGGATGCTGCAAGAAGAACGGCAACGACCAGACGCGAAACTTGCACGATGGTCCTCCTGACTGACCTTAGAACGCAGGGGAAGAAACATCTTGCAGTTTGGACTGAAAGAAACAGAGATCCGTGATCAGCGGACAGCGATTAGTATTCGATGCCCCGCTGGGCCAGGATGCCTTTCTGATAGGCGTGCTTCACTTCCCGCATCTCGGTGACGGTATCGGCGAGCTCGACCAGCAGGGGATGAGCGCTGCGGCCGGTGAGAATCACGTGAACCATTTCGGGCCGGCTGCGCAGCGTGTCAGCCACGGCAGCCGGGTCGAGCATGCCGTAGCTGATGGCGTAGTTGATTTCATCCAAAACCACGAGATCCCAGTCACCGGAAAGGATGGCTTCGCGCGCTTCAGCCCATGCGGCTTCGACGAGACGAATGTCTTCGGGATCGGTTTCAGCGCCGCCGACCTTCACGAATCCGCGGCCCATCTGTTTCAGCACGAAGTTCGAACCGAAGGTCTGGACGGCATCGAGCTCTCCATAATGCCAGGACCCTTTGAGGAACTGGAGCACGAGAACGCGCATGCCATTCCCAACCGCGCGCAGCGCCGTGCCCAGTGCGGCGGTGGTCTTGCCTTTGCCTGGGCCGGTGTTGATGAGAAGAAGACCGCGTTGCGATTCCATGCTCTGTTCCGTGTGCGGGTTTCAGATTAGCGCATCAGGAAGGTCCGGCGTGTACCCGTGGCAAGGCGTAGCCCGGTCAGTGGCCGGTGTGGTAGGGATGCCCCGTGAGGATCGTAAAGGCACGGTAGATCTGTTCCGCGAGGACGACGCGCGCCAGAGAGTGGGCAAGCGTGAACGTGCCGAGTGAGAGAAGAAGCTTCGACTGCGACCGGGCGGCGTCGGACCAGCCATCGGCAGGCCCAATGGCAAAGACGATGTGCTGGGTGTCTGTGTCCCGGCGTGCGCCGAGCCAGGCGGCGAAGGTCTCCGAAGTCATTTGCCGGCCCCGCGAGTCAAGAAAGACCGGGAACACCGGCACGCGGCCCTGCTGCTTTGCCAGCCACTCCAGCAGCGCGGTCTCGCTGCGAAACGATTCCGTGCCGCAGCGCGCGAACTCGGAGCAGCGATCAAGGTAGCTCGCCGCCAGCGAGTCGAGGGGATCGCGTGCGCGGATCCTGGCGCCGATATAGGCGAGGGTGATTTGCATGGGCTGACGGACATTCTAACGGAGATTGAGAATCGGTAAAACCGGCCCCCAAGATTCCCAAAATCAGAGACGTAACTCCATTTTTGGAAGATCATGCAGGAAATCTCCCGATTCTCATATATTGCGCGTTCCCTCCGAGTCGGTTGCCTGAAAGTAACGCTTTTATTTTCATCAACTTATAAATTCTATCGAACAGGGCGGAGAATGGCATGATTCATGCATTCTTCATTCGGGCAGTTCTCCCATTATCTTCCTGGGAAAGCACATTGGATCGAAGCCTTTCTACGGGGTAACGCCCACATTTCTTAGCGCCTAGGTAACTTTAGCAGGTTCAGCGCGGATCGGCTCTTCACTCCCTCAAATGAGCCCGGGACGCACGGCAGAAATATACGAATCGCGGGGCTGGTATCGGAGCTCCCGGTTCTTTTCCATTTGGAGGAGTTCAATGCGAGTTTTCAGGATGCAATGTGTAACGCTCTGTTGTGCTGTTGCACTTGCCCTTGGGTTCATGCTTCCAGCAGTGCAGCAAGCAGCTTTCGCCCAGGAGACGACGGGCGGCCTGCAGGGCACGGTCAAGGATCCTTCGGGTGCCGTGGTCGCCAACGCATCGGTTTCGGTCACTACGCCCACCCTCGTCGGTTCGAAAGTGGTTGTCACGGACGCGGCTGGCTACTATCGTTTCGCCAATCTGCCTCCCGGCACCTACACGATCGTCGTGAAGGCGACGGGGTTTGACACGTTGAAGCGTGAGAACGTGGTTCTTGAAGTGGGCCACCTCCCGACCCTGAATCTGACCCTCAGTGTGGGTGCAGTCAACACGGTTGTCGAAGTGAACACCCAAGGCCCGATGATCGACACCACGACGGTGACGACTCTGACCAACGTTCCGGAACAGACCCTTGAGCAAATCCCGCACGGAACTTCGTTCCAATCGGTGATCCAGTTTGCTCCCGCGGCGCGCAACGAGCCACTCGAAGGCAACAACATGATGTCGAACGGATCGGGTTCGACGTCGCCCGGCAACGGCTCAAACGGCGGCCAGTTCGGCTTCTCGATCGGCGGCGGCGCTGACTCGGAGAACTCCTACCTCGTCGAAGGCCAGGAGACGGCCAACATCATCGGCGGCTACTCGCACACCAACGTGCCGATGGACTTCATCCAGGAAGTGCAGTTGAAAACCTCGGGCGTCGAAGCTGAGTACGGCGGCGCGCTCGGCGGCGTGGTCAACGTGATCATGCAGAAGGGCACGGCAAAGTGGCACGGCTCCCTCTTCTCGTCGCTGCAAAAGGGCGGGATGAATGGAACCCTGAACCCAACGCTGCGCTACGATCCCACCAGCGCCGGCAGCACGGGGCCGTTCGGCGGCTTTATTGATCCGCCGTCGCAGGAGTATCAACCAACCCGTCCGAAGACCACCGACTTTTTCCCGGGCTTTACCATTGGTGGACCGCTCGTCTCTCTGTTCCCGAAGGTGATGGCCGACCCGATGTATAACCGGCTGAAGGATCGGATATTCCTGTTTGCCGGCTTCAACCCGGAGTTTAATGCCTACGAGCAGACTCTCGACTACGGTCCGAACGGCGGCAAGATTCCGTTTAGCCAGAACACGCACACCTTATATAGCAACGCGCGCCTCGACGCGGAAGTGACGCAGAAGATTCGCGTCTTTGGTTCATGGCTCTACCAGGGCCAGCGTCAGTATGGTGAGAACCTGCCCAGCTCGGACTCCGTGAATGGCTTGTACAACGGGGTGACGGACTGCAGCGGTACCGGTTCGAGCATTTCGTGCGGGCCGAACTTCATTTCACCTTCAACTTATGCGCATACGCTTGGCTACTCAGCTCCGAACACCACGCTCAATACCGGCGCCGACCTGACGCTGACCAACAGCCTGGTGGCGACGAGCCGCTTCGGCTACTATTTTGAGAACTACCACGACTTCGGTTACCCAACCACCGGCACCATCTTCGAGTTCGCAGGTTCCGGCACCGGCGGCACCGATACCAATGGCAATCCGTTGCCTCCGAACCTCGCACAGTCAGGCGGCAACGTGAATCAGGCGCTGGACGGGAACTTCACCCACTTCAACGCCAACAAGGCCATCCAGTTTGACCAGGATCTGGCATGGTTCCACGCGGGTCGCGGCGGCACGCACAACTTCAAGTTCGGCTACCAGCTAAACCGCAACTCCAACGCGATCTTTCAGAGCTACAACGCTCCTCTCGTGCTGATCTATCCCGGCACAACCGTACCCTATGTGCCGCAGGATCCGTCGGTGGGCGGTGCGAACTGCTCGGCAGTTGAAGCTATTACCGGGTACAGCTCGTGCGTGGGCACCTACGGCAACGTCAACGTCAACGACTTTGGTTCTGGCGGCCGAGCGATCGCCTTCAATCACGGCTTCTATGCGCAAGATGCGTGGACAATCGGCAAGGGCATCACGATCAACGCAGGTCTGCGCATTGAGAAGGAGTACCTGCCGGCCGAGAACCAGCCGGAGACTGCGAAGATTCCGCAGCCGATCAACTTCAGCTGGGGCGACAAAATCGCACCCCGTGTTGGCGCGGCCTGGGACGTCTTCAAGAACGGTAAGCTGAAGATCTTCGGCGGCTACGGCGAATATTACGACCAGATGAAGTTGAACGTGGCCATTAGCTCTTACGGCGGCCAGTACTGGCAGGAATGCTGGTACGCGTTGATGCAGCCCACCTACACGGGCATTACCCCATCGCTGAACAGCAACAACCGCTATTGCGTTGGAGCGGACAACACCGCCCAGGCCAATATCCCATCGAGCCTGACCAGCGGCTCCAGCCCGAACCTGATGTTCCTTGAGAACATCAATAACCGCGCTTTCCCAACGACCTGCTCAACCTGCAGCTCGACCGAAGAAGGCACGGCGCCCGGATTGAAGCCCTACGCGCAGCACGACTCCGCGCTGGGTGTGGATTACCAGATCGGCACCAACTGGGCCCTGGAAGCCCGATGGGACCGCAGGCGCCTGGATCACGTGATCGAAGACTCCGCGATCTATAACCCTGCAGTCGGCGAGACATTCGTCATCGTCAACCCAGGCCAGGGCGTGAACTCGACGTTTAACGGCTTCTGGAACTTCCTCTACGGATCGCCGATCGATTGCACCTATGGTTGCCCCTCGCAGCAGAAGGTGATTCCGGCGGCACGCAGCTATGACGGTATTGAGTTCCGTCTTACGCGGCAGCCAACGCATCACTGGCTGGGCATGGTGAGCTACACCTACAGCCACCTGCGCGGCAACTACACCGGCCTCACCAGTTCAGAAGTCGCCGACGGCGGCGGAGGCCGCAACGCTCCCAACAACAGCCGTGCGTTTGACGAGCCGTACTTCTCGTGGAACGCCTTTGGAAGCTCGTCAAGCGGCCTGCTGCCGACTGACCGCCCGAACACGCTGAAGGGCTATGGGGCGTATGAGTTTGGTTGGCTCCGGAACATGTCGACCGACCTGGGCATCTTCGAGACGGCATACCAGGGCACTCCCTTGAGCAGCTACGCGGACGTGGGTTATGCTTTCCCGGGTCAGGGTGCCTTCCCAACTTGGCTGTATGGCCAGGGCAAGTGGGCTGACATCTCCCAGGATCCGACCACCGGCATCTGGACAGTCGGCAATCCCTACACTAAGCGCACGCCGTCGTACCTCCAAACCGACTTCAACTTCAAACAGCAGATCAAGATGGGCGAATCGAAGAGCCTAGCTTTCGACGCAACATTCACCAACCTGCTGAACCAGCACTCGGTGACCTCGAACGGCCAGGTTATGGATTCGGCCTATGCCGGCTCGTTCCTCGGACCGACCAGCGCAAACTGCCAAGCCGAGAACGAAACGGTGCTTGGTGTTCCCGCCGGCACTCCGGGCGACAACCAATGCTTCATCGCTGACGGACCGGCATTCTATGCCGCGGCGATGTCGCCCTACAACGTGAAAGCCGGTCTGCAGAGCTCCTTCTGGGGTTCCGGCGGCGCACCGGTTCCAGTGAGCAGCCAGTACAAGATGCCGTACCTGTACCAGCTGAGCCGGAACATCCGCCTGGGACTGCACTTCACCTTCTAACCTCCCTGTTTCAGGGGAAGCCAAAAGGGCGCCTGCAAGGGCGCCCTTTCTGCGTCTGGAGATTGATCAGGGCCTGAAGCAATAGGCTACTTTCTGGCGGCGGACTTCTTCTTTGCGGCTTTCTTTGCAGCGGCCGGGGTGGAGAATTTCTTTTGAGCTGGTTTTCTGGCCGGCTTTGCTGCTTTCGCTGACCGGGCGGCAGCGGGCTTTGCCTTGGAAGCGCGCGCAGAAGTCTTGGCGGCGCCGGCGGCTGGCTTTGTGCGGCCCTTCAGACCGGTTGCCTTGCCGCGTGCGGCGCGTGTCTTCTCGGCCAGGGCGTGCTTTAGCTCCTCATCGAACTCAGCGGGCGTGAGCGGCCGGGCAGATTTGCGAAGCCGCTCAATGTCATAGAAGGCGCGGCGCTCGGCGAGGAACACGTGGACCACAAAGTCGACGTAGTCAAGAAGAATCCAGTCGCCTTTGCGGCGGCCTTCGACCGAAGCGGGCAACACGCCGCGCTCGCGTTTGAGCCGCAGCTCGATCTCGTCTGCGATGGTCTGCGCCTGGCGATCGTTCAATGCGGAGGTGATGAGGAAAAAGTCTGCCAGGCCGGAGTCGACCGGATCGAGTTCGAGGATGCGAGTGTCCTGTCCCTTTTTTTCTTCGCAAGCTTGTGCGGCGGCCTGTACCAGGATGCGGGTCTGTTCGTGCCCCTGCGTGATGGTCATTCGAGCGAAATGGTCTCCAAGGCACATCGTAGACGGTCAGACGCGGGGCGGCAAGTTGCCAATTAGGGGATCAAAACCGGTGAACGGGATAGAGCCCGGAGAGTCAGCGGTAGAGATTGTGAGCGAGGATGTAGTGCGCGACCTGCGCCGGCAGATCGGGGCCATATTCGGCTTGTGGCCGTGGATGGCCAAGAGCAGCGCGAACCTGGTCGCGAATTTGCGAGGCACTGATGTCGAGCTCTAAATCCGGCAGCAGGTAGAACGGCGCGCTCTCGCCGGAAGTATTGCGCAGCAGGAACGTCTGAAGCTCGATTCCTTTCGAACGGGTGGAGTGACCGGATGTGAACTCCAGCGAGATCCCGTCCGGCAGCGCAGTCGCAAGGTCAGAGAGGGTTTCGCCCGGCCGGGATGCGACAATGAGCGGCGCGACAAACGGGATTTCGGCGCCGCGATGCCACCGGCGCAGGCTCAAAAACGAGTCGGCTCCGATAAGACAAAACAAGGCGCACTCCGGCGACATTTCGCGGCGAAGGCGGAGCAGCGTGTCGATGGTGTAATTTGGCCTGTTCGAGCCGGAAAGCTCGGTTGCGGGCGCGTCGGCCATGGAAATGGCAAACAATGGTTCGTGGGCGATGGCGATGCGCGTCATCGCGAGCCGATCGGCAAAGCCGGCAGTGGAGCCGCGCGGTTTGAGTGGCTGCCCGCCGACCGGGGCAAACAGCACCTGGTCGAGTTGAAGGGCGTCTCGCGCGGCGGCGGCGATGGCGAGATGACCGCGATGCGGCGGGTCAAAGCTTCCGCCGAAGAATGCGACGCGGCGGCCGCGGCCGGTTTCGTCGGGCATGTCTCATGGTAATCCCTTGCATGCGCTGTGATTGCTGTGACATTTGGCCTGCGAACCCGCTGATAAAATTGAACTAGCCGATGCTGAAGGAACGATACGCGCGCTGGATGTACGAGTGGGAGACGCGGCTGACCACGCGCGATGAAAACCGCGTAGTGCGGCCCCTGGAATGGGGCTTCGAATGGATCGAGCCGTTTCTCGAATCGCACGGATTTCACGGAGCGCTTCCAGGCCCCGAGGTGCTGCGCGATGACGTGGCCGCGGAGACGGGCATGGTGCGCATCAATCAACTGCTGATCCGGCACAGCGATCGATTCTTCGGGTACGAGCGGCCCACAGATTTCCGGCTCGAGGAGCGCTATCCGGAGCTGTACCCCACCAATGTGCGGCCCGAAACGCTCGCGAAAGATGCCGCACTGAAACAGCGTGCCGCCGAGGGCAGGACGGCAAAGGCGCAGTTTCTGCGTTTCACCTCGCCCGAGCGGACGCCGTATCCCGAGAACGACTTGGTCAATGCGCGCTGGTATCCGGCGCCGGCGCACAAGGATCCAAGACGGCCGAAGCAGGCAATCGTGGTCATGCCGCAGTGGAACGCCGATGCCTTCAGCCACAACGTGCTGTGCCAAATCTTCAACCGGTTTGGGGTGTCGGCGCTCCGGCTGTCAAAGCCCTATCACGATGTCCGGCGTCCGAGCGAACTGGAACGGTCCGATTATGCCGTGAGCGCGAACATTGGGCGCACGATTTCCGCCTGCCGGCAGGCCGTCGTGGATGTGAGGTGCTGCCTCGATTGGCTGGAGGAACAGGGATACGAGCATTTTGGGGTGCTTGGAACGAGCCTGGGTTCCTGTTATGCCTTTCTGGCCAGCGCCCACGACAAGCGCCTTCGCGTAAACGCGTTCAATCATGCATCCACTGCTTTCGGCGATGTGGTGTGGGCGGGGCAAAGCACGAGGCACATCCGTGAAGCCTTGGAGCAAGCCGGCCTGACGCAACGACGCCTGCGCGCCATGTGGGCAGCGATCAGCCCGATCAGCTATTACGATCGGGTTGTCAGCCCTGAGGTCGCGGGGCCCGAAAAAAGTGCTCTGCTTGTGTACGCGAACTACGATCTGACATTTCCCAGGGAGTATTCGCTTCAGGTGGTCGAAGCATTTCAGCGCATCGGGCTGAACTTTGAATTGCGCGTGTTGCCGTGCGGCCACTACACCACCGGAGAAACACCATTCCAGTACATCGATGGATGGTACCTGGGGTCGTTTGTGCATAGGGCTTTCAAGCAGCTGCGCTGTGAGGCGTCAGCAAACTCCAAATCGACAGATCCAGCGGAAGAAGCCGAGCAAAGGATCGCCCAGCTTTAGGCCGGAGGGGCTGCAGCCCCGCTGCAATCAAGGTCTGCGACAAGACCGGAAGCCGCGGCTCGTCACACACCTGTTGACACCCAACCTGTAGTCATCGTATAGGTTGAATGTCGACAGGAGAATGCAAAATGGGCGATAAATCCGATGTGCTGCAGGGCACCCTGGACCTGATGGTGCTGAAAACGCTGGAGTCCATGGGGCCTTTGCACGGATATGGCATCGCGCGGCGCATCGAGCAGGTCAGCGGTGACAGCCTCAGCCTCAACCAGGGGACCATCTATCCGGCTTTGCTGCGGCTGGAGCAGCGCGGGTGGGTCAAGTCCGAGTGGGGCATGTCGGAAACAAATCGGCGCGCCAAGTTTTACTCACTCAGCCGCATCGGCCGCAAAAAGATCGAAGAGGAAACGGAAAACTGGGAGCGCATCGCGTCGACCATGGCGCGATTCCTCGCCCCATCCAACTAGGAGCGCAGCATGGAATGGATTCGTGTTCTGCTGTCGCACCTGGCAGCGGTTGTCCGGTGGCGGAGACTCGATGCCGATCTGGACGATGAATTGCGTACGCACATCGAGCTGGCGGTCGCGGAGAATATTCGATCCGGCATGACGGCGGAGCAGGCGCGGACAAAGGCACTGCGCGCCTTCGGCGGCATGACACAAGTGCGCGAGTCGTATCGTATGCAGCGTGGCCTGCCGGGTATTGGGCAATTCGGGCGCGATGTGCACTTCGCAATCCGGCAGCTTCGCAAATCACCAGGTTATTCCCTCACCGCGATCCTGACCCTCGCGCTTGGTATCGGAGGGGTCACCACGGTCTTTAGCGTGGTGAATGCAGTCCTCCTCAAGCCCTTCAGCTTTCGCGATCCTGATCGGCTCGTGATCATTCGCGAAGTGGAAAAAGAGGCCCTGAGAACAGCGCCGTCGATTCCCGTCAACTACCGGCATTATCTGCGCCTGAAACACGACGCAAAGACTCTTGAAGATGCCGCTATCTTCCAGGAACCGGGATTCAGTGTCTCTCCGAGCGGCGACCGGCCGCAGATCGTCGGAGGAATCACCGCCTCGCCGAACTTTCTGCGTGTGCTCGGTGTGCAGCCCATCCTGGGTCGGGACTTTGCGGAGAGCGATGCCGTGAAAGGTGCGCCGCCGGTGGTTCTGCTCACCTATGATGCCTGGCGCGTGTTCTTTCAACGCGATGCGAAGGTGATTGGGCGATCTTTACGCCTGGATGGCGATCGGGCTACGGTGATTGGCGTTCTTCCGCCGGGAGTGCGGTTCCCCAAAATCGAGCTCGCGCCCATTATCGCGGGCGGGCCACCTCTTGAAAAGCTGATTATCAGGCCGCTGATCCCCGATCCCTACTTTCTCAAGACCGATGAAGGCGGTTTCAATTTCAGCGTGATTGCGCGTTTGAAGCCCAATGTATCGGTAGAGGAGGCAGCGTCAGAACTGGAAACACTTCAGCGGGCGTATTCCGCCTCGGCACATCTGCCCATTCACCTCGGAATTGCAGTGACGCCGCTTGCAAAGGATGTCACATCCGGAATCAGCGGAGCGCTTTGGCTTCTGCTCTCGGCCGTTGGCGCAGTGTTGCTGATCGCATGCGTGAATCTTGCCAACCTGCAACTGGCACGGGCGGTTGCGGCCGAGCGCGAAACGGCAGTGCGCGCAGCCCTGGGCGCAAGCAAGGGACGCCTGGTCTTCGCCCGGCTTGCCGAGAGCCTCGTGCTTGCCTTGTCAGGCGGAGTGGCTGGCGTGACTCTTGCATTCGGGGGCCTCAGGCTGTTGCTGGCTCTGGTGCCCGCCAATGTTCCTCGCTTGAATGAAGTGCAGGTCGATCTGCCGGTTCTGCTGTTTGCGACGGGGCTGTCGATCGCAGCGGCCCTGTTGTTCGGAACCCTTCCGGCATTGCGCTCGCTCCGCGTTCATCCCCAGGCCGCCCTGCAATCAAACTCGTCGCGCTCGGTCAATTCACAGGAAGGACGCCGCACGCGCAACATTCTGGTTGCATCTCAGGTAGCATGTACGGTTGCTTTGTTGATCGTGACCTCGCTCATTCTGCGCAGTTTCTCGCGCCTGATGCAACAGGATCGGGGATTCGACGCGACTCATGTGACTTTGGCCGAGGTGGCTCTGTTCGCACCGCGATACGGGGATTCGAAGCCAAATATCGCCGCCGTCAAGCTGGCGTTTGCTGACCGCGCAATGACAGGATTTGGGCAATTGCCCGGTGTGCAATCGGTGGCGATCACCAGCGCGATTCCGCTGTCGGGAGAGACCTGGGTCGATGACCTGACGCGGCCCGATCATACCGTGCCGCCGGCACAGCGGCCGTTGATCAACGTGCGATGGATCAATCCAGAGTACCTCTCCACCATGCAGATTCCACTCATGAAGGGGCGGAATTTCGCGGCATCGGATCGCGCCAATCCCTACGTGGCGCTCATCTCGGAACGCACCGCTCGCGAAGGCTTCCCCGGCGAGAATCCCATCGGCCGCCAGATGAGCAACATCGTTCCCGACAGTCAGAAGTCCGTAACCGTGATTGGAATCGTTCCCGATACGCGGATCAATGGTCTGAAGGACACGGCAGACATGGTGTACCTGCCCTACTGGGCCTACACGCCGTGGCAGATTACATTTCTGGTGCGCAGTTCGCAGCCCAGTTCGGACCTGATCCCGGAGATGAGGCGCGTGGTCTGGAGCATCGATCCGCAGGTTGCCATTCCGGCTCTGAAATCCATGGACGCCCAACTCGATGAATCGGTGTCGACAGAGCGCTTTCAGACGATTGTGCTTGCGAGTTTTGGCACGGCTGCGCTGCTGCTGGCTCTTCTCGGAGTGTATGGCGTCCAGGCCTACTCGGTCTCGCTTCGCCGGCAGGAATTTGGCATTCGCATCGCATTGGGCTCGGGACGCGCCACCCTGATCAGGCTGGCGCTATGGCAGGCCGCCGTTCCCGTATTGCTGGGAGCCTGCACCGGATTAGCGTTGGCGGGCTTTGCACTGCGATTCATTCGGAGCCTTCTATATCAGACGCCAGTGTTGGATCCGGTTGCCATCGGGGTGAGTCTGCTGGTCCTGTTGTGCGCCGCGGCGTTGGCGGCCATCGTGCCCGCGCGTCGCGCGGCATCGATCGATCCCATGCGAGCTTTGCGAATTGAGTAGGTACAGCCATGGACGGGATCCGGATGTTCCTCAGGCGGTGCGCTTCTCTCTTCAAGCGTCGAAAGCTGGACGCCGAACTCAATGAAGAGCTGAGCGCGCACGTCGAGTTTGCAGCCGCCGAGAAGATGAAAAGCGGAATACCGCACGAAGCGGCCCATGCGGCTGCCCTGCGGGACCTGGGCGGGATCACCCAGACCCGGGAGGCCTACCGCATTCAACTAGGCTTTCCGCTTTTCGAGATGGTGGTGCGCGATGCGCGATTCGGCTTGCGCCAGCTGCGCAGGAATCCGGCTTTCACGTTGACCGCGGTACTGACACTCGCCATCGGAATCGGCGGTCTGGCCACGGTCTACTCACTGGTGCAGGCGGTGCTTTTACGGCCGCTTCCGTTCACCGATTCGGCGAGATTGGTGCGGCTGCACGAAGGCGTACTGCACCAGTTCGACCAAGCCGATCTGCCAGCTCCCGACGTGATTCGCTTCGCGCATGACAACCGTGCTTTCACGCGAGTGGCAGGATTTGTCTCAACCCAGTACGAAGTCAGTGGCGCAGGCGCGTCTTTTGATGCGAAGGCCGAGCGCATCACGGCTTCGTTGATTCCGATGTTGGGCGTCGAGCCGATTCTTGGCCGAACCTTCACCCAGAAGGAAGATCAGGATGCGACGCCTGTCGTCCTGCTCAGCTACACGGTTTGGCATGACCGGTTCGCGTCGAATCCGCAGATCGTTGGAACGATAGTCGATCTCGATCGGCGGCCCTACACCATCATCGGCGTGATGCCGCGCAATTTCGAGTTTCCGTTGGATGCAGGTCGGCTGAGTCACCGGGATCTCTGGGTGCCGATGAGCTTCACTGCCGATGAAAAGCAGGACGAGACGGACAACTTCCAGTACGGCGCGATCGCGCGCTTGCGGCCTGGTGTGACTTTCGCGCAAGCACGGGCCGATGTGAGCCGCATGGTGTCTGCGATTGAGGCGGAAATTCCGCCGCAGTACGGCATCCACCTCACGAGCAGCGTGCGGCCGCTGCGGGAGGAAACAGTACATAGCGCGCGGCCTCTATTGAACGCACTGGTCGCCGCCGCTTCTCTGATTCTGCTGATTGCCTGCACGAATCTTGCGAACCTGCAACTGGTGCGCGGGGCGGGGCGAAGGCGTGAACTCGGAATGCGGGCTGCGCTCGGTGCGGCCAATGGACACCTGCTTCGTCAACTGCTGGCCGAAGGAATTGTTCTCAGCACAATTGGCGGCGCGATTGCAATCGGTCTCGCGGTGCTGCTGATCAGGCTGGCTCCGGGATTCCTGCCGGATTCTCTCCCTCGCCTCGGCGAGGTTGCGGTGCACTGGCAAGCCTTTGCAGTCGCAGCTGGAGCTACCTTTGCAACCGGCATATTGTGCGGGCTCGCTCCCGCGCTGGCGGCTCTGAAGACCGATATGCTAAGCGCAGTGCGCGAGGGCGGTCACGGTTCCGGCCAGGGGCGATCGCTGAACAAGCTGCGCAGTACGCTGGTCGGGTTGGAAGCCGCACTCGCGATGCTGTTGCTGGTGAGCGCCGGCCTGCTGCTCCGCAGCTTTGCGAGGATGTTGGAAACCGATCCGGGCTTTCAACCGGAACATGTACTGACGGCGACACTCACGCTGCCCGCCTACGCTTATCCGACCGAGCCGCAGGTTGACGGTCTGTATCAGACTCTTCTGCATCAAATCGCAGTTCTTCCTGAAGTGCGCGCGACAGGCGCGGCAACCAACATTCCGGTGATTGGGATTGCCTCGGATCGCAATTTAACGCCAGAAGGATATGCCCCGCGCGACGGGCGCAACTGGTTTTCAGTCTCGAATTACTTTGTTGCGGGCGCCTATCTACAGGCGATGCGCATTCCGCTCCTGGAAGGCCGGCTGTTTACGCCCGACGACGATCGCCCTGATGCTCCGCTGGTGGCGATCATAAGCCAAGCGGCCGCGCGTCAGTATTGGCCGGGAATCGATCCAATCGGCCAGCGATTCAGGATGGGCGGGAACCCAAGCAGCGCGCGTCCCTTGATAACCGTGGTGGGAGTGGTGGAGGATATCCGGCAGGCAGGGATCGACCAAGCAGTCTATCCGCAAATGTACGAGCCCGTGAAGCAGTATCAGCGGCAATTCGAGGCGCAGGTGCAACAAGTCATACCGCCCTATCGAAGCTTGCATCTCCTGGTTCGGTCAGCAGGCGATCCGCTGGCTTTGCAGGCCACGCTCGAGAAACTCGTGCATCGGCTTGATCCACTGCTCGCGCTCACTGATGTGCATTCCATGCAAGAAGTGGTGGCAGCGACCGAGACCCAGCGGCGCGTCAACACCGCGATTCTCACAGCGTTTGCGGCAATCGCGCTGGGGCTTGCTCTGCTCGGAATACACGGGGTATTGGCTTACTCGGTTTCGGCACACACACGGGAGATCGCCATTCGCATGGCGTTCGGTGCAACGCGCCAGGCGGTTTTGCTGCACACACTGCGAAGTGCCCTTGTGCTGGCCGGGATTGGGATCGCCGGCGGGCTTGCGGCCTCAGCGGGATTCACACGCTTTCTCGGGAGCCTTCTTTATGAAGTCAAGCCGCTTGAACCAGACGTGCTGATCGGTGCCGCGCTTTTACTTCTCGCATGCTCCGCACTCGCCGGCTCGATTCCTGCGCACCGGGCTGCGTCCATCGATCCCATGCAGGCGCTGAAAGAGGAATAACCTGCGGCACAGTCTGATGTTGAGCCGCACTCACCGGTCCAGTTTCTGCTCTGCGATTGCAACGACGTGGCCGCTCTTGTGGTCCACCAGGAAAACCACAAGTCGAACCGGGCCTTGAGACTCGTCCTTGTCGTTGAGGCCACCGCCGCCAAGATGCAGCGGATGGCCGTCAGTTGCCTTCGGGCCGAGGTCCTTCATCACGCGGAGAACGGCAACGTGATGAAGGGTGTGCCCGGCGTTCTCTCCAGCCGAGACTTTTCGTTCCTCTGAATCGGCGGCAAGGGCGGCGATGAGATGGTCGCCCGAACTGTCGGCTCCTCGGACTGAAAACAGGGCGCCACCTTTTTCCCAATGAGCGTTCTCGATCGTGATCTGCTGTTTTGGAGATTTTGCAGCCTGCTCAATGGCCGTTGTAACTGCGTTCATGTTGTTGCCGACCATCTGTACTGAGCCATCGATAACAGCCTCGGGTGTGTAGCTGTCCTTCAATCCGAAGCGGTACACATAGGAGCGCTGGCGATCGTCCACATCATCGAGCGAAAACGGGTCGCGCCACCCATCGTGATTCCAGTAGGTGACGTGCTCGCTCAGCACGACCGCATCCGCGTCGAGAACGAACTGCCTGGAATCGAGCTGGGCCAGTAGCTCATCGGCAGGCGGGCAGTCAGAGCATCCCTCCGAGGTAAACAGCTCAACCAGGACCGGCACTCGTTGCGCGGGTTGCACGGCCTGGGCGAAAGCGGCCCTGGCAGGTTCTCCCGCGACCAGCGCCATCAACACCAGGATGGAAAAGCGAGGGGAAGCCATGCAGGCATGATACGACCGCCCGCGCCCTGCGAATATAGCCACTCTCGCCACGATGCACAGAATGTACATGGCCACCCCCCGGATCACATTACGTCGGTAAGAGAGGTCAATCAGAAAAACGACTCCCCCTGAAACTTTTCGAGCAGACTGGGGTTTGGAGTGAACGTGGGCCTGACAGTCTCAAGCGCGGCCCGTGGAGGAAATATGAACAGGACACTCGTAATGTTCGCAGCAGCTGCCCTGGTTGCCTCGGGATCGCTCTTTGCGCAGCAGACGCAGCCCAATCAGCCAGCACCTTCGACGCAGTCGGCCAGTACACCGAAGGAAGGCTCGGTGAACGATCGCCGCCAGGATCAGCAGGGTCGCATTGCCAACGGCGTTCAATCCGGCCAGCTCACTGCCGGCGAAACCAAGAACCTGGAAGGACGCGAAGCCAACGTCAATCGTGAAATCAAGGACGATCGCCGGGCCAACGGCGGCAAGCTGACCTCGCAGGAACGCCAGCAGGTGAACCGGCAACAGAACAACCTGAGCCGGTCAATCTACAACGACAAACACAACGCCGCCCAGGCCCACTTTGGCAACAACGAGGTTGGCCAGCGTCGCGAAAACCAGCAGGATCGCATCGCCCAGGGCATCCGCAGCGGCCAGATGACGGCCGGCGAGGCTGCCCGCACCGAGAATCGCGAACAAGGCATCAACCAGCAGGTTCGTGCGGATCGCCAGGCCAACGGCGGCAAACTGACTGGCCAGGAACGGCGTCAGATCAATCGCCAGCAGAACGGCGCGAGCCGTCAGATCTACCGTCAGAAGCACAACAGCAGGGTCGCGCCTAAATAAGACGATCGAACGAGTACCTCCGTGTTGCGAAGTGCAGAGCCGGTTATGCTGAACGCATGACCGGCTCGATTCTTATGCGGCTCGTTGTCATCGCAGTGGCTCTAATTTGCGGCATTCCCGCGATCGCTCAACCTGCAATACTTCTCACGCCTGCACGCGTGGAAGTGGGTTCACCGGAACTGATCCAGCTGACGGGAGCAGAGGACGCGACGAATGTTGACGGAGAATGGCTGGGCCGCAAGATCCAGTTTTTTCGCGGACGCGACGGGCACGCCTGGTTCGCGCTTGCCGGTGTCGATGTGGAGGCAACGCCCGTTCCCTCGACGCTCCGAGTGCGCCTTCATCAAAGAGACGGACAGACGAGTCAGCTGACGAATCCGGTTGACATCGGGCCAGCGCACTACCGCACCAGCACACTGAGTGTTCCGCCGAGATTTGTTCAGCCTGGCCCGGAGCAGATGGAGGAGATCAAGCGCGAACGCGAGATCAAGGAGAGAGTCTTTGCCGCAAGCGCGCCCGAGCCGCTGTGGAGAGGCAGCTTCCATGCGCCGGTGCGCGCCGTCCCAACCGACAGCTTCGGCACAAGGCGTGTCTTCAACGGCAAGCTTGACAGCGTTCACACCGGAATGGATTTTCGTGCGCACATGGGAACGGTGGTACGGGCTTCGAACAGCGGCACAGTAGTGCTGGCGCAGCCTCTTTACTACGAGGGCAACTGCGTCATCATCGATCATGGGGACGGGCTGTTCACGGTCTCCATGCATTTCAGCCGGATCGAGGTGCATGTCGGCGAGCATGTGTCGGCCGGCCAACGCCTGGGACTGAGCGGAGCGACCGGGCGCGTGACTGGGCCTCATCTGCACTGGGCGGTGCGATGGCAGGGCGCTTATGTGGATCCCGCAAAACTGCTGCGCTTGAACCTTGACGCGGTGCGCTGACTCGGTCCCAGGCGGAAAACCCGGTTCAGGTGTCGTTGCCGTAAAATCGTGGATATGACCGACCGTATGTCTCTTCCCCTCGCCCAGGCTGATCCAGAAGTCGCCGCCGCCATTGACCACGAAACTCTGCGCCAGCATGAAGGGCTGGAGATGATTGCCAGCGAAAACTTCGTGTCAGAGGCGGTATTGGAAGCCGCCGGCTCGGTGTTTACCAACAAATATGCAGAGGGGTATCCGGGCCGGCGTTATTATGGAGGATGCGAGTACACGGACGTGGTCGAGAATCTTGCCCGCGACCGAGCCAGGCAGATTTTCGGGGCCGAGTTTGCGAACGTGCAGCCGCACTCAGGGTCGCAGGCGAATGCGTCGGCCTATATGGCGGTGCTTCAGCCCGGCGATACCATCCTCGGTCTCGACCTGGCGCATGGCGGCCATCTCACCCACGGCCACAAATTGAGTTTCAGCGGGAAGCTGTATCGCACGACGTTCTACACGGTGCGCCGCGACACCGAGGTGATCGACTACGACGAACTCGAAGCGATTGCGATGCGTGAGAAACCGAAGGCGATCATCGGCGGTGCGAGCGCCTATCCCCGGCTTTGGGATTTCGCGCGGATGCGGCAGATTGCCGACAAGGTTGGAGCGGTCTATATCTTCGACATGGCGCACATCGCTGGCTTGGTTGCGGGCGGCACGCATCCCTCGCCGGTGCCCCATGCACACATCACGACAAGCACAACGCACAAGACGCTGCGCGGGCCGCGCGCGGGATTGATCGTGTGCGGGAAGAATTATCAAGTCGGCGAGAAGCCGGATCAGACCATCGGCAAGGCCGTCGACATGGCCGTTTTCCCCGGACAGCAGGGCGGCCCGCTGGTGCACATCATCGCGGCCAAGGCTGTGGCCTTCGGCGAAGTGCTGAGGCCGGAGTTCAAGACCTACGCCGCAGAGATTGTCACGAACGCGAAGGTGCTTGCCGAATCATTGCAAGCTGCAGGTTTCAGGCTCGTATCAGGAGGAACGGACAATCACCTGATGCTGGTGGACGTTTTCCAGAAGGGCATGCTGGGTTCAGAGGCGGAGGCGGCACTGGGTAAGGCGGGCATCACGGTGAACAAGAACGCGATTCCCTACGATACGAATCCTCCGCTCAAGCCTTCCGGCATTCGTATTGGCACCCCCGCACTCACCACGCGCGGCATGAGAGAGCCGGAGATGCGGCAGATCGCTCTGTGGATTGCGAGCGCGCTGGAACATCGCAATGACGATGCCGCTCTCGAACGCCTGCGTCATCAAGTGGCCGAGCTGGCCAACCAGTTCCCGCTTTATGCATGGCGTCGCGCGCCGGCAGCCGTGGTGGCTTGATTTCGAGATGAGGAAACAGCACGTGATGCGGCGAGCCCCTCAAACGCTTCAGAATTAAAGCAACCGTTCCCCTTGTGTTTTCCACTGATTTCAATCGCCTCGGCGAGGATTTCTTTGAAAAGGCAACTTGCCTTCAGGCACCGTGTTGGAGTAACTGTATTCGGGATGATCGATCCGGTAAGTGCGGCTCTTCCAAAGCAAGGCTGCTCCCGGAGGACATCCGGGAGGTAAGTATGCGCCCATTGCACATTGCTTTGACAGCCTGGCTGGCACTCTCACTACCAGCGCTTGCCCAGAACAAGGAACATGCATTTCGTCCATCGCCGCCGCCGGCTCACGGCCCGTCAGCCGTTCGCGGAACTCCACGACCTGCGCCGCCACAACAGAATGAAATGCATCCCACCCAGCAGCGCAACTTCAGCGACAAGGCGGGGCATCCGAACGCGCCCCATGTCGATGGCAAAAAGTGGGTGGGTCACGACACCGGCCCCGACGATGCCAACTATCATCTCGACCATCCCTGGGAGCACGGACACTTCACCGGAGGATTTGGCCCCTCGCATCGTTGGAGACTCGTCGGCGGTGGCCCCAGCCGTTTCGGGTTTAACAATTGGTACTGGAGCGTTGCACCTGCGGATATGGGCTTCTGCGGCGACTGGCTCTGGGATTCCGACGAAATCGTGATCTATGACGATCCTGACCACGATGGCTGGTATCTCGCCTATAACGTGCGACTCGGAACCTACGTGCACGTCATGTTCCTTGGAGCCTAGGCGGAGCATGAACGCAGAGGATGGACAACCAGCCCATAGGTTTCATCCATTGTAGTGGATTATCGCGCGGGGCGAGAGCGGACAGGTGCGGCGAATAGTCCGCGTTGAGTAAGTGCAATCGTTCGCACCAATATGTGGGCTTTTCTGCCGCGCGCAAGCTTCCCGGCCCCGCGCTGGCTTTCCGTGAAGAAAATCGATGTCTGATGGTTCTAACATCGCGAAGGGATAACAGTACAGGCGGAGTGCCGGTCGTCGGCATATCAGACGGAAGTGAGTTATCCTCAATCTATGATGATTGATTCCATCCTGGCAGAAATCGATTCCGAGATCGCAAGGCTCAAGCAGGTTCGTTCCTTGCTGGCCGGCTCCGGCAAGGTCACACACAAAGCGAACGGCCTCAAAACAGGAAAGACTCTTGCAGTTCGCCACAAGAGGCGCAACCTGAGCCCTGAAGCGCGGAAGCGCATCGCCGATGCTCAACGCAGGCGCTGGGCTGCGCAACGAGCCAAGTCAAAGAGAGAATCCAAGTAGCCCGTCGCGCAATTCATCTTGCTGGCAGCGCTGTTTGCTCGAGATGAGATCGTGCGTTCGACATCGGCACGACTGATTGGTCTTCGTGCTCTTGCGGGAATGATCAAGAAGCCAGTTACCAGGTATCTACTGCGACTACATTCGGTGGTCCGGAGTGACCCTGGATAACCTGGGTTTCGATCACCGCCTCGATGTTCTTGTTCTCCCAGTCGGGCGGCGCCTTGGCGATCAAAGAATCCAGATACTCGGGATTGTAGAGGATTTCGCCTGCAGCCTCGGTGCCCTCTTCTGAGATACCGGCTGCGATAATCACCGGCTGGCCCGTGGTGTTGTCGTGAATGCGCGCGACGATCGCATAGTCGCGGGAGAGTTTCTCGTAGGGCAGATCCCATGCCGTGGCCCATGAAGTGTTCTGGGTGCTTTTGCGATCAACCAGCGAAGCCACGCCGTCTTTGGATTCAAAACCAAAGCGGAGCTTCTGTGTGACGCGCAGCGTCCAGATATTATCGAAGGCGCCGATCAGGACGATGGGACCTTCACGAAGCTGGGAGAAGGTGGCTTCGGAGGCCGGCACCACGCGGAAGGTCTTGTGGCGCGTTTCGAGTTGGGCCGCAGTGCGCGTGAGGGTGATGACATCAGCGAGTGCCAGATTGCCGGAGTAGTGCAGTCGCACGTAAAGCTTTTCGGGAGCAGGTTTGCTGACCGGAGCATCGAAGTCGTTGATGGAATCGGTATCGAGGTTCTTGGCTGGTTCACCGAGGCAAAAGGTTGCCGGATTCGGACTGGCGGTTACGGGTTCCCAAAACAAATCGATATTCGAGGGAGGCGCCGGCTTGGGCGCGTGATGGATCTGCAAGCCGATGCCGAGGCCGACGGCCCCGGATATCAGAAGCAAGCTGGCGATCCACAGCCAGCGCAGCTTTGGGGCTTGGCCTGCCTGCTCCCGCTGGCCCGCGTCGGCAGTCGCCGCAGCAATCAGAGCGACGGGTTCGGCCGATCCGGGTGGTTCAGGGGAGCGGAACTGGGGAAGATAAGAGCCGGTAGGCAGTTCAATGATCAGTTCGCCCGCGTGGGCGGCATCGTAGTAGTACTGCGAAAGGCGCTTTCGCACCTCTCCTGCAGTGATTCGAACGACCGGGTCCGCATTGGCGTCGTAGCTTGGCAACCGGCCAAAAACTTCGATGCCAATGCTCCGCTCTTTGAGTTCAGCTCCATTGCCCAGCAGCGTTTGCTCAACGGTGTAGGCAAGCAGAGCGGGGTAACGCTTGCTGTTGGCGAAGAGAGGATGGTTAACCAGGCGGTCCAGTTGTTCGCGAACCTGGACCGGGTCGGGCGCAGACGACTCCACTTCCTGCATGGGTTTCGGCGCCAGCGGCATATCGGTTCCTCAAATCGGCTTTCAACCCCGAAGGGCAAATGAACTTCCGGACCTGCCGCGGGAGCCGGCCATGTCGGCCAAGCTGCCGTCCTGTGCAGATCGTCCAGAAAACAACACACAAGCGAGAAGGGTAATCCACAACGCGGCAGGAACGTTCATCGGCCGCGACCGTTGTGGAAATGACGGTCCCTATTTCGCTCTAATCTCGCTGCACTGCGTATCATACGTCCCCGTTTTGCCCTCTGTCTATGAAAATGAAGGTATGCCGAAGAGATGGATATAGATAGGTTTAGGTCAACGAGGCGGGCTTTTGTACCCGATGGAACCTGTCTTGCGCTCGCTGCACGAAATATAGTCGAGTCCGGTCCAGAAGATGGCGCCTGACGTGTGTCTTTGCAGGCAGCAGAAATTCTGCCTGGCATAGTCATGATGGCTGGCCCATTTTCTTGTGATTGCGGCTCCTCGCCCCTCCGGTTTGCCAGACCTGGATCGATCCAGGCAGGACTCACCGAGGGGCGCTTTTTTGCCTGCACCGCGACCTTCTGTGCTCGCCTCGAGCGCCCTTCAATCCCCCATCAAAGAGGTTCATCTTCCATGCCGAACAAAATGCGTAGCTTCAGGTTGCTCCTTTTGTGTTGCGTGCTTGGCCTGCTCGTTCCGTGCTGCCGTCTCCTGGCGCAGTCAGCCCCCATGTCTCCCGAAGCGGCCCATCGCCGGGCCGAGGATCTGCTGAAGCAGATGACTCTGGACGAAAAAGTGGGGCAGATGAACCAGTCCTCGGGCGTGGTCATGCCCATGCTAGGAAACGAGAAGCCGGACGCGCTGATTGCCCAGGGACGGGTTGGATCGGTTCTGTGGCTGACCGACGTGAACGAGATCAACCGCCTGCAGCACATCGCGGTGGACAAATCGCGGCTCCATATTCCCATCCTGTTCGGATTCGACGTCATCCACGGCTATCGGACGGTCTTTCCGGTTCCGATCGCCATGGCGTCGTCCTGGGATCCCGAGGTGGAAGAGGCAGCGCAGCACGTTGCCGCGCAGGATGCACGTGCCGCCGGGATCGAGTGGACGTTTACGCCGATGGTGGACATTGCCCGCGATGCGCGCTGGGGCCGGATCGTTGAAGGAGCAGGTGAAGATCCGTACCTCGGCGCAGCCATGGCACGGGCCCAGGTGCGCGGATTCCAGGGCGACAAGCTTGGACCCGAAAGCGTGCTGGCGTGCGTGAAGCACTTCGCCGGCTACGGAGCGGCAGACGGCGGACGCGACTACGACTCGTCTTATGTTCCTGAAGAGCTCATGCGCAACGTGTACCTGGTGCCGTTTCATGCGGCAGAGCGGGCCGGAGCCGGCAGCTTCATGAGCGCCTACATGGACTTGAACGATGTGCCAGCCAGCGGGAATCATTGGCTTCTTACCGATGTGTTGCGCAATGACTGGGGTTTCAAAGGCTTTGTGGTTTCTGATGCTTTTGCCGTCGGCAACCTGGTTACACATGGGTATGCGGCCGACCCCGAAGACGCAGCCTACAAGGCTGCCTCTGCGGGCCTGAACATGGATATGGCCAGCCAGACCTACACACACAACCTCGCCAACCTGGTGAAATCCGGCAAGATCAGCGAAGCGCAAGTTGACGCGCTGGTGCTGCCGATTCTCGAGACCAAGTTTGAGCTCGGCCTGTTCGATCATCCTTATGTGGACGAGTCCAAGGTGGATGCGGAGCTGAGCCGCCCCGAAGGACTCGCGCTGGAGCTCAAGCTGGCGGCGCGCTCGATGGTTTTGCTGAAAAACGAAAACCGGACGCTGCCGCTCAAGGGAGATCTAAAACGGGTTGCGGTGATTGGGCCTCTTGCCGACTCAACCCGTGACATTGAGGGTGGCTGGACGGTGGAGGGGCTGTTTGGTGGCTCTCAAAAAAGCCACCCGGTCACCGTGCTGGCAGCTCTGAAGGCCAGGTTGGGAGAGGACGCGCAGGTGGACTACGTACCCGGGCCGGAGCTGTCGCGGGTTTTCCCCTCCATGCTCGATCAAATCACCGGCAACAAGCCGCAGGCGCCGCCCACCGCGGCTGAAGCAGCGGACTGGGTTGCCAAGGCAAAGGCAGCCGCGGAAAAGGCCGATGTGGTGATCGCCGTGTTGGGCGAGGCGTCGAATATGAGCGGCGAAGCCGCGTCACGGGCCACGCTCGATCTGCCTGGAATCCAGGAGGAGATGCTTGAGGCGGTCTCGGCCACGGGCAAGCCGGTGGTGCTGGTGCTTGAGAATGGAAGGCCGCTGGATATTCGCTGGGCCGTAGAACATGTTCCGGCGATCCTGGAGGCCTGGTATCCGGGCACGGAGGGCGGCAATGCCGTGGCCGACGTGCTGTTTGGGGACGTGAATCCCGGTGGGAAGCTTCCCGTGAGCTGGCCGCGTGTGGCCGGAGAGGAGCCGCTCTACTACAACCACAACCTTACCCACGAGCCGGAGGACCGGCCCGGTTTTACCTCGCGCTACTGGGACATTTCGAGCAAGCCGCTGTATCCCTTCGGCTATGGGCTCAGTTACACCAGCTTCAAGTTCAGCGACCTGCGGTTGAGCGCGAAAACCATCCACAAGACCGGCACCACGGAGGTTGCGGTCGAGGTGACCAACACGGGCAGCGTTGCCGGAGACGCCGTGGCGCAGATCTATATCCACCAGCGCGCCGGATCGGCATCGAGGCCAGTGCGGCAACTGGAAGGGTTCGACCGGGTTGCGCTGCAACCAGGGGAAACGCGGACGCTGCGATTTCCGCTCGGGAAGAATGAACTGGAGTTCTGGAGCCCGCAGACCAAGGTGTGGGCGGTTGAGCCCGGCCTCTTTGATGTATGGGCTGGAGATGATTCGACCGCGAGCCTGCACACCGAACTGACGGTGGTTGAGTAGAACAACTGGTGCGACCGCGGGTTGAGGTGTTGGTTGTGGGCCTTCCAATGAAAGACAACAGCAGATCCCTCGCTCTACGCGACCATGCGACTGCGTCGCATGGTTCCCGCAGGCTGCTCCGCTCGGGATGACAGGGTGTGGGGAGGCAGTACGACGGAGGGGGCGAGGACGGCGCGGGCGATTCAGGTGAATCTGCCGCGGCGAGGAGGGAGGCAAGGAGACCGGACGCGTTTGGACTGGGCTTGTTTGGACCGGGCTCGTTTGGACCGGGCTGGTTTAGACCAGGCTCCTCTGGGAGCCTGCTGATGGGAATCTTGCGGGGATCGAAGGGAGGTTCGTCCCCGTCGAGGGATTGCGCATAGGTTTGTTCGGTCTTGCGCATTTCCTTGAACCATTGGAGGTCCTTCTTCCACTCTTCGACAAGGCTCTGGCGGCTGAGGCGAATGCCGGCTGCCTTGTCGCAGGTCTCGTAGCGTTCGCATTGATCGCAGTCTTCGGGTTCGCAGACGGGTTCCTGCTCGGGTGCGATGCGCGCGTCATCGGCGGAGACGAAGCGCACGATTTCCTGAGGTGCGATTGCGGGAGGGGCGGACTTGATGACCTGCATGGCGATCTGAAGACCGTAGAGGAGGAGCCCTGCGCGGCGGGGGTCGATGGCGTTGGAGGCGAGCTGGGCGAGAACCTGGGTGAGCGCGAGCTGGACGGAGCAGCGGTCTTCGATGGGCGGGATGACGAGGTCGCGCGGCCTGGTGTGGGGCGGGGTGGGCGCGGCGGACTGGCGCAGGTTGGTGTGGAAGTAGCAGAACGGCTGCTCGCGCAGGGCGGGCGCGTGGCAGCGGGCTCCGCTGGGCATGATGTGACGACATTCTTTGAACATGGCTGGGTCTCCCCCCGGGTACCTTGCGGCCAAATTCCTGGCAGCAAAGGAGATCGGCCGGGCGCGGCGCGGCAAATTCCTGAAGGCGCTGGAGTTGCGCGCAGATTCCTCAAATGAAAGGAGTTGGCGGCGCGGAGGTTGGCGGCCGGCGACGATCTCTAGATATAAGGATAGACAGCGGCGCGAATTAAGAGGCAACTTCGGGCAGATTTTTTGTGCGCGTGCTTTCAGCGTGTTGCGGGGAGTTGGAAGGCGCGGGGGCTTGACAGCGAAATGCAGGAATCAGGGATGCGGGGGCTGAGAGTTGATTGGATGGACGTGAGGGCGAAGATTTGGAATAAGGGAAGAGTGGGCGACCATCCAACAAGAAGGGCAAATTTCGGGTATTCTTTGCGCGGAGATCGCGTCGACACAGAGCTGAAATGACCATGCGCATTCGAGCTGGAAATGGGGTCGGGCTGTTGTTGCTAATAGTCGTGGTGCTCGGTCCCGGCGCGGTCATCGGTGTCGCTCTGCACAAGGCATCGTGGACAATTCTGCTTCCACTTGCAACCATAGCAATCCTCTTTGGTATTGCCGCTCTGCCGATTGGGCGAAGAGTTTCGCCGTCGGAGTATGCTGATGAGCTTGAGCGCCATTTGCGTGGCACGGACGACGATGGCGAGTGGGACAGAACCGTGTCAGTCCGCTTGCGGGACCCTCGTTTGGAACGTCTGCGTCGGTCATTGCCCGATGACTTCAACGATCTTCGGACGGCAGAGGATCGCATGAGTTTGCAACGAATAGTTGAATCACTCCGCCGGGGCGAAGTCCCGGATGCAGCCTCGCGCTCATAAGCTTTTTGCAATGGGCCTTTGGTGATCGGAACAATTACCGGCAGGTGGCCCCGGTCTCTTTTCTTTCCTACGCACGAAAGACGGTGCCCCCGGTCCCTCGGGTTTTGGGACCGGGGAGGAACCATCACTTACTTACCCTCCAATGTGGAGTATCCTCGGCAGTGCATGAAAGGCCAACGTATCCGCTACCAGAAAACGGGAGAGTTCCACTTCCTCACCTTCAGTTGTTATCGCCGGCGTGCGTACTTCTCCGCAGTAGCGGCTAAGGATCTATTTGAAGACGCGCTGGAGCGTATTCGCCTCCGCTATCGCTTTGTGGTTGCCGGTTACGTCGTCATGCCGGAACACGTTCATCTGCTGGTCAACGAGCCGGCACGCGTTCTCTTGTCCAAAGCAATCCAGGCACTCAAATTGTCGGTTACAGTGCGAAGCCGGCAAAGGCCCTACTGGCAGGCTCACTATTATGACTACAATGTGGCTACGCACGAGAAGTTTGTCGAGAAACTGCGCTATATCCATCGCAACCCTGTCGTGCGAGGCCTCGCCGCGAATCCCCAAGACTGGAAGTGGTCGAGCTTCCGGCATTATCAAACCGGAATGCGAGGAACCGTGGAGATTGAGTCGGAGTGGACAGCGAGGGCGAGAGGATGGAAGCTGCCGGAATGGACGCGCGTCCGGCAGACCCGACAGTTGTACCTCCCCGATCCCCAAAGGCAAGGGATCGGGGGCACCATCATCACAGGCTAGGAGGCTTGGCAAGACCGGGGCCACCAGCCCGACAATACACCCCCTGAACTGGAGGTTCGGCTTACCATTGAGCCAGACGATGACGCACTCTTCCGCTGTAAATCAGGGTGTTGGTGAGGTGATGACAGCAGGCCAAGTCATCCGATGGTGGGAACTCAGGCGCGTGCTCTATAACGCAGTGCTCTTTGTCATTGGCGTGGCGGCGATGCTCGGGACGCTATGGCTAATCGACAAGGTAAACCCCGGCAGAGATATTGGAACACCGATGTTGGGAGCTGTTCTGTTCGCATTCGTAGCGAACCTTTGCTACACGATGGGCTGGATTATCGAACTTCTGGGAAGGCAGCGCGATCCGGTTGCAGCCCGCCAGCGTGGAAAACGGATGTTTCGATTTGGAATGGCGTTCTCATGCCTAATGACGACTCTGCCATTCTGGGTTGCTTGCGCGTACTTCGTCGGGCACAAGCTGTAATAGCCCACCTTCGCAAGCATTCCGGGACTATCACCGCCCACTCGGACCTTTGATGATTTTTCGCCGCTTTTCCTCGAAGAGGGTGGGCTTTTCTCCCAGGTCTCAGAATCGAGACCTGGGGCACCCGGCGATTTGGGAAATCCTCCTTGCCTTCCTCTGCTGCTACCATCTGATCTCAACATCGGAGGCGGCATTTGCTTCTGCTTTGGCCACAGATAAAGAGAATTCTGATCAGCTTTGTGCTCACATTTGTCTGTGGCTTCGGCGCCATTCTTCTCTATTTGTCGTCGTATAGCCACACGCCACTTGCTTCCGCAGAACGCTGCTTTGCGTACCTTTTGGCGTGGCCGCTCATTGTGCGTGAGCACCTGGGCGGTGTGGATGACTTTATGGGCCGTAACACACAGGCGGACAGGTGGGCAGTATGGACTGCGTGGATCGGTCTGTTGATCTACTACTACTTGCTGGTGGCCTTATGGCAAAACCTGTTTCGCAAGCCGTCAGAGAAAAAAGTGAAGGGTTGAGGTCGCCGCATCGCCGCAGAAGAGCCGTATTACCGGCTGCTCGGACCTCGGAAGATTTTGGGACGGCGGGTGCGAGAAGGCGCTTGTATTCCCGGTCTCAAGTTCGAGACCTGGGGCCCCGGGCGGGGAAAGCGTGGGGCAAGGAATTGACAGGGATCGGGAGTCAGGGATCGAGAGTCAGGGATCGAGAGTCAGGGGGGCGGGTCAGCGGGTGAGTTGTGAAGGCGCGCACAGGGTGGCTCGAGGCGACGGGGTAGGATGGGGGAGACCTGGAGATAAGTGTGCTTCATTCGCTGCGGTTTATCTGGAATGCGACGCGGGGGCATCGGCTGCGGCCGTGGCGGAGCGAGTTTTTGCGCTGGAGGGTGGAGACGTATTCGGGCAAGCCGGCGGAGACGCTGCGGGCGCGGGACGTTCTGGGTTTCATGTGGGAGTCGAAGTGGGAGTTGCTGAGCTTTCTGGCGTGGTCGGGGCGGCTGGAGAAAGAGGCAAGGAAGAAGTAGTCCGGAAGCTCCCCAATGACGAGGAGCTGTCGCGGAACCCGGAATGAAGTCGTGTCCTTTCGAAACAACCCCGCCCTAATAAGTCAGGACGGGGCACCGGTTCTGGAGAGGGAAGACAGAAGCAGAGCCTTCGCTCCGCTTACTCCAGCGTGCTCCACTCGGGATGAGACGCAGTTGGTTCAGGTTTCGAGTGAAACCGCAGGACGCGCCGTTCGTCCAAACGAATCGTGGGATGCACCTGGTTCTGGAAGTGGCAGACGACAACCTATCATCATCAGAGCGGGAGAGTGCGACGGATGAGGTTGGGGCGACGGCGCGGATGGGCGTGGTTTGTGTTGATTGGATGGGCCGGATATTTAAGCGCGCAACAGCTGCCTCCGGCGGAGCCTCCCAAGCCGCTGCCGGGGCCGGGCGGACAGGCGCCGACGCTGCGGGTGACGACCCGGGAGGTGCTGGTTCCGACGCTCGTCGAGAAAAAGGACGGCGACGTGGTGTATGGGCTGAAGCAGTCGGACTTCATCGTGGAAGACAACGGCGTGCCGCAGAAGATTCGGGTGCAGGAGGAGCTGGACACGGCGCCGGTATCGCTGGTGGTGGCGGTGGAGGAAGGGCGATCGAGCGTGCTGGAGTTTGACAAGCTGGCGAAGCTGGGGCCGCTGCTGGATCTGTTCCTGTCGGATCCGCGAAGCGAGGCGGCGCTGGTGGGATTCGATTCAAAGCCGCATCTGCTCGAGGACTATACGCACTCGACTGAACAGCTGGACAAGGATTTGAAACACCTGGAGCCGGGGGATGGGGGCGCGGCGATCCTCGACACGATCAGCTATGCGCTCGATCTGCTGCAATCGGAGCCGAAGGACAACCGCCGGGTGCTGCTGCTGATCAGCGAAGAGCGGGACCACGGGAGCAAGCACACGAAGCCGGTGGGGCTGATCCGGAAGATCGGGCAGTCGGATGTGCTGGTGCTGAGTGTGACGTATTCGCCGGGAAAGGCGGAGTTCCTGGCGGATTTGAAGAGCAGCGACCAGGGCGAGGCTTCGGCCGATCTGCTGGCGCCGCTGCTGATGGCGATCAACGGATTGAAGAAGAACGTGTCGAAGGAAATCGCGAAGATGAGCGGAGGCGAGTACGATCCGTTCACGCGCGACAAGGCTTTTGAGGACCGGGTGATGGAGGCCGCGAAGCACGTGCGCAACCGGTACTTGATTACGTTCAGCCCGTCGAATCCGACGCCGGGGCTGCACTCGCTGCGGGTGCGGACCGTGCAGGATTATGGAGCGCGGATTGTGGCGCGGGCGAACTACTGGGTGGACCAGGAGCAGTAGGCGTGCCTGTGCCCGGCGTTTCCTCAGGGGCTGAAGCCGCTTCATTTCTTGCAATGAGAATGTACGGGCTAAAGGTCGTACCCTTCAAGGCGAGGATGGCATCCGCGCCGTTCACGATTGAAACCGCCGGTCAGGCGGCTTGAGCTTGCAGGCGCGCGGAGCGGCTGCGGGGAAGCGCGATGCCCACGGCGATGATCCAGATGAAGCCGGGGAAGCGCGTGAGAGGGATGAGGAAGATCAGCTGCGGAAAGATGAGATGCAGCGTGCTGAGTTCGCCGGCGGCGGCGAGAATCAAGCCAAGCGCGATGATCCAGCGAGGCAGGAGGTTCATGAAGGCCGAGGTGATGGAGACGCCTGCCATGAGGAGTCCCATGGGAATGGAGAAGCCAACGCCGCCGAATGCGAAGGAGAGATAGTAGAGGCCGAGGAGGACAGACGGGTTTGCGGAGACGGCGGGACGAAGCATGGTCCAGGTGGTGAGTGCCGCGGCGATGGAGTCGAAGGCCACGAGGAATCCGCCGAAGAGGGCGATATAGGCGCCGGCGGCGCGCACTCCAAGAAAGTGAAGGCGGCTGACGGCGACGGCGGCGAAGAGTCCGAGGCAGATGTTAGCGCCGGTCTGGAAGAAAACGCAGAAGAGCACGCGCGAGACGTGCGTGGTGAAGTAGGAAACGATCTGGCTGGCGGGGGCCGCGGGGCCGGGCCAGTAGGGCGTTCCTCCGACGAAGGTGACTGGAGCCAAGCCGATGAGGAAGAGCACGGTGTAGAGCGAGGCGAGGAGCCAGAGCGGCGGGCCGGGGTGCTTCGGAGAAGATGCTGGGATGGGGAGCGAGGACATGGGGACCTCCGTTGCGTGGGTTCAGGCGTGCGATTGGGCGATTTCGCGCGCGTGGAGGCGGTGATCACGCGAGCGCAGCCAGAGCTCGAAGATGAGCGTGTTGAGCGAGAAGCCTACCCAGAAAGCGATGCCGAAGAACTGATGGAAAGTGAGATGGGAGATACGGCTGGTGGCGAAAAAGACTCCCATGACTGGACGCGTGGTGGCAATTCCGAGCAGGACGGCAATGGAGCGGAGGAGCCAGCGGCGCTGCAGATCGGATTGGCCGCGGGCGCGATGGCGGTAAGACAGACCGAGCGAGACGAGAAAGAGCGTGTCGAAGAAAAAGACGGCAGAGCGCTCAGTCCAACCGCCGACGGCGTAGGCGGACATGGCGTAAGCGGAGATTCCGGTGATGAGGCCGAGGGGATAGATAAGGCGTTCGGGCCAAGGGCGCTGCGTGCGGCGGAAGACGACGAAGGGCGCGACGAGGACGAAGGCGAGCGCGGGCAAGATGTGCGCGAGGGTGAGGGCGGCGTGAGAAGCAAAAGCGTCGTCGAGGCCGGCGACTTGCGGCGGGGGATTGGGACTGGGAAAGGCAAGGGTGGCAATTCGGCGGATGACCACGGCCACGGCGATGACGATACAGATCCAGAACCCGGTGCGGAGCCAGAGCGGAGCGGGTGGATTTGGAGCAAGGCGTTCGGATTGGGATTGAGGAAGCATGATGTCGAGCCTCGGGGAGCGAGGCTGAGAAGAGGATATAATTCGATTGACAATGTGTCAAATTAATTTCAACAATGAATATGAGAACGATGAAAGACAAGCGGAATTCAGGCCCTTGCAAGCGGCAGTACGAGCTGGGACGGCGACAGGAAGCAACGGACCAGAGCCGGGTGGCGATTCTGAAAGCGGCGCGAGCGCTGCTGGAGTCGCAGGGCTTTCTGCGGCTGACGATGGAAGGGCTGGCACGCGAGAGCGGCGTGACGCGGCAGACGGTTCACAACCTGTTTGGGACGAAGGCGGAGTTGCTGGAGGCGCTGTTCGATCACCTGGCCAACGACGGCGGCCTGGGGCGGATGCCGCTGGTGATGCAGCAACAAAATCCGAAAGCGATGCTGAC
>Ga0335072_10001908_pt1 | contig 33069 bp, 28 predicted proteins | sample Lox_Sample_21_FD_206725 | JGI IMG/M metagenome (GOLD analysis project Ga0335072, IMG submission 206725) | Soil microbial communities from Loxahatchee National Wildlife Refuge, Florida, United States - Lox_Sample_2.1 | ecosystem: Environmental > Terrestrial > Soil > Wetlands | place: USA... | reverse complement strand
TCCGTGTTGACGTCGACGCCCCGGTTGAGCAGTAGCTCAACAATCTTCTCGTGGCCTCCGTACGATGCCGCCTGCAGCGCGTTACCGTAGTGTCCACCTTGCGCGTTAACGTCGGCGGCCCAGTTGAGCAGTAGCCCAACGATCTTCTCGTGGCCTCCGTACGATGCCGCCTGCAGCGCGTTGCCGTACTCTCCACCTTGCGTGTTGACGTCGGCGCCCAGGTCGAGCAGTAGCTCAACGGTCTTCTCGTAGCCTCCGAGCGATGCCGCCTGCAGCGCGTTAACATAGGATCCACCTCGCGCGTCGACGCCGGCGTCCCACGCATCTCGCAGAAGCCGCCTTAGCGCGTTCGCTGCCACACGATCGTCGTCAAAGACAGCCGAGTCTAGGTCAAGGGGCCGAGCAACGGAGCTTGGTATTGACCGAGCAGAACCCAGGCCAATCGGAACCTGCAGAGAATTCTGTATACTGCATTCGCTACGCTCTGTGACTAACGTCAAGACTGGCTTCTGGAAATCTGATTTCGTGCTGTGGCTGCGCTTGATGCTGTGCGTGCCACGACCCGCACCCATCATGTCCGACGCCTCACTGACAATATCAGCCGCGTCCTGAGACAGTGCCTGCGTCTCTTTCTGTGTTTCCGCAAATTCTGCTGCAGTACCTCTTGGTAGGCATGACTTGATGCTACCGTACACCTGGTAAGCAGGGATCATGTAGCTTTCCTTAGCTTCAGGTGCTGTAGCGATGATTATGCCATAGATATCGCCAGTAACAGGATCAATCACCCAAGAACCACAGTCGCCAGGCACTGCAAGGATATTTGTCAGCTTTCGGTCTCAGAGTAGAAGGGGTGGACCGTCTCACAGCACAAAGATTCTATTGTCCAAACATCAACAATCTGAAAGGAGCCCGGCAATGAGAGGCCACCAATAATCCCGGGAGAGTAGGACTCGAATACGCCACTTACACCAGCTGCTACAAGCACCTTCCCACGAGGAGGCTTCATGGAAACTCTTTGTGGGGAAAGCGTCGTTCCTGAGGGTGTATGCACCAGGTTTGGCCCAAAGAACTGAGGATCACTGACCCGAACTAAAACCCAGTCTAGCTCAGTACAGAGCAGTAACGATCGAATACTAGGAGCAGTTCCTGAAACCACACGACCAGATCCAATGACTCTGAAGTTGTCTGTAGTCATTGAGCTACAACGAATTTGTCCTTCGAGATCCCGGGTACCGGTACTGATGGGGCCAGAACCAAAATACAACCCCAGGTCGACATTTTCTAACACATCCGGTCGACACGCAATCACAGATACAGATGAAGTCGGGTGTGAGGTAGAGTACAAATCGTCTGGCTCGTGGGAGCCATTATCTGTATCCGACGAAGAGTCTGGATCGCCATCGCCAGCTACTGATGCATCCAGATGAAACGCATGAGCTACGCTGAGACAGTAGTGTTCTTGGTTGATCTTCAATGTACCCCCAACTGTAGTTTGTGTCCATTTCGCATCGGGCGAAGCTGGATAAGTCGAAGCTAGGACTCGCAAGCCGCACAAATTCGTGGGCAAGTTTGACAGGGCAGCTGGATCACCATCGCCAGTGACCAAGACTACCTTCTCCTTGTGGTGCATGTAGTCAAATCCAAGGTTCAAAGTCCTCATACACGCAATGTTCTGGAGCAGGTCACAGATTCTTTGGGCTATTCGCGTCTTCGAGCATATAGCAACAATCGTCGGTCGGGCGGTCATCCACTGTTCGCTTTCTCCCACCATGTACAGCCAACAAGGCCGGCTAACCTCCTTGTTATGCTTACCGAAGATCTTCTCATAATTGCCTGCATCATTGATTATCTTTGTTATCGCTGGGTATATTTCTTCCGTCCATCTCTTTAACAAAGCTCCCGCAGGGAACCAGCCTGTTTTCCTACCCAATTTCCTAGACTTGTGTGGATCGATACATGCAATCCTGTCGACTTCCTGAAGTGTGTCCCAATAGGAGGTCGTGGGAACTGCGAAGTTGCTAGGAAGGGCGCCTACGTGAGCAGGCGTGAGCGTTGCGGTCCTTGACGACATGGAGGCTGTCAACTATCCTGGTAGCATTGGAATTGAATAGCATTCCAGATCAGCCGTAGTACAACTGGGTAGGTCTCTGGACAATTGTATTATCACGACGAAAGATACATCATGAATTGCGAGGTTGGTAGAAGGCTCTCGAGCTCAGCCACGTTGGTGTCTAGCCCAATTTTGCAAGCAATGAGGCTGAGTTCAAACAGGTCTTTACTCTCAAGTGACGACGACATAGCCAAATATCTTCAAGTAGAAGAGAGTTGCTGCATTCCTGCGCATGGTCTGCCAGCTTTTGAAAGAGCCAGTAGCATTCGAGATGCGCATCAACACGCCGAGGTTGCAACTTCGAAGACGCGACGCTAGGAGTGCGATTAACGATCTCAGCCTCGCCTTACTTTTGGGAGTCTGGGGACTCACTTTTGGACACGACGTCCACCACCCTGCAGCATACACAGACCATTGCAAGAATCTACTTGATCTCCTCACCGGACACAGCTCTTCTCAGATTGACAGGAATGACATCATCAATCTTGTCGAGCTTGTTGGCGCGAGTCGAGACAAGCCTATTAAACAAATAAGAGACGACATTAGAGCTGCAGACCCAAAATGGATGATATCCGCGATTGACAATGATTCCTTGCTCGCCGCTCTCGAATTCGTGATAAGACTATGGCTTTTCATCAAGCCTCAACTCGCAGATGGCACCCGGACACTGTCTCAAGTCGTGGCAGCGGAGTTACCACAATGCAAGACATCTCAGCATAACCCCGATCATCTCACGCGCGACTTCTGTGCGAAGAGCTTGACGAGGAAAGGTGGAATCAAGATTGAATGGACGAGCTACTTGTCAGACCATCTGACATTTGTGGGGAAGGCACGACTACGCGTCTTTCGGCACGTGGCGGCCTTGCGAAAATATTCTCAATCAAAGGAGAGGTTAGTTCATCAAGTAGCCTGGTCTTGTCTAAGCGATTAACACTTTATCAGCGCCTTGTACCCAGAGTACTTCCTCTTAGAGACTGAACGGACGCTGTCTCTACTGTTTCCGCCAGCGAACTTCAAGACATCGAAACGAACGCGTCGAATCGGCGAAAAGAACCACGTAGATATCGAGGCTGCCATAGAGTCATCCGTGGCTTCCGAGAAAATGCTTGACTTGAACAGCTACCCATATTGGCACGAACGACTTCGCGAAGTACAAAGGAGGTATGACAGCGCCCGGCCAAGGACATTGACGCAATGGTGGTTCGACAGGCGTAACAGATTCGAGTGGGCTACATTTTGGACGGCAGTTGTCGTATTCATACTGACTTTGTTCTTCGGTGTCATAGGGTCGGTCACGGGTATTTTGCAAGTGTATGCTAGTTTTAAAGCTTTGCATTGAGAATTTAAGTAGCATGTTCGTTGCCGCCCGGTGTAAAGAGCGTTAATACAGTGCAGCATCATACGATGGCGATCAAGTTGAACGAGAGCGCAATCGTTCCCAGACGTTAGCCCAGCTTGAGCATGGGGCGTCCCTCCGAGCCCAACTTCACTTGGTTCATCCGGCCCCAGCTGGACATCAGTATTTCGTGCTAATTGCCCTTGGTTCTCTGCCCGGCCTTGCGCTTCAATTGGGCCAGATCATCTTCAAGGCTTTTTGTCGTCAACTGCAATATCTTCTGTAGGGTACTCGATGTCCCGGGTCGTTGGGCAGCCCGCTTCTTCTGCCGAATGGCGCTTTCAAGAGCGTGAATTCTCCTTTTCGTGCCTTTCTTACCATCTACTTTGGGGGAGATCTTTGCACTGTGATTTGAGCCGCGAAGCCGGAACGACAAAATACCAAGTGCAATAAGCCCTGGTGTGGGCAGAGCTCCTCGGCTCTCCACAACAGGCAGAGTAGCTTCATAAGCAATGCCAAGAAGCGTGGTAGTGGGATGGACGCGAGCTCTCGAGTATGCCCATGAACCACAAGGGATATTTCCGATTGGCAAATCGTCAGCTTCTACTTGGCCAGCGCGGCACAGAGTCTCTCCGAATTGCACATCTGTAGGCTTTAGTTCATCAGCAGCGCACACTGTTCTCTCGATTGACCCAATTTTGAGGGAGTACTGCTCCCGAAAGACCGATTTAAATTCTGCGAACCTGAACAAAGGCACCGACGTAAATCCTGGGGCGACCTGACCCGCTTTGATGAGCACGACCTTGGTCACAGCGTCATCCGAGTGTTGATATGGCTCCAACATTCGGACGAAGCCACCGTCATAGCAAACGGCGAGAAACATTGCGCGGCAGTAGGGGTTGTCGATGAAAAGCTCGAAGTTCTGTTTGATCTTGCTGTCTGCTCTTTCTCTGCCGCTGCCACAGTCGAGGAAGTCAAACAGTGGATGAGTTTCAGAGAACTGAATCATGAAGGTATGGAGTGCTGGAGTGTTGCGGAGGCCGTCCTTGCCCAGTTTTCCCTGATGCGAACTTGCATTGAAGAAGACACGGGCGACAATCTTTGAATGAAGAGGTATCTCTTTGTGGGCGGCAATATAGTTCATTACCTCCGTTTTTATACGGTGTGCAGCGCGAGCGCCCCCAGAAAGATGATCTTCAGTCAACTCGCGAGTAAACTATTGGACATATCAGCCATCAATGCACCGTCGAGTGGACGCCCGCGGATCAATGCGGTAAAAGGTGTTGCACCTTGTATGCATCACCGTCTATCAGCACCATCACAAACGGTTGGACAAATTGCGCAGCAAATGTCGATCGTAGTATGCCTCTTGGCACTTTTTGATCCTCTTCTGCTCGCCGCGCTAGTTGCTCACACAGAGCACGCTGTTCTTCTAAGGCTTGATTCGCACAAGTTAATGCCTTGGAGGACGCCTGAATTTTGTCGTTGAGCTTCTTTTCCCTGGTGCGCTGCTCCTTCTCTTTGTTCGCAAAGTTTTTCTGTTGGTGACGCAGCTCAGCTCTTAGATCGGCGACGGCTTGGTCTTTCTGGATGACGAGTTCCTTATTTTGGCCCGTGACATCCTTTATTTGTGCCGATAGCACGAGAATCTGTGACTCCTTCAACTCGACATACTGTTGTCTTTCCCCGATAGCCTGTGCTAATTGAGACCGAAGGTTTTCGATAGTGCTGACAGCCTCATCATGCGCTGTTCGGAGTGATTGAAGCTCGACCAGTTGCTGTTCAAATCGTTCACACAGTGAATCGAAACAGTACATTCCCTAGGACATATGAGTATGCGCCTCGGTTGATCTGGGACTGAACTTGGCTCCGCATGCAAGGCCAAGCCGCCCAAGCGCCGATGGCCTCTGAACAGGATGAGCGAGCGATGTACTTACCGGCCTTCCTTTGGTGTCGCCCGTTGAGCCTCGCTCAGCGTTCGAAGAGAAGAGGTCATTAGGGCGGCTAGCGTTTGTTGAGGTTGCTATTCCCCTCGGCAGTGGAGGCAGCGGTGGACGAGTCTGGCTTTCGGGGTCTCTCCATGGGAAGAAGCTGTAAAAGACTGACATTGAGGAGGATGAAGTGGCACAAACCCTGTTAGAACCGTAGATTGGAGATATTAAAGCAACAAAGAAAGGAGATGTCTGAAGTAATCATGCGCGCTAGGACGTTGAGCCTTCAAGTAGTTAACGAGTCGGCGAGAAGTGAAGAGATAGTCATGAATATTAGCACTGCAAGAGCATACTTTCAACAAGGCGAGCTTTCCGAAACCAGGTACTAAGTAGATGATGGCGAGGAGGCAGGACAGTCCGTAGCACAACCAAAGAGAATGAAAAGGCTCAATATGTCCTGAGTAATAACTGCGGAGCCGCTAAGCTGAAAGCATCATTTTGCGTCGTGGCAATGCGCAAAGAATATCTGCTGAATCTCATCCCGAATGATCCTCTGGACTAGCTTTCCTCTTGACTACTTATCTACACAGTGGGATGTCCTTGTTTCGAAGGTTATATGAGAACGGGGAACGCTTGTTTTGACCATGCCTCACACAAACTAGCATATTTCGCTCAAAAGTTCTCAAAGATTTTCCAAGAGGTGGGGGGCCATTTTCGTAACTACTGAGTAGCTAAAGCGATTCCAGGATAGCTTCATTCTCCGAGTTATGAGTCGGAGCTCAAAACTTGAAAGGCGTCGCTTACTCCCACTCGGACACGCTCTGTGCGGTAAAAAGGGAAATGAATAAAGTCTAGGACTTGGAAGTCGGACACCGTCTAACGAATCATTATTGGCTTCCTTTAAGGCTCTCGCACTAGACCTCCCCACTGTTGGCCTTTGTTGATCGCCATCAAAGCCGCTGCCGACAGCAGAAAGCGCAGCCGTCAACTCTATCTTTGCCATCGATCGGAGTGGCCACCTCCTTTCCAACTGCTCCACCATCAGTTGCGCTCGAAGAATGCTTGTCGGTTCTTTTTGTGGTTTCTTCATCCATATCCGCATCCTCTCATGAACTTCACCTACTTGCCTTAACTCCTTAATAGTCATCTGCTTGTTGGTGGTCTTCATAACGATTTCTAAAGCATACCGAAGTGCTGTTCCACGTTCCTGTTTGAAAGTCTTAATCTGCTCTTCAAAATCTGCAACCTTTCCCACTGCCATCTGTGTTGTGCTCAGCCCAAGCTGCGCGGCCTATGCTCTGATCTCCTCATTCGTCCCCTTGTCCCGGAGAGCGGACTGAGCTACACTTCTTTATCACCGTGAGCGTACCGATGATCTCGGACATCTCATGTATCGCCGGCTCCAAGTTCGATTTCCTGTAAGCATTCGCCTCCGACCTCCTGAAGCCCTGGGATTCCTGCACTTTGCAAGGACTCTTATGCCTTGTTCACAATCTCAATGGAGCCGGTCTTCAAGGCCTCTGTTGGAAAGTTCTCCTTTGCGCTCAAATCATCCTCCGTTATCCGGTCACGTAAGGTGTTAAAGCATAGCACTACCTGGACAGCCTAGAAATCTGGCGATAGGGAGCGCTTCTCTACTGCTGTCCTCTTGACAGCTTTCTCAGGTGCCCTGTCGTTCTGTGTGGATGGAACTTACTGCTGAGAACTGGGGAACGGCACGAAAAGGAGCAAAATGTGGTCTCGATTATTACTACTAATATTGTAATTGTGTTGAGTGTGTTCATACTTTAAAGCCCGAAATAGAGCAGCCTGGGTTTCTAGCTCTTGAGAAGACGAGAAGTCTATGGGATGTCTGAAAGACCAAAGATTCCCGGAATCGCTGAACATGCCATTCCATTGTTACTTAGCCATGCACCAGTTGTGCTAGAACGTATGTAGTAACGCCGTCTGATCGTGTATTCATCTTTCCCATGTGCGCCATGCAGCGATTGCTTCTAGATCACAGCAGAAGACCAACAGCAAGTTCGACATCGCCATTGACCTGTTGCAGAGCCTGAACTGCTTCTTCCCTCGTGAAGCCTAAATCTGTAATCTTATCTATCGACTCTTTCGTTATTCGTTGTGGTTGGCCAAAGCCGAATGTTGAGTTCGGTGGAGGTTGCGAATTAGTCGCTGAGGTTGACGATGAGGAGGCATTTGGGTCTGTGTGTATGTTGTTCTTCGAGCCAGCAGGATGGATGTTGATTTTCCGTTTGCCAGTGCCAGTGCCATCGCCGTTGGCTGGAGCTTCCTCAGATCCTGTAGCGGTGGCAGGCTGATCCGGTTGTTCGACTGTGCCAGTTCGAGCTCCAATCTGCGTGCCTTCCGGTCCTTCGATCTTGGGCTCGTTCTCGAGGATCTCATCAAACATTTTCGGAATCTCGCTCTCTGGTAGGAAGGGGATCTTGTCGTTCTGGACGATGAGGCAGTTTTGCCGAAGATCTATGCACATTTGGTGGCGTTTGAGCATATCCAGACCAAGTAGCAAGTCGACATCTTTGCCTTCCATAACCGTAAAGCTGCTGGCCAAGTTGTATTGTCCGATCTGGATCTCAGCTGAGTGTACTCGCCCGAGGATTTTAGCAGTGCCAACACCTTTTGCAATGCCACCAAATCTTTGGTCAACCAACCGAATGATACCACAACGTTCAGCTGCAGAAGGCGACATTATGGTAGTTTGTGCACCGGAATCGACGAAGGCCTTGATCGGAATGTTGTTGACCAACACATCAATATAGAGCATGGTGACGCGTCCAAATGCTAGTAGATTGTTTAGCGGACTAGACAGATGCATGGAAGGGAATAATGGGCCATCTTTCACAAGCCCTGGTGTCTAACTCACATTCGGGGTTTTCTTCCAGAGCCTTTTGAATGTTCTCTTGGATGCGTTCGTGTTGAATCATCTCTTCAATTTTGCGTTGGGCCTCAGCATTAAAAGGGTCGGCGTTGAGTAAAGCTAGTTGGGCATTCTTCTCTGCTTCAGCTTGTGCCACCTGTCTCTGGCGCTGGTTCCAGACAGTATGGAATCTGTCTCTGTTGTTTGCCGCCTCTGCAAGCTCAGGATCTTGTCTTCTGACCTCTGCCATCATTCGAGGGTCTCCCACAATATGCAACCTCATTCGCTCAGGGTCAGGTCTTTCTGTCCGCAGAGGTCCTTGTTGACTTGAACTCAGTTGTGTTGAACGCTGTCCTCGGCGCACGCCCTCTTCCGGATCTTCAACTGCCATACCCAGCATGTCTCCTTCGCTGATGCCTACTTGCGTGAGGGTTTGGTTGGTGTCAACAATAGGCTGTTGGTTAAAGAAGAAATGTTGAGAGGCCGGCGGGACTTTAATCTCATCTTGCACGAGAGCCTTTATATCATTGAAGGTCATGTCGGGGAAGACATCCATGGGGATGAGGTCGGTCGTTAGGGAAACATTGGAGGAGACCACGGAGATGGAGATACGCCTAGATATTCAATCAGTCGCCTGTGAGTGAAATGGAGATGCTAAGTATCGGTGCCTACATCTTGCCTATTTGCGACAGCGGAGAGATGCTGGAGGTGTTTGGTGGGGGGGTTTCTGAAACAAATCTTCCGGCTGAGATGCCCCAAGGCCAGTGTTGGCAGATGATGTTGGAAATGAGGATTGTCCCGTATCTCTGATCGACTATCTGCGGAGAATGCTAGATATTACCATGGACTTTTGCGCTCTGTATCATAGGCGTCCTCTTGAAGGATGATTAGCATTACCGCACGGTTTGTTTGGGTCTGCTTCTAGGTAAGACCCTCCGATGACGCCTCTGAGGGGAGCCTGCGGGAGGCGGAAACCTTATTCAGCGTGGCTGAAGCTCTCGTCAAAATGGCTTGCAAAGAAGGCACTGGAAGAACTCCGGCTCTCCAGTCTCCTTCTGCATGGTCGGGGCTTTAGTATAAGAAGAATATGCTGAGACAATAGGCTGCCTTCTCTAGTTCAAAGGCTGTGGACTTCTACCAACTTCCTCAGATTGCTTTTGGTCACCAGACTTGGGACCTGTACCCCACGTCATGGCCGTTCGGCCGTTCCGGTCGTCGGACACGGGTCTAGGAACTCTTGGGAATGCTTCCGAGCGGCCAACGGCGCCTACGTTGTAGTCCCCATCAGGAGATGGTGTCTCGCTAATTTTCCAGTCGCGTGGGAGCGCAGGCACTGTGGCGTCTTGGGTTGGGAGGGTTGGAGAGGGGAAGTTGGAATAAAGAAAGGAGAGAATGGTTGGCAAGTAACCGGCGCTGTGCACCGTCACCAGTTTTTGTCCTGGGGCGACTGCATTTCCGAAAGTCTGGAACGCAATACCGCCTGGGCTGAAAGGGAGGACTATAGGCTGCTGCTGAACGAGGGATCCCCTTGCTCCCTGTCTATGCATGAAGAGATCGTCTGGACGTCCCCCTCTCGCTGCCTTCTGTAGAACTTTTGATCCGTCAGTGTGACCTTAGAAGATTGTGCTGTCATACAAGGCTGCCCGCAAAACTGATGCAGTCCCCCATCTTGTTCTACATCTCCCCTTTTCTCCTTGACCAATTCTTCCGGCTCTATGCTTTTTGTAGGACGGGGCCTTAAATTGCTGCCGGATGATCGTCGCTTTCCCTGCATGACTTTTGGACGTTTGATCCGGCCAGCACCTAAAATTCGACGCTTACTCTGCCTCCATCCGAACAGCAACACAAATCACACGGTCCACAAGGTCCACATTGTCCACGCCCCCTCCCAATTATTCTGCTCGTCACCCACACCCCTGGCTCGTCGGCGTTGCATCGCCAAAGTTTGCATTTTAATCGGCTTCACTGTGATACGGTAGCTTTCATGTCCTCACCCATCATGCTTCGGGATCTGTTATCGAAGAGCCTGTCAGACTCCCATCAAGGCGAAAGGCAAGAAAACCGCCAGCCCACTCGCGAGAATTTCAACGCCAGCAACACAAAGCCTCACAAAGACGACGAGGAATTTGTTCCTGTCAACCATGAAGATCTAGAGGCTGTGGATGACGAGGAAGACGAATCAGAAATGGAGCGTGTCTTGCGTCCTTTCTTAGGGCTACAGCGTCAAGGCCAACGGACTAGAGTTGCTACCCCCAACAAATACGATGACTTGCATCCATATACACAAATACTATCACTGTCGGACCTTGACGCGTGCGTAGCCTTGGAGTACGGCGCTTTCCCAGAACATGAACGATGCTCAAGGGACAAGGTACGTTTTTGCTCCCCTTTCATTTCCACACAAATCTTGGCTTCCCAAAGAAGCAATGGGTCACGTTCCCGCACAAATGTAATTGTGGGCTCGCAAATGTCACAAAAGTCGCCGTGCGAAAGTGGTTTGTAATTCAAGGCAAATCATAAACCTTCCATGTGGTCACCTAATAGCTGTTTGCTTTGGTTCCCTTCCTGCTGGTTGCTCCTCGTGCCTATCGAACAATGGGACGGCGGCAAAACGTCAGGATGTGATCAACTAATCTTTGCATCTTCTGCCAAACGTCCTTTACAGAGCGACCATATCCAATAGCTGATCGTCGCAACAGTTTATCTACCGTTTGACAAAATGCCAAGAGCTCAGCCTCGGCCTTTTCTCTCGGCCTACGCTCTCCGAAGCCGCCAATGCCAAATCACCAGCCACAGCAAAACTCCTTGCTCACATTGTCGCTACCAGAACGCCAGCTCCAACTGTCACTGACGCTTCGATGGGCTTGCCTGACGATTGGAAGGCTAGAAGATCATCTCTTCCTCGGCCTGGTGAGGACGAACCAGTCGGACATCAAGAACAAGGAGGAACTATTGCTGTGCATTCACTTGCGGTCACAGTAGATCACCAAAAGAAAGGGTTAGGTTCTGTCCTAATGAAGGCTTACATGCAACGTATCAAGGATTCCAAAATTGCAGACAGAATCGCTTTGATTGCACATGACCATTTGGTTGGATTCTATGAAAAGCTTGGATTCATGAATATGGGACCAAGTGCATGTACATTTGGTGGCGGAGGTTGGAATAATATGGCATGTGCTCCCAATGTATAGTCTTTTGTCTAAAGGGCAAATGCTAACCCATAGCGCAGATCCTGGAGTTCAAGGAGCTGAGCGAAGACTAGGCGGGCCACCGAGTAGCTGGGATGTGAGGAAGACTGGCCAAGAATTAAAAAGCAGGCCATACCATGAATTTGAGAGCAACGCCTGCATGCTTTAATGACCATTGCTGAGGACGCGGAGTGGAAGGGTACCGCACGAGTGGGAGTGTGGTGGATGACCCAAATGGAATCACGGTGGCTGTTATCGGGTACTCATAAGAGATGGAACAGGTGAAATTGTCCAAGCCACCTTCAAGCTTGGTAAGCAGATATCATGTATGATACAGCAATGAGCCCGCATCTTACTGACAGTCTCCTCTCTTCGTCTTGCTCGGACGGTATGTCGAATGCGTAATGAATCCCTAGAAGAGACTTTGTCCCGCCAGCCATATCTTCTCTACGCATCGACATCTTGACAGCTGTTGTCCCGTAGACGTTCCTATGTTCCATCCTGGGCTTGCCATGATACTTCAACTCTGCCTCTTCCCTTTGCTTTGTCCAAACGCAGTGGCGATTCCAACACTAGAGCCTTCCAGTTTCTCTCCGTACCAATGCCTCAGCTATTGGACAATAAAGCAGAAGAGAAAAAGGTGCATCTGACGCGTCGGTGGGTTCAGCAATAGCTGTTCAGAGTCGCAGATGCACTGACAGAGGTAGCTGGCGGTGAACGGAGCTGGTAGGTAGAAGCCGCGATAGCTCTGTTTTCCAATGTCGCCGGAGTTCCCTGCACGAGTCATAGGGCAGGTGGATGCAGTGGTGGCGACCGTTGGCAGTACAATCGGGTGGACACTTCTTGTTTAGATCAGGACGGAAGGAATGTGGCTGTTTCGGGAGGACCGGCTCGAGGTGGTGAAGTGTGAGAGGTTCACTTGGAGTGGGGAGAGAATTTTGGAAGCGGGCCAGAGACTTTTTTTAGCAAAAGGGGGGCATGTCCTGTAAGGCGTATATGTCTTTGGCTTTGGGGACGGTTGCAGTCAGGGTGATCTTGATGTGGTGGTAAGGTTCCGGATGCCATATTGCTTGGTCGCATAGGTTGCATTACCCGTAGAAGAGATGAGTGCGGTGTTGACGTAGGAGCATTGGCTGGGAATGGCGAGGAACTTGCCGCCGGCGTAGGGGGCGGGCATGGTGGTTGAGTGGATCTCTGAGAGCGATGGTCGTTGGAGATATGCTGTGAGTATTTCGCAGTATTCATTCTGTTGTACGTCGAACTTCATGGAGATGGCTGTAGCGTTGTTTAATGAGACGCTGTCATAGTTGTCCTTCAATAGTATAGGAATGCACCAAAAGGCTTCCTGTCACGTTTTCATTAGACAGCGCGACATCCATCTCATCAGCTATAACCAGAACGTTGGGTAAGTGATATTATTGAGCTGATGGTCGGGTTGAACTCCTCAATGCGAGCGAGAGAGCCACTTACAACATCACGACATGTTGTAAGGCCTGAGAATAGTGCGGTGTGGACAATTTCCATGGTAGCCTCACGGCCATTGAAGGCAATGGTAGGCTAGCGCCATTGACAACACCGACGAGACAGGAAAGGAAGAGTGATATAAAGAGCATGATCGAATACAAGCCTTGTATTCCTGCTTTTGTGCCGTTGACTTGGGAAACGTACGCTTTTCGAGAACCGCTCCTGAAACGTCGTTCCAGAGCGCGGCTGGCATATCTAATACAAGTCACTGCCACTGCGAGTAACGGGGAAGGCAACATTGAGAGAGCCATCGCCATGAATGATAGTGTGGTGGGTGAGGTTGCTCTAGAGCTCTTTTTCATAATGCTATGTATGTAATGTGAATTCGAGAAAAGAACTGGGCCCACCGCGCCTTCATGGTTTGGGCTGCTGCATGAGCAAGAATGGTCGAGCCTCTTGCTAGGGCACCTAGATAGGCTGGCCAGTCGTGAGTCCAGGCGGCTCTTGACAAATAGTTCCTCGGCGAAGCCCAGCATGTTATCGAAAGTTCCAAACAAGCTGGCAAGCCAGTATTCAATAATCTTTCGGTCGGTGAGGCCAACCTAGCCCAGATAGGAGTTGCACACTTTGTAGAAGGTAATGACCAGCCCGTTCGATTAGGACGACTGAGTAAGCTTGCATCATGAGCCTAAAAGTCGATGACAATCTCAGTCATCCGGGCCTAGGCAGGCATGTGAAGCTTCAAGGAACAGAAGCGGAACGCCAGCGGATGCTCTAACACCTTGGCCGGACCGAAAGCCTATAAGCAGGTGCTGTATGACGTCAAACGCCAATTCGAATAATTGCCCCCGTTTTGGCCCGTCTAGGCTGCATACACGACACGGCCAACTTTCAACACGTGGGTTACAAGAATTCTAACACGCACTACCTCTCTCCTGTGCCGCCTGCAGTACCGACGCGACTCTTCGTCATGCCCTGCCTTTCAAACACAATCCATACTGACGTGCTATGTAACAGAGCTATGTTCCACACTTGATCACCCATACCCTGTACACAATACCTCCTTACCTTTCTCGACGTCGCATCTGAACCACGTACCATTCCAACATGGCTTCCTCAGAAGAGAAAGCTGAGGATGCCTCTGCAAATGCTCCTCCCGCAATCATCGTAGCTGAAGCAGCTGCAGCCGCGGCCTCGGCGCAAGAAGACGAATCTACCCGTCGGCCCTCCACAACCCACCAAACCTGGCACCATCATCATCATGATTCTGAGCCTCAAAATTCCTCGAGCATCCAAGACGTACCACCTCCACCCTACAATGGGGCAGACTATGGCCAGCTTGACATCAGCCAGAATGGTATGGATACAGGTGCACGGGTGGCAGAGGACGGCAGAATCAACATCAAGATCAACCAGAGAAGTTGCAAGTTGTCCAACCTGCTCATCCCCGCGCTGCGTACACCATTTGAGCTGCGCACGAAAGCTCCAAAAGAGCCGCCTAGTCTACCTGGGCTTGACGTCGTGGATGGCCTACCACCTCCCCCCATGAACGTCGTTATACAAATTGTTGGTAGCCGAGGCGACGTTCAGCCCTTTGTCGCTCTTGGTCAAGTGCTGAAAAACAAGTATGGGCATCGTGTTCGCATAGCTACTCATCCTACCTTCCGCGACTTCGTGACGGAGAATGGCTTGGAGTTCTTTAGCATTGGAGGAGACCCGGCTGAGCTCATGGCCTTCATGGTCAAGAATCCCGGCTTGATGCCTGGTATCGATTCACTTAAGAACGGCGACATTGGAAAGCGAAGAGCAGGTATATATGAAATGATCACAGGATGCTGGAGATCTTGTATAGAGGCGGGAGACGGAACAGGCATGGAGGCCTCGGACGACCTGCTTGGTGAAAGATCCAGTCTCGACAGCAACATTGGTGGCAATCCACTACTGAAGCCGTTCGTCGCTGATGCCATCATCGCAAATCCTCCAAGTTTTGCGCATATGCACATCGCGGAGAAGTTGGGCATTCCCCTACACCTTATGTTCACGATGCCCTGGTCTCCGACTCAATCCTTTCCCCATCCATTAGCCAACATCACATCGTCTAACGCGGATTCGGCCATCACGAACTTCATCTCATACGCCTTGGTGGACATGTTGACGTGGCAAGGTCTCGGAGACGTCATTAACAAATTTCGGGAGAGAAGCCTTGGCCTAGAACCTGTTAGTATCATGTGGGCTCCTGGAATGTCGAGCAGATTACGCATTCCGTGGACTTACTGCTGGTCTCCGGCACTGATCCCGAAGCCAGCGGACTGGGGTCACTATATCGACATCTCTGGCTTCTTCTTCCTCAATCTAGCCACAAACTACACTCCGCCACCGGATTTGGCCGAGTTCCTTGCGGCTGGACCTCCCCCTGTCTATATCGGGTTCGGCTCGATTGTCGTTGACGATCCGAATGCGATGACGAAGATGATATTTGAAGCTGTGAGGAAGACGGGCCAGAGAGCAATCGTCTCGAAGGGGTGGGGTGGACTGGGTGCTGATGAAATTGGAGTACCAGACGGGGTTTTCATGCTCGGCAATTGCCCTCACGATTGGCTTTTCAAGCATGTGTCATGCGTTGTCCATCATGGCGGTGCTGGCACCACGGCAGCCGGCATCGCGGCAGGGCGACCAACAGTAGTGGTTCCCTTCTTTGGTGATCAACCATTCTGGGGAGCAATGACTGCGAGAGCTGGTGCTGGCCCCTTTCCCGTCCCGTACAAAGGTCTCAACTCCGACAAGTTGGCCAATTCTATCAAGGAGGCGCTAAAGCCAGCATCGCTGGAGCGAGCCGCAGAGCTGGCAAAGAAAATTAGATCAGAGGATGGCACCGAGAGCGGCGCTCAATCTTTTCATAAACAACTCAAACTAGAGACCTTGAGATGCAACCTTTACCCAAAGCATGTGGCTGTCTGGAGAGTCAAAAGAACCAATATTCGACTTAGTGCTTTGGCTGCAACAATACTTGGCAATGAAGGGCTACTTGACTTCAGCGATCTCAAGCTCTTCCGCGCGAAAGAATATCAGACAGAGGATGGCCCATGGGACCCAATCTCTGGTGGTGCTGCGGCTCTGATTGGGACTATCGGGAATCTCACAATGGGGGTTGCAGATTTTCCAGTGGAAGTCCTCAGGTCACTGAAGGTTGCTTCCACAGACGTTAAGAGTGCGCAAAGGCTGGACAAAAGCTCCACGACGTCAACGATAGAGCCCAACACACTTACTTCAAAGTCGCCTCAGAACTCGACCACAGATTTGACTCTGAAACCGGATCAAACCCGCCCATCTGCAACCTCCGAACATGCCTCTGAACAGAGCACTGTCACAGCCGAAACAGAGGCTACTCTGAAGAATGTTGAGACGGAATCTTCTACCGAAAATGACACTCCAACAGTAACCCGCAGTGCATCTACAACTCTTTCGCCGATGGACAGTAACCATAGGCGATGGTCCAAACATGGGTCGCGCTCGAGTTCGCCAGCTTCACAGCACCATCGCAACAGCTCGATTCACGCGGGCGATGCCATTAGTCAGCTTACCGTGGAAGGCGCCGTAACTGGCGCTAGAGCAATAGGTAGGATTGCCTCTGCGGGAATGAAGTCCCCCCTAGATTTTACAATGGGTTTAGCGAAAGGTTTTCACAACGCACCAAAGCTGTACGGCGATGACACAGTCCGCCCGAGTGATAAAATTACTGGGTTCAGCTCCGGCCTGAAAGCGGCTGCCAAAGAATTTCACTATGGCTTCTTCGATGGTATTACTGGGTTAGCCACTCAACCCTTAGCTGGGGCTCAAAAAGAGGGGGCTGCCGGATTTCTTAAAGGTGCTGCAAAGGGCGTCGGCGGCCTCATCCTGAAGCCGGCTGCTGGAATCTGGGGTCTTCCAGGCTATACATTCAAGGGAATCTATGCTGAAATACAGAAGCATTTCGGCCACTCCGTCCAAAACTATATCATTGCTGCTCGCACAGCTCAAGGGTATGAAGAATGGAAAGAAAGCATACCAGAACAACGAGTGCATATTGTCAATGCCTGGAAGTCTATCCAGGTAGAGTTGAGGAAAGAGGGTAAGAAATATGGCAAAGAACGAGACGACGAGATCCACGAAATTGCAACCCTCACACAATCTCGCCGCCCAGAAGACTTGATAGCTGGGCTCAAGAACACACGTCATTTTACATGGGAGGATCGTAAGAAGCTTCATGCGGAGAGAGAGAAACTCAAGAGGGAGCGGAAGAAGGAAAAGGAAGTGACGCGTAAGAGCGGCCAGGGAACTGTAAAAAGTCGGTGCAAGTACTGTCCTTTCGACCACGACGTAGGCTTGCACCGTTCCCAGACCTTCCCTTCCCCACAGCATCCAATCTCGACGCCAGGAGCTTTGGAGGCGATCGATTACGAGGAAGCTATCCAGAGATCTGTAACGGCGACCTCTTCTGGCAATCCCCAAGAAGATGCGATCATCGAGCGCGCCCTGCGAGCTTCGGTGCGTGAACTCCAACAAGCGCAAGAAAATGGCGAAATTGAGGATGAAACGTATCAGAGAGCGGTAGCGGCCAGTGTCTTGGAAGCGAGGCGAGCCCGCGGGGAGCTTACTGCCAAGGACGAAAAGTCAAATCCGATGGAAGATGCTGGAGCCACGGACGAGGATGACCTAGAGCTGACGCTGGCGCTCACTCAGAGCTTGCAGGATCAGCATATCAGCCAGCAGCATCCCCCACCGTATGAGAATAGCCAGCATCACCGTGGTCAAGACGGAGAGTATGACCTCTCCAGCGATTCCGGCCTAGGTACCGACGATGATGAGGGCTTCAAACGAACATTGGAGGAGTCCAAAAGGTTACACACAGAAAACCAAGACAAGCAAAATACGGTGGGCACAAACGAAGTCGCAGGCGGTATTGATGATGATGACCATGATTTGAAACGAGCCATCACAGAATCCGAGATGGAGCACAAGATGAGGGAAGAGACTCTGGCAAGGCAGAAGACCGAGGAGGAGATCGTGCTGGAGTACGTGAAGAAGCAGAGCTTGCTCGAAGAGCAACGCAAGCAAAATGTTCAGGAAGGAACGACGGCGTAATTTGCCTTGTCTGGCGCGCGAATTATACACGAAGTTAACGAGTAACGGCCAGCAGCCACGACTGCATACCAGATCGATATCACAGCTAGTAGAATTTAAGAAATCTGATCAGTCTAATTTGGATTCTTGTTACTTGCAATGTCTGCGGCCAATGAGGGGTACTATGACTTTCCCAACTATCGTCTCAACTAAATTTGAAGACCCGAGCATCATTGATGTCTCATACAGCAACAAATGGTCTTGGAAGCCGCTCTCTCTTACCCGCCGACACTCATTACCTCAGTAAAGCAGCCGATTTCTTGAACGAATTTTGCTTGTTCCACTGCCTCTTTCGTTTGTGAGCTTCAAGGGTTCAAACAAGCAACATGCCATATTTTCTGCTAGGGTAGCTTCCTTCTTCACGGGTATAGTCGCAGCTGATATCCTCACCTGAACTTCTACTTATCGAAGTGCTAGTATATGCTCATCTTCGGCGGAAGCGTCAACCGTATTCCCTAGGCCTATGTTCTTGAGATCCTCCCACCTTCATGTTCGTGCAAAAAGGACAGCAGTTGGCATCTCCTCCAACTGGCTGTGAATTTCGTTATTGTTATGATCACACCGGTGATCATCAATCGCAAGGCCTACCTCATCTCCTTGTGCACTAAACTGGCGTTCGTGCCACTGGTGTTCTTCCACTACTCGGAGACAACAAACCTGACGCTGGAAAGCCATTGAGGGGATTGCACAAGGAGAGGAAACGTGGCATACGCCAGCAAAGCTTTGTGCAACGAGCGCCAGTCACAGAGCAAGTTTAACCGGAGGAAGCACCAGTCCCTTTTCAGTGGACAAACCGGACAGTGTAGCTGGCGCAGTTGAGCAGCATGAGAAGGTATAAGGCACAGCGGCCTCTTTGCAATCTCTGCACATCGTATTCTCGGAGATTAGCTGGAGAGGAAGCAAGTCAGGATTCCATCATTTCAGTTCCCCGGCGCGAGATGTAAGACATAGTAGTCTTTAGCCGGAGTGAGGTGCTTATTTCGCATATGTCGGAACAGTGTTCTGGGCTCCGTGATCCAAACGGATGGGAAAAGGGGAAATGAAATATATGGGATCCACAGGGAGTCGTCACGTGACAGATGCGCCTCGTACACCTTACCTGTTTTGTCGTCGCTCATGGGAGGCGGGTCTTCCACTCATGACGAATTTGTTAGACTCTCAATACTTGCAATAATGTGACAAGGCTGTCGGCGTTGCTGGTACTAATATCCATACTTCGATATTTCGAGCTTGCGATGGCATATCTGTGCATCTTCCACTTGCTCTCTTTCAACTAGCCTTCCTCCCCTGCAGTGACCAATGCCATCCCGACAATTCCACCACAAATCTCGCCATGGCTGTGCACAATGCAAGTCTAAAAAAGTCAAGGTATGGTGTACAGCACCTTTACATTCATCACCCAACCCTTTTTTGCGAAAGCTCCGCGCTGCCGGCTTAGCTTACTGGTTTCCCAAACTGACCAGTGAAACAGTGCGACGCACGGAGACCCTGTAGACGTTGTCTGAAGAAGCAGATACCATGCGACCTTCCGGGGGTTCTTACGCTTCAACGCTCGCCGCATCCATTACACGGCGTTTGCTCTGCAACAGTGGGGCAATCGTCAATTGATCTCGGTATTCATGAATTGGAACTCATGCACCACTATCAGGCAATGGTCTCTTTCACTTTGTCTGGACAACCTCCAGTACAGCAGACATGGCAGTCCGTCGTTCCCAAAGAAGCCACATCGCATTCTGGTCTCATGCATGCTCTTCTTGCACTGGCCGCTCTTCATCGTAGTCATTTCGACAGCTGCCGTTCTAGTCATTACCGGAATGCTGCTATACAGCACCAGAACTTGTCTCTTCCTTATCTGAGATCCCTCCTCAACAACGCATCCGCCGAAAATTGCAATGCGCTATTCCCTCTTTCGGCCATTATCGCTGTTTTCGTGTTCGCGTTACCGCAGTCGCAAATTGTTTGTGCGGAATTCGATCCATTCAAGGAAATGATTACTATCATTGAACTTGTTAAAGGCATTTCCGCCGTGGCGGATATGACCCGCGATTGGATCTTGCGGGGGCCACTACGTCCGCTTCTGCGCCCGGGGGTGTGGGAAGCCAGCCTAGTAATACCGGAAGACGTTGAGGACGCCTTGAACTGTCTCTTGTTACGCAACAATACGTTGATACAAAGTGACTCCAAACGAGCCACTTATAGCGCAGCCATTAGGATGCTCAGGAAGACGTTTGAATTCCTCACTCTGAACCCAGCCGATCACGGTGTGGGTTTACACTGGGCTGCCGTCATTGAGCGTCATTACATTGATCTGTTGAAGGCAGAGGAACCAATGGCCCTTGTGTTACTGGCTCATTTTGGTGTTGCTTTGCATGCCTCGAGGAAAAATTGGTGGTCAGGGAACTGGGGCTGTCAACTTGTCAAAGCGGTGTATGGGATGTTGGAGGATGATTGGCGTCCGTGGATTCAATGGCCAATTATTCGTGTCGGCCTAAGCAGTCTTTCACCCCTGACGGTTTCTTGTGTGCTGCGGTCATATATATCCCAAGACCTTCCTGAGTTGCCAATTGATCAAATCGACTTCCCGCAATACGATCAGACTATGATGGGATGCTAATGGCAAACCTTTGCACTAGCGACCAGTGCGGCTTTGTTATCAAGAAGCCTAAGCTCGAAGGCCGCCGATTCGACTAGCCCGCCAACAGCACCAGAAGCTCCCAGCATTGCCGCAAGCTTTTAGATGCAAGCCCTGGCAGGAGCATGTCGAGCAACTTGAAGATGCCCGAGCGAACAGCAACGATTGGAGAAAGTTCGAAGGTCTTGCGTCAGCATGCGTTTTGACATCCTGTTCAGGCTTCTTCCATATGGCTCGATTGAAGACACGCCCTAACCATAGTCCGGTTTGCGGCCGAATTGGAGGATGATCCTTCCGCACGCTGAACGGTCGGTGAAGTGGCTACCACAAGTTGCTGAGAATCTTGCTAACATGTTTTCAAGGGTTCAGACGACGGGTAACCAATAGCATCGGGAGAATTGATCATGAAGTGGAGAGTCTCGAACACCTTACCATATTGGGCAACAACGGATGCTACCTCTGTCACCACTTCCGGGATGTCGCAGATGTTTCACAAGAGGGTGCTAGTAAGAGGCATGAATGGCTAGGCTCACGGGACGTATCTTGCGCGATGTCCCCATCGACGCTGGAGTCATTCATATACAGACTCCTCCCCCAAAAAGTTCTCGTGTGTGCAAAGGTGAGGTGTGTGGCAGACCAGCTATTCTCGCGGTCCAAAATTCACACATCTTGCAAACCTTGAAATATCTCTGTTCACATCTTCTTACAACTCTCACTCAATCCGATCCTACCTCACCGTCGCCCAACCCCCTTCCGCAGACCCGCTCAATGACAGACCTTCCTTAGCCCGCCCCCCGGCGAACCTGTCCGCACTTCCTCCCGCCCGCGTGTATTTCCCCTTGAAAGCATACAGCCATGAGCGCCTCAAACCCCCAGCTCATCGTCCTCTTCTGCATCATCGGCGCCGCCGGTTCCGTCACCATCGCCTACGCCATCTCGCGTCTGTACGGAAAGAATTCAGAAGACGACACTGCTCCGCACACCCTGCGCAATGCGTATGACCAGCAGAGAGTGTACATGAGGGATGTGCGGATACATAATCGCATGCTTGCGGAGCAGGAGGCCATGGAGGGCAGGCGTGGGAAGAGGCCTGGCCACTTTGCGACTGAGATTCCAAGTCATGCTTAAGTGGAGAATGGATCTTGATTTTGGCCTTGGTCTCGGTGGTTGAGACTGCTTCTACCTGATTGCAGATCACGTGAGCAGCACTGATACGGAATGGGAACTCGTGATCGGCGACTACGAACGACAAGACCGGCCTCCATTGCGGCGAAGGGCGACAGATATCCTCAACACAGCATAGGAAATTGAGCCAAACAATCTGGACAATCTGAAAAGGATCATTGTACTAATGTTGAACGCTACTTTCTTGGTATTGCGTTCTATTCGTGAAACATTAATTCGTGAAGCACTATCAACTAACTTGAAAGCTGCCGAACTTGGTTTGTGTATTTGCGAAAGCAAATTTCCTCGCTCTTCGTAGAGACCATGTATCGTTTTTCTCCTGCACCAATCATGCCCTTCCATTGAGAAACGTTATTGAGCTGAGATAACAGACCTTGACTCGATCCTGCCGACGTACCTAGCCGCGCTCAAGAAACCTGCACCTCGCGTTCCTCGATCCTAACCCACATGCCCGTCTGCAAGAACAAGCCATAGGAGGTGTTTCTCTCAAACGGTTTCGCTGGATCCTCCAATGTGATCTCAAATCTCCTAACAAGTTCAAATACTACCTTGTTAAGTTCCAGCCTGGCGATATTCTCCCCCAAGCACCTGTACAGCCCATGGCCAAAGACATTCAACTGCGTCCTCTCCATCTTGGCCAACCGCTCCCCTGTGGCTTCGAGCCAGCGTTCGGGCCGGAACAGGTGCGCGTCAGGGCCGTAGATGGCCTTGTTGCGGTGGATGGCCCAGGAACAGTGGCCGATGGCAGTGCCGCCAGGGATGAAGGTCCCGTCGGGCAGGGTGTCGCCTCCGGGTGGGGCATCTTTGAGCATGAGGCCGGCGGCGGAGGGGAAGACACGCAGCGATTCCTTAATGCAGGCTTGCAGGTAGGGCAGCTCTTTGGCGCGCTTGTCGCTGATGATTTCGGTGAGGGGGAGGTTGACGGACAGGCATTCTTGGAGGAGCCTCTGTTGCACCTGGAAGTGGCTGATGACATGCATCATGAGAACGCGAATGGTGGTGCTGGTCGTGTCGGATCCGGCGAAACTGTGGGAAAGTGCAAAATTAGTCTCTGAGCGGGATTTGGGAGGGGAGGGAGATACATCTGGATCAGTGATTCGTCGGCACATTCCTGCAAGCTGAGGCCGTGGGAAATAAAGGAGCCGATCATGTCGTGGCGGACCTCCGCCCCTTCACCGAATCGCTTGGAGATGATCTCCCGAGCTACCCTGTGGGTTTCGAATTAGCAGGGGGTGTATGATGAGAAGTCAGGGGGAGCAGTACTGCTTGGTTTTGCCGACGCCAATTTTGTCGCCAAGGAACCAATAGGCGATTCTTTTGACAGTAGGTATGCGCATGAGACGATTCAGTATCGGTACCGAGGTCATGAACTGCATTTGCGGGAGCAGGCCGCGGTAATGACTGATATATTCGTAGACGTCTTCATCGTTTTCAATGAAACCAAAGGGTTGGGTCATAGACAGCGACGTGATGACATCCAAGGTAAAGTATTGAATCGTTTGTGCGAGATCCATTCGGCGGTAGGTGGTGTCCGTGGAGATGTACTTCCGCTTGATGAGGCGAATAAGCTGCCATATAATGTTTTCGATGGCATCCTCCATGTCGGCGTTGTCTTTGCCAGAGTACTAGCGTTGAAAACATGTCAGCGTCATCCCCCAGCTTCTTGCAGAGATAGGGAGACCCACTCCGGCCGAAACTTTGCTTCGCATGAGTGTATGCTTCTCGGGATCTGCTCGCCAGTGGTTAACGTGCGATGTGAGAAGTCGGAGGGGGTGAGCCAGACCAATTTCTGACAGTATATTCTAGCATCTGCGTTTAGCCCCACTTCAGAGTGTTCTGCCGAGCTTGAGATGTCTTACCTCCTTGTCGGCGTCAAATCGAATAGCCTTAAACCATTCATCTCGTACGTACGGCGTCCGAACGGCACTCATCCTCCACACGAAATCCTCATCGCTGGTGAGGAGGAGGTTGGGACCAATCCGGACAATGCTTCCTGCAGAGTAGCATGTTAGAAGCTCCTGTGGGATGGAAGACGGAGACTCTAACCATATTTCTTGCAGGCGTTTTCCCAGTAAATGTAGTTGCGGCCGGACATCTCCGTGTAGATGTACCACAAATTGGACACTGAGGCAAGCCATGGCCCTGGGAAGTGGCTCAGACGGCGATAGGATCTGACTTCTTTAATGGCATATGCAATGAGGAAAGCACCCAAAGCCAACGGCCATATTCGCTCGACCGTCAGGCGATCCAGGAGAAATTCTTTGATCAACATGACGTAGGTCGGATATGTGCTCCTTGCTTGTGTAACCGGGGGGCGGTTCGCACTTTGTACCTGGTAGGTGTGGGAGCAGTATCAACCTTTTTGATGCCATTTGGATGTGGAGCCCAGCGAGGTGGAACCTCCCAGCTCGACTGATTTAAAGTCATTAGAAGGGATACTGCGTCCTTCAAGGGTACTTACAAGGGTTGCACGGGTCATTTGGGTCTGTTGATATGCACAGGTATGGCCTAGTTGCCGCGGAAGATGGGAACTACTTAGCGAGCATGTGTAGCGACGAATGAGCAACGTAAGCGTGGCAGTGCGTGAGGACTTGAGTGGGACTTCGTGCCGCGCCGACCCGTCAGAATTCCCAAGTTCTCAGTGAGCTGGCAGGTAGGGTGACACGACATTGCCGGGCGCTTGCTATGCACAGCATGCATGTGTTGCTAGAGATGGGCAGCCAATGCTCCGTTTCTGCTCGTGCCAAGGTGCTGCGGCACTTCCTCAGTAACGGTTCCCGGGGCTCTGGTACCCTGTCAGCCGTTTCGGATTTACGCTCCGCGACTCGAGCAAAAGCCCTCCTGCAATGTGCTAGCCCCGCCGTTGCCAATCAAGGCCATGAGATGTCACCACGACTCCGGTTTTTGCATCACCTCCTTCCCCCTCATGGAAGTTGGTCTTTTTACATTCGGCAAAAATCATAGGGTCCACCGCACCCCAGGCGATCCTGAAATGTTCCCATGCAAGTTGTCTGATCTCATGGCTACCAATCTACATAAGAAGGCAATTCCAGTAAACTAATGCCATTGCTGCAGCTTCGGGAGATTGTATCTAGAGGAAGAAGGTGCCCCACCATTTACAGTTCGCCAGTCATTACCCATCCATTCATAGTCACCTATTGAACATCGTCAGGTCGTGGCCTCTCTATCCGATGACAATGTAACACCAAGCAATTCCCCCATCCGTATTCTTGTGTCTTTTGACCTCGCCAATCTTTCGGAATCATCTTACGTTAGGAGGATAGTCAAAACGCCAGGGAAGGGAGGCCTCGGCAAGCCATTCCTTCTCACGATGACCTCAGCCTATCTTGGGGATGCCGCAGTTAGACCGAGAGCCTGCTGTCATGGAGGCCGCTACTGCGCTTTCTGCATCATTTGAAGTTTAATTGGAGGCCAATATCCTTTTCTCCAACAGGGAGGCTAAAGCCGCTGGTCCTGCGATATGGATGGATCTTGAGGTAAGGAAGAAGAGGATTTTGCTGAACTTCAACGATTTCGGACTAGAGGCTAGTCAGGTCAACTGCGTCGATAAAGCATGGCGTGGATCCCGTCTACCTCCTGCGTCACTTCAATCAACCTGCCTGTTGAATGCTTTAACGCTGTCTACAAAGTGGCGAACACCAATTAAACTTCTTCGCTGTAGGCACAAAAGGACAGGAACCATCCAGAGTTCAACTCTAGCATTAGGCATCTGTACAGACTTTAGTAGTCAGGATGGATTGAATATGAGGCGTTCTCCGAAGTGCTCGAGTATTTGACCAGAAAGCTTCTGTCTGTAAGCTTGAAAGGGGCACAGTCGCAGAAGATGGTCCGCCAGAGCAGAGGAGCAAGAATAATTTCGAGATTTACATTAGGCTGGTGAAATGTGTTGGGGGTAAATCATGGTGGACAAAAAGGCCAAAAGTGCTTTGTCAAATCTTGGCATTTGTCTAAACTCGTCCTAGCGTTTTCTGCCCATGCCAAGCCCGCACGCAGCGACCATGCAGTGCCAAATTAATTTCGAGGTCTGAAGTCACCAAATCCACCCTTTGACGCAGACATTGCTTGACCTGAGAAGATGTCTGACAACGGCGAGGTCGAGGTCGAAAGCCCAGCTGGCAACTACGCCGTCCTCCCCAAGGATGTCACCGCGGAGATCGGCAGCATCAAACTCTTCAACAAGTGGAGTTATGAAGACGTCGAAATCAGAGATATCTCCTTAACGTGAGCGAAATGCCTGTTCAGCGGACGCAAAATATCTGACCGCTTAATTTTGCAGTGATTACATCCAAATCCGCGCTCCTGTCTACATCTCACACTCCGCCGGCCGATACGCTGCGAAGCGGTTCCGAAAAGCCCAATGCCCCATCATTGAGCGTCTCACAAATTCTCTGATGATGAACGGTCGTAACAACGGCAAGAAGCTGATGGCCATTCGGATCGTTGCGCATTCTTTCGAGATTGTACGTCTCACCTCCAACGTGAAATAGACTCAATTTAGAGTGTGAATGAATGGTTCTGACTCGAAGCGCTACAGATTCACATCATGACCGATCAAAATCCTATCCAGATCGCTGTCGACGCCATTGTAAACTGTGGTCCTCGAGAAGACAGCACCCGTATTGGCTCAGCCGGTACCGTCCGTCGTCAAGCCGTTGACGTCTCCCCTCTTCGCCGTGTAAACCAAGCTATCGCCCTCCTCACAATTGGTGCCAGAGAGGCCGCCTTCAGGAACGTTAAGAGCATTGCAGAGTGTCTTGCAGAGGAACTGATCAACGCCGCAAAAGGAAGCTCCAATTCATACGCAATCAAGAAGAAGGATGAACTAGAGCGCGTGGCTAAGAGCAATCGGTAGAGGATTGGTGTTATCCTGGTTATGGTGCAAATGGAACGAAGATTACCTCCTACAAATTAGTAGGGAGGTCATTCTCTGGTCTCGAGCGTGCTGTGTTTACATGCTAGCCTGATATCATCACTATGTCGTTAGTGGCATTAGGCAGATCTTGAGAAAAAACTCAATGGGAGATCGGCAAAAGAATTCCCATCAGAAGTCATTACAAGGCTGGTCGTATGTGACCTCAGGACTGCAATTGCCGATTCCGCACAAAGCACCCAGTAATTAGAAAGTAAAAACCCTCGGCCCTGCCAAGATTTTGCCGTTATCGATTAGAGGCCCCCAAAAATGCTTCAGGACTTTGAGAAAGTTAAGCACAACTTGATGCTCGAGTCCTCTTGCAGCCTATGTCATAGCTTTCGAATTTCACAATGGTCAAGCGCAAGCTGGGCGCCCTCGAGAAGGTTGATGCAGATCTGTAGGGCTCTCGAATACAAGACGAAGAACAGTTTTCTAACCATCGCCGCAGGCCCAATCTACAACACAAGATCAAAAGAGATCCTACGTGCGTCCTCCCGAAATGCGTTCGCCATTCTACCGTTGACAGCCATTCAGATCATATGTTGAGGACTTCCGTGCGCAATACTATCAATACGAGAACCACCGCGAGATATTCCTTGCAGCGCCATCGTCAGGGACAGAGAGTGGCATTGTCTCCTTTCGCGACTTGATTGATTTCGTCTCCCATGTCGCAGATTGCTACCCAACAATCACGAAAAATTTCCCTAATGAGCTCATCGAGATCCTCTCACTTCATCATGCAACCCTAGAACCAGAACTTAGGGAAAAGATTGTGGGCAGCTTGGTTCTATTGAGAAAGAAAGAAATCATTGATTCCAATACGTGGGCTTAAACCTAGTCTAGGCGAAATACATTGAAAGCTGACAGCGTGATAGCCTGCTAAAATGCTTTTTTCCAATCCTCACTTCAACCCCGAGCAAAACTCTTCGCGCCTTCTTATTCCATAAGATCCTCAGTGACCTTCGCAGCTCCAATTCAAAGACAACAAACCACAAGTTGAACCGCACCATCCAAAAGGTTCTATTTAACCTTATCGTCTCTGACAGAAGCTCTTCCAAAGGTCTATGGGCTGTCAAAATCACTCGTGAGCTATGGAAGCGTCAGATATGGACAGATGCCAAAGCAGTAGAGATCATGAAAGAGGCGGCACAAGCTGACAACGAAAAGCTAATCGTGGGCGGAGTACGGTTCTTTCTTGGCGGCGACAGGGAGCGGGAGGAACTCGAAGATGAAAGCAGTGACGAAGAAGGGATTGACATGGGCAAGCTTCGGCACCAAGCCGGTGTGAACAAGAAGAGCAAAAAGGCTGCTAGGGCGCTCGAGAAAGCCGCCGCAACAGTGAAGAAGAAGGAGAAAAAGAAGGCACAACCCCATCCACTGAATTTCTCAGCCCTTCACTTGTTGCACGATCCACAAAGCTTTGCCGAGACCCTGTTCTCGAAGCACCTACAAAACACGAAATCGCGGCTGAACCTGGAGCAGAAGCTGTTGGTGCTTCAATTGGTGTCCAGGCTAATTGGCTTGCACAAGCTGACTGTCATTTCCTTCTATTCTTACTTTTTGAAATACCTTACTCCTAGACAGCCATCAGTGACGTCTTTCCTGGCCTCATTGGCGCAATCCACGCATAATCTAGTACCTCCGGATATACTCGAGCCGTTGATACAAAAGATAGCCAACGAGTTTGTCTCCGAAGCAGCAGCAGCAGAGGTTGCTTCAGCTGGTCTCAACGCTATTCGAGAAATCTGCGTCAGGCAACCCCTGGCAATGAACGACACTCTACTACAGGATCTTGTCATGTACAAGAAGAGCAAAGACAAAGGCGTGATGATGGCTGCGAAAGGACTCCTCGGCCTCTACAGAGAAGTAGGAGCAGAAATGCTAAAGAAGCGAGACCGAGGGAAAGATGCAGCGATCGGCCTGCAGTCTGGTGCACAGAAACAACTGCGATTCGGGGAAGAAACGCCCGGCGAAATCGAAGGCCTTGATCTGTTGGAAAAATGGAAAGAAGAAGAAAGGCAGAGAAAGCGCCTGGAAAAGGGACTACCGGCGGTGGGAAGTGACGGAGAGGAGTCTAATGACGAAGATGACTGGGGTGCGTGGGATGTAAAAGAAGATGACAGCGAAGATTCTGGCGGTTGGATTGATGTCGAAAGCGATGCCGAGATCAATATCAGCGATGACGAAGACGAAACGCCGCCCTCCAAGAAGGCCAAGTACGACTTGGGGGCCGCTGCCGCCGAGAACAAGGAGAACCGAGCGACTTCCGAGGAACCTGCAATACCTAAGACCTCTACCTTGGCCACATCACGCATCCTCACCCCTGCTGATCTTGCCAAACTCCAAGAGCTCCGTACTTCAGCTGCGGTTTCCTCACTCGTTAATAAACGCAAATCTCACCATGTTAGCGGCCAGAAGCAGCAGTCTCTCACAAATGCCCATCGCCATATGGACGACCCGCTGACATCAGCTGAGATCGAAGGCCTTGCCTCCATGTCCCGTGGCAAGCTTAGTCGTCTCGAGAAGGTGAAATTGCTCGAGGAATCGCGGACAGACCGCTCCGAGCACAAAAGTAAGGCAGCGAAGAAGAAGGAGCGAAAGAATGAGGAAGGAAAAAGCACCACGAACAAGGAGAAGGCGAGGAAGAAAAACTTTCTCATGACCCTGGGGAAGGCGAAGCAGAAAGGGAAGAGGAGTTTGGTGGAGACGAAGAAGATTCTAAAAATGCATCAAGAAAGGGCGAAAAGGGGCGGGAAAAGAGGAAATAGATGATCAGTGCCATTTCAATACTTAATGGCAAAGCCCTTGTTCGTTCAACAAACGTGAAGGATATTTCCTGGTTTCGCGGTAATAGCACTTTTGATCGCCCATTCCATCGATTGAGACACGAAAAAAGCCGTGCGTTCCAATTGAGACCCTCTGACTCAAGGTCCGCAATTTCACACACTTGGACCTTGCTATCCCTGACCGAGCTGTACCCTGCTCCTCAAGCAAAAAGCAGTCAGATTCACACACGTGTTTTCTCCCTTTAGAAGTTAATTTCGTTGTCAATATCGTAGTGAAAATGTCTCTGAGGTTCTCTCGTACAGAATCCTTACTCCTCTGCCCAGTCCAAGTCTATGCATATGTCCTCCACACACACACTATCCTTGCCGCTGCGCTTGAGTTCTTCCTCAAGAGCCTTCTCAACCTTTCCCCAATACTTTGCCTCACCCGGTATGTCGTATCCCATCAGTCGTCCGCTGACTATCATGGCATCAAAGCCTCGTCTTGCCACCTTTGCCACTTCAGTGTCTTCGCAGAGACAGATCTCTCTGAGTCTCGTTCTCCAGAATATCCATCTCGACACGCTAAAGCCCGCCTGCTTGACACCAGCGCTTTGAGCCAGCTCTCCCGGCACCGAAGTAGGAGAAGAGTCAGCTTCGGCTGCAAACGAGTGATTTTCGACCGCGAGGGTGAGAAGCTTATAGCTACTATACTGAAACCATTCAACAGCTGCGGGTAGCAACTCGGCAACCGATACCAGCTCCCTTCCTCCGCCATTGCTACCTTCAGCTGGAGTGAGTAACGGTCGGGAAGTTTCGAGCACTTCGCAACAACCACAGTGCACACCAAGATATGCTGCTATCGCAGACACCGAGAGCCAGCAGACGGGCGGTAAAGACGGCAAAATTACGTCGGTGAGTCGGGTCGAGTTTCATGGACTGTTTTTCCCAAGCTTCTCTCATGTCCTCAAGGAGATATGGTAAGTCTGTCCAGAGCTTAAACGTGTCATCCGCCGTTTGTCCTGTTCGAAGACGAGTGCCCAGCCCCTTTGCAAAGATGAGTTGGGTGACGTGTCTGTCTTGACTCGGACTGTCGGCATCGGTGACTTGGGCTGTTCGGATGAACATGTACCAGAGATCATGGATATCCTGCTGGAAGAAGGTGGCAGGTTCGTTGGATTGGGCATAGCGGTAGTTAATGTTGAGGATGAATTCTGTTGCGTGGAAGCTGAGTGTCCTTTCTACTATCTGAGAGATTCTGGCATATATGTACACGAAAGCTGCTGTCTGGGCAACCAGCGCCACCCCCTGGCCTATGTGGGACGTAGACGGTTCTAGTATGGTCCCTCTACCAAATATGGTAGCTGTTTCCCGTGACAAATTCCCTGATTGATGACCAAAGGCTGCTTTGATTGCTGGATCTAGATTCCTCTTCTACCAGTTCACGATCAAAGCATTCTCAAATAGATTGAGTTGGATGTTCAAGGCCGTAGCTCTTTTTCCGGGAGGTTATTGAGGCCATGCTTGACAGACGAGGTGATCCAATGATTGAGACGGGTGAATGGAGACAGATGACACTCAACTTTGTTGCCTGGTAGGCGCCTAAGGACAAGTAAGCACTGCACTAAACACAGTAGTAAGAGCGGAAATCTTTAGTGGTCTTGATGATTGTATTTCTAGGTGGTGGCCAACAACGTTCTGTGATCCACCTTCATAAATGATATCCACAAAGACTTTGTGTCCCGTCGACGTTTGCACTCGCCTCCAAACCAACATCTTAGCCGCAGTTCCCATTCACTTTCTTCCAAGCACTAAAAGGCTGGGGCCTAAACAGCGTTCCTCCAGACTTCGCTGTGTGTCTGCAGTCTCCGATTTACTCGAGCTCCTAGGATCCAAATATCAGCTTGCATCATAATTCTCGTGGGGCCGCACGAACTAGCAGGATAAAGAGGAGGTGTTGCAAGGAAATTTCCATGCAGGTGGGGGGAAAGAGGTCAAATTTGAAGTGGCTGGGTACCTAAGGTCGCTGTTTTGCCCTACTACCAGACTAAGTAGTCTATACACCGTCCACCACGGCGTTGAAAGACACACATACCCACCCAATCGAATTAACCACCAGAGAGGAGGAGAGAGTTGAACCACCCCAGCATTGACTCCTCGTGAGAAAAGGCGGCTTTCATAGACAGATGACTAACCAATGTTTCTATACTCTTAGAAAACTTGCGCCGGAACATGCTTGCCAAGTGGTGCTTGCCACTGTTTGTTCCCAGTGCGTGCGTGCTATCGCGACTACTGCAGGGGCAATGGCACAATGTCGCTTGTATCTGCTCATGAAGGGGCTAGGATTGAGTTGGCTCAATGTAGCGGGTTCTAGAAATAGGGTTAACGTTGCAGCTCTGATACGATTGGTAGACTGATCAGGACGACTCTGTTTGAGGTGAATCTAGTTATTTGAATCACCATTCGTTTACGCAGAGAGAAAGCTGCACCAGTATAGCCGTGACAATCCTCGTTGTTACCATGTAGTGGAATTCGGCATTTGCATTGGCGCCACGGTCCAATACCGCTCGAATCTCTACGAGGCTACGCGTCTAACACGAGGTACCGGCTTGAAGAGCGTGGCTTACTCTTCGTATTTCGTGAACGGTTTCCGCTAATGGGATTCGTTTCACTTGCCACCTCCGTGAGCGGTGTCGACGATTTTGTGCGTGGTCGTGGCGGGATTCGATTCTCGAGGCGAACAATCGGTTTTCCAATTCGAGTCACTCTCTGTGCTAGCGGCGTTACTCGACATCAGCTAGAGAGTCTGTCCATTCAATTTTATTTTGGGACTCGGAGTCGGCCCCCCTTCTCGACTAGCAACCTTGCCACCGCCTCGTGCCCATTCTCCGCGGCCCAACACAGCGGTGTCTGCCCAAAGGCGTCTTTGGACTCGAGGTCAGCCCCCTCTTCCAGCAGCAACCTCGCCACCACCTCGTGCCCATTCTCCGCAGCCCACCCCAGTGGTGTCTGCCCACTAATGTCTTTGGACTCGAGGTCGGCTCCCTTCTCCAGCAGCAACCTCGTCACCGCCTCGTGCCCCCTCTCCGCGGCCACCCCCAGCGGTGTCTGCCCAAAGTTGTCTTTGGACTCGAGGTCGGCCCCCCTCTCCAGCAGCAGTCTCACCAGTGCCTCGTTGCCCTTCTCCGCAGCCTGCCACAGCAGCGTCTGCCCAAATTTGTCGGCTCCCTTCTCCAACAGTAGCCTTATCAGTGTCTCGTTGCCCTTCTCCACGGCCCAACACAGCGGTGTCTGCCCAAAGACGTCTTTGGACTCGAGGTCAGGCCCCTCCTCCAGCAGCAACCTCGTCACCGCCTCGTGCCCATTCTCCGCAGCCCACCCCAGTGGTATCTGCCCACTAATGTCTTTGGACTCGAGGTCGGCCCCCTTCTCCAGCAGCAACCTCGTCACCGCCCCGTGCCCCCTCTCCGCGGCCACCCCCAGCGTGGTC
>Ga0335072_10001907_pt1 | contig 33074 bp, 30 predicted proteins | sample Lox_Sample_21_FD_206725 | JGI IMG/M metagenome (GOLD analysis project Ga0335072, IMG submission 206725) | Soil microbial communities from Loxahatchee National Wildlife Refuge, Florida, United States - Lox_Sample_2.1 | ecosystem: Environmental > Terrestrial > Soil > Wetlands | place: USA... | reverse complement strand
CCGCTCCCCGCAGTGGGAGCCCGAGCCGCTGCGCTGGCTGGGCGTCAACGCCGGCCTGCAGGTCATGAGCTGGGCCGACCGGGAGGAGGGGAGGACCGGGCGCCCGTCGCGGGCGGCTGCGGTGGCCAGCCGCTTCCTCGGTTCCTGACGCCTGGCCGGGTGCGGGGGTTGGCGGCTCTCGGGGTGGCCGCCGGCGGCCTCGATGCCCTGAATGCCCTGGACCGCGCCGACCGGCGGAATTCGCGGCGTCAGCGCTGGGCTGCTACCATCACTGCGTCTCAAGCGCCGCTAGCTCAATTGGCAGAGCAGCGGACTCTTAATCCGCGGGTTCGGGGTTCAAGTCCCTGGCGGCGCACCCGCCCTGACCTGGGGTTATGCCCAGTTTCATGATCTTGAATGGGCACTGGTGGGGCCAGGCCCTCATGATCGCCGTTTCGTGAGCTGGATTCAACCTGTTTCCGCAGGTCGTCTGGCCATGGGGAAGGCCCGGCTGGCGCGCCGGGTCGGCGTTTTCCGGTCCTCAGCTCGCTGGGATGCGGGAAGAGCTGCCGTCAGGCGTGGTGCGGGCTCAGGCGCGGTGCACAGACAGTGATGATGGCCCCGGGCGGCGCGCTGCGACGCCGGGTGTGGCCGCCGCCGGGTGGGCGTCTGCCGTGGCGCAAGATGAGCCGGGCGGTGGCGGCTGCTACGGCGAGGCCGAGTTCGACGGCGACGCTGAGGTAGGTGTCAGCGGTCAGCACGATGCTGGAGTGGCCGAGCTGGTCGGCGATGGTCTTCAAGTCCGCGCCGGTCAGCAGCATCAGCGTGGCCGCGCCGTGGCGCAGGTCATGCAGCCGCACCGGAGGAAGGCCGGCGTCGGCTGCCAGTTTGTTGAAGGTCCGGGTCAGGTGCTCTGGGCACAGCGGCCCGCCACCGGGGGCGGTGAACACGTACCCGCTGAGAGTGATCCCGCGGGCCTGGGCATCGTGCTACTGGGCGCGACGGTGGGCGCGCAGGGCAGCGATGGTCGCCGGGTCCAGGGCGACAGCGCGGCGGCTGGCCTCGGTCTTCAGCGGGCAGACGGTGAGTTTCCCGGCTACGTGCTGGATCTGGCGGGTGATGTAGGCCAGCCCGGCCTCCAGGTCCAGGTCGGCCCAGCGCAGCCCGCAGGCCTCGCCGCGACGCAGCCCGCGCAGCGCGATCAGCTGGTAGGCGGGGAACAGCCGGTGCGCGGCAGCAGTTTTCAGGAACCGGCGGGTCTGGGCGGTGGTCCAGACCGCGACCGGCGGGCGGGTCCCGGTGCGCTGCCAGTCTCGTACCCGGCGGCGGGTCCAGATCACTGCGTGCGGACGGCGGCCTGCGGGCACCTGCAGGTACCGGGCAGGGTTATCGGTGATCAGTTGCTCGCGGACGGCGGCGTTCAGCGCCGACCGCAGCGTGCAGTACACCCGCCGGACCGTCGCTTCGGTCACCCCAGCCTCCAGCATGCCGGCGAACAGCCGCTGCAGGCGAGCGACGTCCAGGTCGGCTAGTAGGACGCCTTGCAGGCGCGGGCGCAGGTGACAGCGCAAGTGTCCCTGGTAGCCGCGGCGGGTGCTATCGCGCAGCCGGGCCCGGGTGGTCAGCCACGTCTCCAGCCACGCCACCACCGTCACCGCCTCCGGCTGGATGTCACGACGCCGCGCACGCGGCGGGCCTTGGGCGCTCGGCGGCCTCGTCTCCGGCGTGGTGCCGGGCTTCGACGGCGGGCCACCGTGGCTGGGGCGCCGACGCCCCCGGATGAGGCACTGGAAAAGGCCCTGGCGGGAAAACCTGCTCCCCGCCGCTGGTCCTGGCTTGGTTCTCATCTGCCGTCCTCCCCCGCGCAGTTGGTGCGGGGCAGGGGTATGCCGAGCAGCGTCAGCAGGCCCGCGGTGGGCACCTGGTAGGTTCTGCCGGCCCGCATGACCCGGCACGGGAACGTTCCCGCGCGGGCCAGCTCGTAGCTGCGGGTCCGCCCCATCCCGAGTGCCTTCCCGGCACTGATCAGATCCGTGACGGCCGGCAGCATCATCACCTCGGCCAAAGTCATGCCGCGCACGGCGATCTCGGCAGGCCGGCTGGTCTCGAGCCGGCTGGCCCGCCTGCGCAGAGAGATCTTCATGTTGCCTGCCTTCCTGATCGTCGGCTGCCCACGCCCGCCCGGCGAGCCACGACAGCCCGGCCGGCCAAGCCAAGCAGGTATCTCCAACGATGATCCCCGCGCCGTGTCATTTGCCATGAGCATGGGACCGCCTGCTGAGAGTTGTTGCCAGGATGATGGGACCACCCCGGTTGCCAGTTAATGGACCACCCCTGCTTTGCTTGCCCGGTTTTGTCCGGTCTGCGAGAGATGGCAGGGATGGCGTTCCGGGAGGTTCTGGTGACAGAGGTGAAAGAGGTCCTGCGTGCGTGGCTGGCGGGGCAGGGTAAGCGCCCTGCGGCGGCCCGCGCGGGGTGAACGTGAAGACGGCTGCGCGGTATATCCGTGCTGCGCAGGAGGCTGGGCTTGCCCGTGACGGCGGGGAGGGGCAGCTGACTGACGGGCTGCTTGGGCAGGTGGTTGCGGTGGTCCGGCCGGCCAGGCCGGCGGGGCATGGATCGTCGTGGGAGGCGCTGGCGGGGCGGAAGGAGGAGATCGCCGGCTGGGTAGAGGACGGTCTGACGCTGGTGAAGATCGGCGAGCTGCTGGAGCGGTCGGGGATGGTGGTGCCCTACCGGACGCTGGCGCGGTTCGCGGCGGCCGAGTGCGGCTACTCGTCGTCACGGCCGAAGGTCACGGTGCCGGTCGCCGATGGGAAGCCCGGGCAGGAAGTCCAGGTTGACTTCGGCTACCTGGGGATGATCCCGGACGGGGAGCGGCGGCGGAAGCTGCACGCGCTGGTGTTCACGGCGGTGTTCTCGAGGTACTGCTATGTGTACCTGACGTTCCCGCAGACGACGGCGGCGGTGATCGCGGGCTGCGAGGCGGCGTGGCAGTTCTTCGGGGGCATGTTCGCGGTGCTTATCCCGGACAACCTGAAGCCGGTGGTGGACGCCGCGGACCGGCTGGAGCCGGGCTGGAACCGGGAGTGGCTGGAGTACGCGCAGGCCCGCGGTCTGGCGGTGGACCGGGCGAGGGTCCGTTCGCCGCAGGATAAGGGGCGGGTCGAGTCGGGTGTGAAGTTCGCGCAGCGCAGCTTCTTCGCCGGGGAGAGGTTCCTGGACATCGCCGGCGCGCAGCGGCGTGCCGATGAGTGGTGCCGGGTGCGGGCGGGGCTGCGGGTGCACGGGACGACCCGGCAGCAGCCGGCCGTGGTGTTCGCGGAGCGCGAGCTGCCGCTGCTGCTGCCCGTCCCCGCCGGGCCGTACCGGATCCCGGCCTGGAGTGAGGCGAAGGTGCAGCGGGATTTCCATGTCCGGGCGCAGAACGCCTTCTATTCCGTGCCGTACGGGCTGATCGGGCAGCGGGTCACGGTCCGCGCCGACGACGCGCTGGTGAAGGTGTATCACCGGGGCCAGGTGGTCAAGACTCATCCCCGCCAGCCTGCCGGGGGACGTGCCTCGGACCCGGCGGACTTCCCGCCCGGCACCGATGTGTACGCCCGCCGCGACGTGGACAAGCTCGCGCGGATGGCTGCGGCCCGCGGCGAGGCGATCGGGACCTATGCGTCGCGGATCCTGGACACCGACCTGCCGTGGACGAGGATGCGGGCGGTTTACGCGCTGATCGGCCTGTGCCGCAAGTACGGGAACGGGCCGGTGGAGCAGGCGTGCGCGGCGGCACTGGAGCTGGACGTGGTCAGCATGCCGAAGATCCGGTCGATCGTGGAGAAGGGCACGGGGTCCCAGGCTGCGCAGGCCGCGGCCCGCGCCCGGCAGGCTGATGCCGCGGCGGGAAAGGTGACCGCGGCCAGGTTCGCCCGTGATCCCCGCGAGTTCGCGACCGCCACCGGCATAACGGTGCGGGTCCTGCCTGGCGGCGGGGACACCGGGCCCGCCGGCGGCTGACGCCGCGTTTCGTTTCGCCTCGCCAGATTCATTTCATTCGTTTCATTTCATTCCGCCGTGCCCGGGCACGGGCGGGAAAGGACGCTTTCTCATGACGATCGCCGCGCAGGAACAAGCCACAGCCGGCCGCGGGCCGGGACCGTGCCGTTACCCGGGATGCCCGAACCCGGCCAGGGCCAGCGGCGCGCCGGGACGGCCGCCCGGCTACTGCGGGCAGGACATGCCCGAGGACCGCGACGGCACTGCCGTGCTGGTGCGGCATACCGCGCTGGCCGCTTTCCGGCGCCGGCGGCAGCTGGCCGGGCAGCCCGATGACGGCCGGCCGGTCACCGCCGCGATCAGCCGGGCCGGCGCCATCCGCGACGACGCGCTGGCCGCGATGAGCAGGCTCAGCGGGCAGCTGGCCGCCGCCCTCGACCAGCTTGCCGTGCTCGGCGAGCAGCTCGCCGCGGCTGGCGACCCCGAAGCCGCCGAGGCGCAAGCCGAGGCCGTCCGCGCCGAGACCGCCGCGCAGCTGGAGCACGCCCGCGCCGAGACCGCCGGCCACGCCGCGGCCCGGCACGCGGCCGGGCTGGACGCCGCAGAAGCCCGTCAGGCCGCCGCCGAGGCCATCACCATGATGCAAACCCACGCCGCGGCGCTCGCCCGCGCCGAACAAACAGCACGCAGCGCCGTGCAGGAACTCGCAGCCGGCAAGACCGCGCACGCCAGGGAACTAGCCGCCGCCCGCTCCGCCGCCGAAGACGCCGCCCGCGAGCGCGAGCAGGACCGCAGCCAGCATGAGACGGCGCTCGCCGCCGCGAACGGCACCCTCACCACGCTCCGGGAACAGCTTGCCCGGGCCGAGGCCGCCCTGGACCGCGAACGGGAACAGCAGCACCAGACCGTCGCGCTGCTGCGCGGCCTCATCACCAGCCCGCCGCACTCCCCGCAGCCGAAAACAGCCGCCCGGCGGCAGCCCGCCGGACACTAACCCCGCCCTGTCCCCGGGCAGGCGCCCGCCTGCCCGGGGACGGGGCACCGGCCCCAAGGAAGGACAAATCCCCGATGACCATGACCGACCCCGTCAGCCCCGACCTCAAACGGCACCTGCGCACCCTCAAACTCGGCCAGCTCACCGCCACCCTCCCCGAGCGACTCACCCAGGCCCGCCAGCAAAAACTCACCCACCACGACTTCCTCGAGCTCCTGCTGTCCGACGAGGTCACCCGCCGCGAGAACGGATCGGCCGCCCGCCGAGCCCGCGCCGCCGGCCTGAACCCGGACATGCGGCTCGACAGCTGGGACCCCTCCGCCGCCGTCCGCTACGACCAGCAGCTATGGAACGAACTGGCCACGCTGCGGTTCGCCGACGCCGCCCACGGCGCCCTGATACTGGGACCCGTCGGAGTCGGCAAAACCCACCTGGCCACCGCCCTCGGCCACATCGCCATCCGCCGCCGCCTCAGCGTGCACATGGCCCGCGCCGGCCAGCTGTTCAAGAAACTCAAGGCCGCCCGGCTCGACAACACCACCGAAGCCGAGCACCGCCGCCTCGCCGCCGTCAGCATCCTGATCATCGACGATTTCGCGCTCACCCCGCTCGACGAGACCGCCACCGCCGACTTCTACGAGCTCACCGTCGCCCGCCACCGCAAGAACCCCACCATCGTCACCTCGAACCGCACCCCGGACGAATGGGTCACCCTCATGAGCGACCCGCTCCTGGCCCAGTCCGCCGTCGACAGGCTCACCTCCACCTGCCACGAGCTCATCATCGAAGGCGAGTCCTACCGCCGACGGCAGCGCCCCGTCATCCCCCCAGCTTGACGAAAAGGATCAACAACCCCAAGATGATCCAGCAGCCGCAAGGTGGTCCCTAGGTCGTGGCAACACCCTGGTCCCATGCTCCTGGCAAATGACACGCCGCCCACGCCAGTGGCCCGGCGATCACGCACAGGCCGCATCAGATGACTGACATCACGCCGATGGACCCCGTATCCGGCGGTGACGCTTCGCTCGTCTGCGTTCAGTGCCAGCGCGTCAGCAGGGTCCGGGCACCAACACCCGGAGCAACGCAGCCACTCGGGGGACGTCGGCTCCGGCGCCGGGGGATTTGATCAGCCCTGTGTGTCACGATGAGGCCATGAGTGAGGAGATGCCCTCGCCTCCGTTCCCCGATCCTGGCTCGCCGGTTCTCCAGCTGATCGTGACGCGCGCCATCGAGGCCATGCGCAGCGGCGAGGCGACCGCCGAGCAGGCCATCCTGCATGCCGCCGTGCACGGCTGGTATGAGGGGCACATCCAGGGCGAGGATGCCTGCCCGGGCTGCGATTTCCGCGGCAAGCTGCGCAAGCAGACCCAGAAGGGATGGGTGGACCCCGGCAGCAACTAACCAAGCCGCCAAGCATCCCGCTCCAGGCCGCAAGGTCGCGCCGGCGGCATGGCCAGGTACACGATCACCGGTTGGCGCTCCCGGCCTGTACGGCCGGTGCCATCAAGCGCCCGGCGCTTGTGCTGGCTGCGGCGGTGCCACGCCCTGGCCGGGACAGGCCGACGGCCTGGGCGCAACCCCGGGCGCCTGGTGCGTACCTGCCGCGGGTGGGCGGGGAACAGCAAGGCTGCGGTAGTGTCGGCGGCGGCGCGGGCGGTGTGCGGCAGCACGCTGGTGTAGGTGTCGGCGGTCAGGGTGATTGTCGAGTGCCCGAGCTGGTCGGCCACGATCTTCAGGTCCGTCCCGGCGGCCAGGGCGAGGGTGGCCGCGCCGTGCCGCAGTCCGTGGAGTGTGACCGGTGGCAGCCCGGATTCGGCGACCAGGCGGCGGAACAGCCGGGTCAGCCCATCCGGCGCCACCGGCCTTCCCACCGGCGTAGTGAACACATACCCGCTCTTGGCCCACCCGGCCCCGGCGGCGGCACGCTCGGCCTGCTGGCGCACCTGGTGGGCGCGCAGCGCCGCGATGGTGGTCCGGTCCAGCGCGACCACCCGCCGCCCCGCCTCGCTCTTCGGTGCCCCGGTCACCAGCCGCCCGCCGAGTTGCTGCAGCTGCCCGGTCACCGTCAGCGTCGCGGCGTCCAGGTCCAGGTCAGCCCACCGCAGCCCGGCGGCCTCGCCCCGGCGCAGACCACGCAGCGCGACCAGATGGAGCAGCGCGTACAGCCGGTGCGAGCGCACGTGGCCCAGGAATTGCGCTGTCTGCTCCGCTGTCCACACTCCCACCGCCGGTCGCCGGCCCTCCCGCTGCCACAGTTCCGTCATGGCCGGGGTCCACACCTGCGGCCGCGGTCTTGCGGCAGCGGGCAGCTCGGGCCACCGGCCCGGATTGACCGCAATCAGCCCCGCGCGGACCGCCGCGTTCAACGCAGCCCGCAACGTGGCATGGATCCGGCGCAGCGTCGCCGGGCTCACCGGCCGGCCCAGCGCCACCTCACCGCGAATGATCGCGGTGAACATGCCCTGCACATCACCAGGAGCCAGCTCTGCGAGCGGGATGCCGCCCAGGTACGGGACCAGGTAACCGCGGACATGCGCGGCGTATCCGCGGCTGGTCGAGGCCCGTAGCGACACCCGCGACGCCAGCCACCGCTCCAGCCACTCCTCCACCCTCAGCCCCTGGGCGGGCCCCGGAGCTGTGCCTGAGACTGCCTCCAGCGCCGCGACCGCTGCCGACCTGCTCGCAAAGCCACCCCGGCGCACCCGCCGCCGGTCTCCCGCCGATGACGGCAGCTCGATGCTGAAATACCACGTGCCGTGGCGTCGCGAGCTGAGCCTCGGGCAACCTGACCCGAGCAGCCTGCCCGTCGCCTGATCCCGGCAGCCGCACCGCCGGAACACCGAACCACGATCCATATCTCCTCCTGCTGAAGGCTCCGATCACATCCCAGCAGCCCCACAGTGCACACGGATAACAAGAACCAGCTCCATACTCGCTCAGCGAATCAGCTGGATTCCCAGCAGGAGCCGGTCCAGGCCTCGGCTTCGTACAACAGATCGCTTGCTGAAAGAGATAGCGCGGGCGAGAGTCAACGTCTCCCTGCGTAGCGCCGGCACTGGCGGCGGATTTGGCATCTCCCAGGCCCCCGGCCGCCTGGCCTGACGACCGCCAGGGCAGGTAGAAACCGGCCAAGGCGAACGCGCCGGTGGTCGCGCAGCCCAGGTGACCAAGCTGGCCGGTGATCGCGGCGACGGCCAGCAGCGCGAGGACTCCAGCGAGGGCAGTGGCGGTCAGCGGGTCCGGCAGCCGGCGGAGGGCCATGTCGATGAAGGCGAGCAGGACCAGTCAGGCCAGTGCAGCCAGTTCCCACACCGGGTTCAATGACCAACACGACGGGGCTAACCGACCTGACCCCTACCTGCGGTTTCCCACCGAGGAGCACCGACGCATCCGGCTTCACTACTCGCACCACCCCGCGAGTCGCAAGCCACGCCAAGTAGACGAGGCGATTTAGGTAGGACTACCGCCCGCCGATTTACCCCGGATTCCTGATTTCGCTGGACATGACGCTCTTCCGAGCAATGGGGGCCGTCAGGTACCGTTTCCGTTGCACCGTCCATCAACACCCTTGGACGTGGAACAGCACGGCGAGCTTGACGCATGGGAGGCAGCGGAATCCATGATGCGACGCCGCCATGCGGCGATTGTCTACTACGAGGGCTGCCGGTCAACTCAGAAGCGACGAAAAAGTCTCGGCACAATCTGATAACAGGATAGGCGGAGAACGTAATGCGTATCAGTGTGATCGGTACCGGCTATCTGGGCGCAGTACACGCCGCATGCATGGCTGCCGTCGGTCACGAAGTACTCGGCGTCGACACCGACACAGAGAAGATCCGGCTCCTTGCGGAGGGCCGCGTGTCGTTCTTCGAGCCGGGGCTTCCCGAGCTGGTCGGGCAGGCGGTCCGATCGCGGCGGCTGCGGTTATCATCGTCACTCGCCGAGGCCACTGCCTTCGCTCGGGTGCACTTCATCTGTGTAGGGACGCCACAGCGCGCTGACTCGCTGGCGGCTGATGTCACCGGTGTCGAAGCTGTGATTGGCGAGCTTGCCCCGTTGCTGGGTTCCGGTTCCTTGGTCGTCGGAAAGTCCACAGTGCCGGTTGGCACGGCGCGCAGGATGGCCGCAGGGCTGGCTAGTCTTGCCAGGCCGGGGATCTGTCCTGAGCTTGCCTGGAACCCGGAGTTCATCCGCGAGGGCTACGCGGTGGACGATACCTTGCGACCGGACAGGCTGGTCGTGGGGGTCACGTCGGCTCAGGCGGAGGCGACCTTGCGCTCGGTCTATGCGCCCATCCTGGCATCCGGTGTTCCCTACATAGCCACCGACCTGCAGACTGCCGAACTCGTGAAAGTGGCAGCTAATGCCTTCCTGGCCACGAAGATCTCCTTCATCAACGCTATGGCCGATGTCTGCGATGCGGCTGACGCGGACATCCTCACGCTGACGAAGGCACTTGGCTACGACGAGCGGATCGGCATCCGGGGGATGTCGGCCGGTTTGGGGTTCGGCGGCGGCTGCCTGCCCAAGGACCTCCGCGCTCTGCTCGCGCGCGGCGCCGAGCTTGGGGTGACTCAATCGTTGAGGTTCCTTCATGAGGTAGATGCCTTCAACACCGCACGGCGGGCTCAGGTCGTCCAGATCGCCACGGGCCTGGCCGGGGGGTCGCTTGCGGGCAGGAATGTGGCGGTGCTCGGTGCCGCCTTCAAGCCGGGAACCGACGACGTCCGTGACTCCCCGGCGCTTGTCGTGGCAGCGGAACTGGCGGCGTCTGGGGCCTGGGTTCGGGTGAGCGACCCACATGCCTGCGCCAATGCCGTGCCCATGTATCCAGAACTTGATCACACGCCTGATGTCAACGAGGCATGCACGGACGCTGACCTGGTCCTGCACTTAACGGACTGGCCGCAATACGGCGAGATCGACCCGGTCGCGCTGCGCGCGATCGTCAGAAGGCCGGTCCTGCTCGACGCGCGCAACGTCTTGCCGCTTGCTCGCTGGCAGGCCGCCGGGTGGGCCGTCCGCGCTCTCGGCACCCGGGTTGCTGGACATGTCGGAGCCGCCCAGAGCGAGGCGCCCCCTCATGACGTTGAGCCGGCCTGCGCTGGCCGCAGCCTCGCTGCGATTGGCTCGGACGCGGGAGATGACTGGTGAGAGTCCTGGTAACCGGTGGTGCAGGCTTCATCGGCTCACACTTGTGCGAGACCCTCCTCGCTCGGGGCGACGCCGTGGTGTGCGTGGACAATCTGACGAGCGGCCGAATACCAAACATCGAGCACATGTCTGGCCGTCCCGGCTTTGAGTTCGTCCAGGCTGACGCAACGTACGGCATCCGGTCACGGGTCCGCTCGATGCGGTGGCTCACCTGGCCAGTCCCGCATCGCCACGAGAGTACCTTCGGCGCCCGCTGGACACCCTGGCTGCGGGCAGCCATGGCACCGAGCGGGCTCTCGAACTCGCCCACGGCCGCACTGCGCGTTTCATCCTCGCCTCCACCAGCGAGGTCTACGGAGATCCCCTCACTCACCCTCAACCCGAGGACTACTGGGGCAACGTGAATCCGGTCGGCCCGCGGAGCGTCTATGACGAGGCCAAGCGCTTCGCCGAGGCGCTCACCGCAACGTGGCGCGGTGAGCACGGACTGAACACAGGAATAGTCCGGATCTTCAACACCTACGGACCCAGGATGGCCGCAACCGATGGCCGGGTCGTGTCAACCTTTGTCGCCCAGGCCCTCACCAGGCAACCACTGACCATCTTCGGGGATGGCAGCCAGACCCGCAGCTTCTGCTTCATCGACGACCTGGTCCGCGGCATGCTGGCGATGATCGACTCGGCCGAGCACGGCCCGGTCAACCTGGGCAACCCAGAGGAGATCAGCGTCACCGACGTCGCCAAACTGGTGCTGCGTCTCACCGGCTCGGACTCACCCCTCAGGTTCCTAGCGCTGCCAGCAGACGACCCCGCCCGCCGGTGCCCGGTCATTGCCCGCGCCAGGAAGTCGCTCGGTTGGCAACCGCAGACCAACCTCGCAGAGGGCCTATCCCGGACTATCGGCTGGTTTCGGTCCCGGCCGGATGAACTCACTTCCGCAGGGTGCTACACAGACATCACGCCAACCACAGAACGGTCTGTTCGTTTAAGAATGTATTTTGGACCCTTTACAGGCTGGAGATGCTCGATGAGCCAGTTGAGCGCATACAAGCGGCCCATACTTGGCTCGCTCGTAGATGGCCTCAATAGTTCTGGATGGAGAAACCATGGCCGAACAGCTCGAGGCTATGAAACTGCCACCTGTCACCAGCGATAAGGACGAGGCGAGAAAGCACCTTATCGAATGCGGGGTCTGCCGAATCGCAGGAGCATTGTCAGCTAGCCAACTCGCCGCCCTCCGCCGGGAAACCGAGGTGGCCGAGAGCATGGACTCTAGGACGGATCAATCGTACTCGTACAGCCACGGGGCAAATCGCCGTATATGGTCCCTATTCAACCGGGCCCAATGCTTCCTCGATCTCGCCGAGAATCCTACCGCCCTTCAGGTGGTTCGCACTATATTGGGCAAGGATGCGCTTGTGTCGAATGTCAGCGCCAACATTACTGGCCCAGGTGGCGTCGCTATGGCGCCGCATTGGGATCAGGACTGGGCCGAACGCCCTTGGCCGAACGCGTTCGTTGCACATGTTATCTGGATGATCGATGATTTCACGGTCGAAAACGGCGCCACCCTCGTGAGCCCCGGGAGCCACCTCCTAGATAGCCAGCCGAACGAAGCGTCCATGGTTCCGGCGACCGGATCGGCCGGGACAGCGCTCGTAATCGACGGCAGAACCTGGCACGGAACAGGCCCGAACACGACCACTGACATGCGACGCACAGGAATCCTCATCTACTACTGCAGGCCATACATCAGACAGCAGGAGAACATGAGTCTCAGCTTAGCCAATGCCATCCGCGACAGCATGCCTCCATACCGCCGTAAGCTCTACGGACTCGAATTCTGGGAATACCTGAACATGGTCGGTGGCCCGCCTGCGGATCTCCCCCGGTTCTGAGCAATGGTGAGATCACTCCCGCTCACGGCCGGTTCAACCATCATGATCCTCTCGCCACATCTTGACGATTCTGTGCTCTCCTGCGGTGGGCTAATGACCGACGCGCACCGACGGGGTGTCCGTGTCATCGTTATCACTGTCTTCAACGGCCGACCAATTCCCCCCGTGTCGGCAGCGGCAGCCAGGTTCCATGCCCGGTGCGGCCACACTGACAACAGAGCAATGGATGAACGAGAGGCCGAGGACGATCGCGCCCTAGCGGTAGTTGGAGCCCAGTCCAAACGACTGCACCTCCCTGAGGCACTGTACCGCCGGTACCCGGATGGTACGGCCATGTACGAAGCCGACTCAGCGATCTTCACCGGCATCTCTCCTTTCGACCACACGCTTGATGCCGTCACGAAACGGATCGTGGAACGCACGGACTCCGTGCGGCCCGACCTTGTCCTCGCGCCGGTTGGCATCGGCAGCCATATAGACCACCTGCTCGTCTCGGCGGCGGCCCAGCAACTCGATTGCATAGTTCTGCACTACGAGGATATGCCGTACGTCATCTACGACCACTGTCGAGACTGGCAGAGGGATTTTGGCGTGCGCACTGCGTACCTTCACCACTGCTCAGACCAGGCGTGGTCAGCCAAGATCTCGGCGATTTCGTGCTACGAGTCTCAGCTCGAAGTTCTCTGGTACAGCCCCGGTACCTGGCGCAAGGATCTTGACGATTATGCCGTGGCCATCGGGACCGGCCAACGCGCGGAACGACTCTGGAGCTTCAATGAGCAGTAACCACTTGCGCATAACGCATGTTGTACGGGCCAAACCGCCAGGCGAGCTCGGTGGCGCCGAATCGCACCTCTTCGACCTGGCCACGGCGCAACTCGCCGCGGGGCACGACGTTCGCGTGGTTCTGCTCGGCCCCGCGCAAATCGGCGGGACATTAAGCGAACGCGTTCCCACCGTCGGCACGGAATCGATGTCGATGGCGGCCTGGCTGTGGAAACTAGGTATAGAGCTGCAGGCGAATCGACCGGACGTACTTCATTCACACGGGTACCGGGCGGACCTCATTGCCGCCTCCCTGCGCTTGCTTGGGAGCGGTGCGCCTCGTTGGGTGTCCGCAATGACCGCTCACGGCTTTATAAGAACCTCGCTGGAACTGCAGATGCTGACTCGACTCAACGAACGGGCGCTGCGCTGGGCGGACGTGGTCATAGCGGTCAGCTCGGCCGAGGCTAGGCGGTTGGCGGCGCTGTTGCGGCGACCGGTGGACTTCGTTCCCAACGGCGTGGCCCGAGTCGAGCAGGTACCCCGAGTACAAGCCCGCGCGGCGCTCAACAGTGACCCCGCCCGGCGGGCCGTGGCGTTTGTCGGACGGCTCTCGGCAGAGAAGCGCCCGGATCTATTCGTCGATATGGCGGCAATAGTCGCACGTGAGCAGCCTGGTACGGACTTCCTGGTAATCGGCGCCGGCCCGCTGCTGGAAAGGATCAAACAGCGCGCCGCTGCGGTCGACGCGAATGTCATGTTCATGGGCCTTGTCCCGAATGCGGCATCGTACATGAGCGCGATCGACGTGCTTGTTTGCCCTTCAGACACCGAGGGGACTCCGCGGACAGTGATCGAGGCGATCCTGGTTGGAGTACCTGTGGTCGCTACTCGCGTAGGTGGGCTGCCCGACCTCATAATCGACGGCCAGACCGGCCTTCTTGTTGAGCCCGGCTGCCCAGCGCCGCTGGCGGAAGCCGTCGTCCGGTTGTTGCGGGATCCGGCGGCGGCACGAAAGATGAGCAGCCAGGCAAGATCTGATGCCGCGAACAGGTTCTCGGCGCAGCTGATGGCGGATGGGGTTACCGGTGCCTACCGGTCGCACTTGGCGAGCAGGCTCGAATCCTCAGAGCGGCGTAAGACGGCGCGAGTAGAACGCGTGGATCGGCGGCTCGCATGATACTTCCGCGGCGTCGCATGCGCTTGGGGTGGCTGGCCGAGCAACGGCTGGATTGGCCCGGCATTCTGGACATGACAGAGCAAGTGGAGCGGCTCGGGTTCGACAGCGTGTGGCTGTCGGACCATCTTGCCGATGAACGGGGCGGCTGGCTCCTCGATTCCTGGACAACCCTCGGGGCGCTGCTCGCACGGGTTCCACGCCTTGAGGCGGGGACGCTCGTCGCATCCAACAGCTTGCGGTCGCCTCTGCTGACCGCGCACATGGCCAGGACGCTCGCCGACATCGCACCAGGCCGCTTCGTGTTGGGCCTTGGGGCGGGAGGTTCGCGAGAGGAGCATGTGGCCGCCGGGGTGACGTTCGAGGGTATCGCCTGGCGGGTCGCGGCGCTGCGGGATGCGTGCGAGTTGATCCGGCGGACCACGGCCGCAAGCTCTCCGTGGCCTGACGCCCCCCTGGCTGGGCGCCCACCAATTCCGCTGCTGCTCGGCGGTGGCGGGAACGCGATCCTGCGCCTTGCCGGCAGTTTTGCCGACCGATGGGCTATCTGGGGAACACCAGAGGAACTCGCAGCCAAAGGTGCGGCGGTCTCCGAAGCAGCTCGCGAGGCGGGACGGGATCCCACAGCCGTCCGCCGGGGTGCGATCGTGATGATCTTGCCTGACCACCTTTCCAAGCGGGCGGGCCAGGACCACTGGCCGGCGGAGCTGCACGGCGACGAGCGGGCGGTCTCCAGGCAGCTGGCCAGGTATGCCGACGCTGGGGTTGAGGATCTCATCGTCTGCGACTACGGCGTCCATCCAGGCTGCCGACTGGCGGCACTGACGTGGTTGGCATCAGTGATGTTCCAAACCCACACGTCCGCGGGGGCGGAGGTGTGACGGGCATGGGCGGGCAGGCGGCTGCTGCCGAGCCGGGGGCGACGGTTGGCACGGCGCAGCCGCGGGCGGCCGTCGGCATATTCGCACACAACGAACAGGCGACGATCGGACAGGTGGTTGAAGGCTTCCTCAACCAAACGGTCTCCTCGGCCGCATTGTGCGATGTCGTCGTTGTGTGCTGTGGCTGTACCGACGACACTCTGCCGATTGCCAGGGAGATCGCCGCGCGCGATCCCCGAGTGCGGCTGATGGTCCGGCCGCGTCGTGAAGGCAAGGTCAGCGCGATCAACGAGTTCCTCGGCGTCGTTAACGCCGAGCTGCTCGTGTTGTCCGGTGCTGATGTCGTGCCGACGAACAACGCCGTGGAGCTACTGCTGTCGCCGCTTGTGGCCGACAAGCGCTGCATGATGACAGGGCCCCGCGTGGTGATGGCGTCGAAGCTGAGCCCGCCCCGTGCTGTCGACCGTTTGCACGACCTGCTGTGGTCATTGCACCACGCGGTGGCGCTGCAACGACCCAAGCTGGGCGAACTGGTGGCCATCCGGCAGGACGTCCTGAGACATCGGCTTCCGCCTGGGATCCACTGCGACGAAGCATTGATGGAGTCCATGGTCGCCGCCCAGGGGGGCCGCATGGGCTACGTCGCGGACGCGCTCGTCTACAACTTCGCGCCGACGAGTGTCCGTGAGCTCTACCAGCAGCGCCGCCGGATTGCCGCCCAGCACGAGGTCTTGCAGCGGCTGCGCGGATACCGGCCGTCCACAACGGATCCGCAACTCATCATGCGCGCACTGCGGACCATGCCGGGGGGCCGGCTGCCGCTTGTCTTGCTCCTGATCCTCCTTGAAGCGGCAGCCAGACTCCATGGTCACTGGGATGTCCATTGTGGCCGGTCGTATCAGCTCTGGCGGATAGCCCGTCCGAGGTCACGTGACGGCTACCGCCTCGCCGACATGCCGGTAAGCACTGTCGCCGAGGCGGAATCCAGAACGGCCCAAGCGGCCGAGCTGGACGACGGAGGGAGCCTGAGCCATGCCGCGACTCCACATTTTCGGGATAGAGATCAACGCGGTAATGCAGTGCAACCTGGCCTGCGCAGGATGCAGCCACGCAAGCCCGGTGTCGGCCGCCTGGAACGCCGACCCAGAGAAGGTGCACCGGGATCTGGCAGCGGTACGGTCGGTTGCGGACGTTGACGAGGTGCGGGTGGTCGGCGGCGAGCCGCTGCTCCATCCGCAGTTCACCGAACTCCTCCAGGCCATCGCAGCCTCTGGTGTTGGGGAGAAGGTGCGAGTGATCACGAACGGGACGCGGCTGCACCACGCTGGGCTTACATGGCTGGAGTACGCCGACGAGGTCTACGTCTCTGTGTACCCCGGCGTGGCCGTGTCCGCCGATGCGGTCAGCAGGCTCCGGGCGTGCGCCGCAGAGACAGGCACTCAGGTCGCGGTCAATCGGTTCACCCACTTCCGCCCCGTCGTGCCCAGGAAGCCGCTGACAGAAGACCAGGCTGCGGACGTCTTCGAGACATGCCAGGTCGCGCACGCCTGGAGCTGCCACACCGTTCAGGACGGCTACGTCTACCTGTGCCCGATGACCGTGCCGGCCCCTGGTGACACGCACAAAGTGGCGAGCCGATGCGCCATCGAGCCGAGCGACACTCTGCCTGACCGCCTACGCGACTTCCTCAGTTCCGCCTCGCCGCTCCCCGAATGTCGTTCGTGCCTTGGGACAGTCGGACAGCTCACGCCGCACCGGCAAGCCAACCGAAAGACGTGGCTGCCGCTGTCCACCTCCGACATCGACTTGGAACATGTAGAGCGGATACGAGCCGATCCGTGGGCCGACAACGGATGCGTTGACAACACCGTACCGCTGGGACTGTGAAGCGCCCCCGTTGCGCTGCCGACACGTACCGGCGAGGAGGCATAGATGTTCCTGGGAATCAACTACAACGGCATGCACGACAGCTCTGTCTGCTTGGTCGATGCGGATGGCGCCATCACGTATGGGGTCAGCGAGGAGCGCCTGACGAGAGTCAAACAGGACGGGCGTTTCCCGCGCCGGGCGCTCGCCGGTCTCGACCTCAGCAAGGTCGCCGCCGTCGGCGTGCCCTACCTCCCCAATGCTGGCTCCAAGGTCACCAGCGACAACATATTCCGGAAGGTGATGCACCCGCTTCCGGGGTACAGCGTCGGGCCGTTTCCTGATCTGTGGCGCGAGCACCTGGACACGCTGGGACGACCGCTGGTGTTCTTCGACCACCATGACATGCACGCGTACTCAGCGTTCGTGCTGTCCGGCTACTCCGAAGCGCTCGTGATGACGTGCGACAACGGCGCGTACAGCTGCCCAGTGACTGCCGGTGTGTTCCATGTCCAGCACGGCAAGATCCATCGTATCGCGGCAGCCGCGTACGGTGAGTTGGAAACATTGGGCGCCTTCTACGCAGACGTCACAGCGCTGCTCGGGTTCGCACCATGCAAACATGAGGGGAAGGTCACTGGCCTAGCCGCATACGGCACCCCTCGCCAGGACTGCCGTCGGGATCTCTGGGATCTGCATAGGCGCATGCGGACGGCACCGAGCCGCCCTTACGGCTGGGTTGGCTTCCTCAGTGAGGAAGTACCGCCATTCTACGAGCCCAATCTCTATCAGGTCGCGCAGTACCGTGCCCAGTTGGACTACCCAAATGCCGACATCGCGAGAGCGGCACAAGATCTGTTGGAAGAGAAGCTCGTCGCGGTCGCCCAATGGACCCGGCGGGAGTGTGGTACCGATCTACCTCTCCTGCTCTCCGGCGGTGTCTTCGCGAACGTTAAAGCCAACCTCGAAATCGCCCGTGTTGGCTTCCCGGCGCTATTCGTCTGCCCGCCAATGGGCGACGAGGGCCTAGCGATCGGTGCTGCACGCGCGGCGTTCGAACTGCATGAAGGTCCATATCGTAGGACGCGCCTCATACCCGCACCGCAGATGCCGGCGAGAGACACCATCGCACTTGGCCCGACCCCTTGCAACAACGCTGCGGCGGTTCTGAACGCTGCGGGGCTGGCGCATGACCGGGTAACGCCGCATGAAGCATGCCTAAACATCGCCGAGGCACTCGCTGCGGGCCAAATCGCTGCGGTCGTGCGGGGCGCGCAGGAATTCGGACCACGTGCCCTGGGACTGCGTTCCATCCTCGCCGGAGCGGACGATGCCTCCGTCAACGACCGCCTCAATAGCAAACTGCGGCGAACGGAGTTCATGCCCTTCGCGCCACTGCTGCGCTCGGAGCGCTTCACTGAGGTGTTCGAGGTGAGCACGGTGCCCACAGACACGACCAATTGCACGCGGTTCATGACGATCTGCTTGCCGGTGCAGCCGTGGGTCACCAAGGCATGCCCGGCGGTCGTCCATGTTGACGGTACAGCGCGACCGCAGGTTGTCAGAGAAGCCGACGATCCCTTCCTACATGCCCTGCTCGCTGAATACGAGCAGCGCACGGGTCTGCCTCTGCTGGTCAATACAAGCTTCAATATCCACGACGAGCCGATGGTATCCAGTGCCGCCGACGCCATCGCCGCCTTCCTGGCAGCGGAACTGGACCTTCTGCTGATCGAGGACTGCCTGGTCCACCTCTCGGAGAACCAGGCGGCGCGGCGCCTGGCCCAGATCGTCAGGCGTCCCGAAAGTCCGGTCGCGCGAGCTCGCCACGTTGCTCTTAACCGCAGCTTCGGGCGGCAGATCTTCGAAGGCCCAGGGCTTTTCAACGAGTTCGCACCACGACCGGGCAGTTACGTCATCGCCTCAGAGAGCACCTGCCGTCAGCCACTGCACTCTCTCGCCACACCATCGCCATCCACGTGAGATTGGAGGTTCACTTGCTTACTGCCGAACAGCACGACACCTACCAGCAGCAGGGATGGGTGATCCTGCCGGAGTTTTTCGCCGCCAACCTGGACTCGGTCCTCGGCGACCTGCTGCAGATCTTTCCTTCCCCGGAGGAGTATTGGACAGATCCAAGCCGTTTCCCGGAGCTTCAAGGAGGACAGTTCGACTCGGTGCGCACCATTCCGACGGGTCTCCAGGTGCTGGACCTGCTCCCCTTCGACCAGCGGGTCCGCGACATCGCCGAGCAGGTGACCCACTCGACAGACCTGCGGCTCATGCGCGGCGGCTACCAGGCGAAGTTCACCGGCGCTGCCGACTTCGACCAGATCCTCCATCTCGACTACACCAATCACAGCTTGGTGGTGCTGCCGGATGAGCCGGACTCCGCGATGGTCGGCTTCTTCGCCTACTTCACCGAAGTCACAGCCGACACTGGCCCAACTATGGCGGTGTCCCGCACGCACTGCCGACACCTTCGGATAACCGATACCCATCTCGACCGCAGTACGTGGCCAGACATCTACAAGCATGAGGAGCCGCTACTGTGCCACGCAGGTTCGCTGCTCGTGTACGACTACCGCACCCTGCACCGGGGCAGCACGTTGCGTAGGTCCTCAGCCCATCGGCTGACGCTGAGCTTCGCCTACGGCGTGGTAGCACCCTGGCACGGCTTTTACTCGTGGCCGAACCGGGCCGACGAACCGGTGGTCAGGCAGCTCATTGCGACACTGGCGCCTGACGAGCGAGCGCTGCTGGGCTTTCCACCCGTCGGCGATGCCTACTGGACTGATGCGACCATCGACGCGGTTGTAGCACGCTATCCAGGATTCGATCCGTCACCGTACCGTGACGCTCTGACAGGGGCGAGAACCTGATGGAGAAAGGCATCCATGCACGCAGCCCGCTCGCCGTAGTGGTGCGCGTCGCCGCGCTGAGCGCTCTCCGCCGGGTATCCGTGCACCCGTTGCTGCCGCGCCATGGCCACGAAGGTGGCGAAGCCACTAGCGATGGCCTCCTGGTCGCCGTTATCTGCCACCAGTACGCCGGGCACCCCATCCAGCAGCCTCGCCGTGGCCCCCGCTGGGTGTGCCACGGCGAGGATAGGGCGGTTCGTGCTGAGATATTCGTACAGTTTGGTCGGAAGCCGCTCACTATCGCTGGCCAGGGGTGGCAGTACGACGATCAGGCCGTCCGCCCTGTGCATCGCGGCAAGGGCCTGAGAATACGGCTCTGCCTCGGTCAACCGGACCAGGTCGCCGAGACCCCACCGCTCCAGCTCACGTACGAGCTGCGGGGGAAACCCACCACCCATGAATTCGAGTTCCACGCCGTCGAGGGCCTGCGAATGTGTGCGCTGCACGAGCCGAAGCGCATTGATCAGGTGGTGCGGTGTGTGGAAGTGGTAGAAGAACCCCGTGTGCAGCAGCCGCAGCGTGCTCGCGAGCACCGGGCGACGCGGCAAGAGTCCCACGTCCTCAAGATCGACACCGTTGCGTATGTGCACGATCGGCTTGCCGGCCGTCTGTCTGGCGAAAGCCGCCGCCAGCCGTCCGACATGTGCCTCCCCGTTGACGATGACCGAGCCGGCGCAGTCACTCAGCAAGGCCGCCTCCAGACGCCTAGTCACCCACAACCGCGTCCTTGTTACCACGTCCGTTCTCGGCGTGCCGTCCGCGTCGGCTGTCCAGAACGCGCCAACCGTCCACGGATCGCGGTACTCGACTATGTATGGCATACCGCGCAATCGTCGCAGCAGCCAACCGACTGTCCCCGAGGAAGCCGGCGGCAGCGACACGACCGCCACGTCGATCGGGCTGATCCGGTGGACACGCAACGCAGCACGGACAGCGGGAAGAACCCAACCGACCTTCGAGGAAGCAATCTCATGTTCTTCGTAGGCAAATCCGTGGCCGAGCACCGTCTGGCGGGACCGGCCGCGCACGGTCAGACGCTCCACACAGAGGCGCATGAAATGGACGGTACGGTCGGCCGCCCGGAGAAACCAGCCAAGCTTCCACTCCCGGACCCGCACCACATTAGTGGCCCCGTCGACCGAGAGCAGCTCGTCAACCGAGCCCTCAGCTTCGACGGTGAGGACCGTAACCTTCCAGCCGAGGTGGCGCAGATACTTCGCCATCTTCACTGGGCGCGGCATGCCGCCGCCGACCATTGGCGGAAAGAAGTAGTTCAAAAGCAGAACGTGTCCCGTGGTAGCCGAGTCCCTGTCTGCCTCACCATGGGACAAGTGCCGTTCGACGTTCATAACTAGTTCTATACACCAGCCGCAGTCCCCACGTCGATACCACCAGCCAAAAACACCCACCAAGCTCATAGGAAGAGACCATGCTCGACCGTGAACGCTATCTGTTCGACCTCAACGGTTATCTCGTCTTGAAATCAATTCTCACCCGCGCGGAGCTGGACGCGCTCCGCACGGAGGTGCGAAGGGCAGGAATCGAGGATGCATTGTGCGCCACCAAGTACCTGCATGCGGGTTTCCCCCGGGACTATTACGACACCGGCGAGTGGGTCGGGCCCGACGGATACAGCTACTCGTCCGAATCTTTCGTCCTCGACTGGGGGCCTGCGGCCAGATCCCTCGTGGCACACCCGCGCCTGCTCGGGCACCTGGCCGCACTGCTTGGCCCGGACTTCCGGCTCGATCACGCTTACGGCATCTTCTCTCGTGGCCGTACCCGCTCGCACCCTCTCCATAACGGTGGCACGCCGTTCGACGCAACGCAAATGTATCTGTGCCGGGATGGCCGAATGTATAACTCAATGGTGGTCGTGCAGTTCGCGCTCACCGAGACCAGACTAGGAGATGGTGGTTTCTGCTGCATCCCGGGAAGTCACAAGGCCAACTTCCCACTCCCTACGGACATGCCTCAACTCGAAGACCTTGATGACGAATGGAGCATCTACGTCCGCCACATTCCGATGGCGCCCGGCGACGTTCTGATATTCACCGAGGCTGTCACACATGGAGCGCTGGGGTGGCGTGGAAAAGATGATCGGATGACACTTCTATATAAGTACTGCCACGGAGCTCTGCAATGGGAGAAGGACTCCCCGTTTGTGTCCGGTAACCACTCCTGGAGCCCAGTCGAACACCGGGTCATGACCGGGCCCTACGCGGGAGGCAGGGAACCCGTCGTCCCGAAAGAGGAGAATTGATCCGGTGGAGTATCACGGACAACAGATCCGTTGGCCAAAAGCCGGGGAGACCGAGGTCGCCACAATCACCGTGCAACCCAGGGCGGAGCATGCCATTGTGCAACTGGACCTGAGCGTGTCGAACCCCGGCACGGAGCGCGCCCGCTACCTGCGGCTGCCGAACGCATCCATCGGTTTCCCGCATGTGCCCGGGTCGGGAGCGACCGGCCAAGTAGTTGAGGCTGTGTCCGGGTTCCAGAAGGGCGAGCTTGTCACGGTCCGTGCCTGGCCGCACCAGAGCATGGCCGTGGCTCCGGTGGAACGGCTACGCCGGGTCCCGCAGGCCGCCGACCCAGTAGACGCGGCGTTGTGGCAACTTGGGCTCATCGCCATGCACGGCCTCGGCATGGGAGGCTTCCCACCTGGTGAGCCGCTGACTGTGGTTGGCGCCGGCCTCGTGGGAGCAATGGCGCGGCGCGTAGCCATCGCGCGGGGCACTCTGGAGTGCACTGTCGTAGCGGCATCTACGGCCAAGCGTTGGAGTGTCGAGAATGAGCCCGCAGCCAGATTCGTCACCACCGATGCGGCGGAGTTCGGTCAAGAGCGGCACCGATTGGTCATCGACGCGACCGGAACAGAGGCAGGGCTGACAGCCGCTGTAACCGTAGCCGCAGACGATGGCCGGATCGTGCTGCTCGGCTCACCGCGCACTCCGGCAGCCGCCGTCCCGGTTCGGGAAATCTATGAACGCAGGCTGCGACTGGTCGGCGCACACATCGACACACTGCCGGACGTGAGCGCCGCCTCCGGCGAAGACCTGATGGCACGCTATACAAACGAATTCTTCGACCTGATTGGATCGGGTCAACTGACCGCAGCCGACCTGATGACGTTCTACACGCCGGGACAGGCAGGCGTGCTCTACCACCAACTCGCGGACGACCGCTGCCTGGTCGGTGCCGGCATCCGTTGGAGCCGCCCCACCCCGACGCTCAACACCCCTTGTGCGTCCATCCGCGAGCCCGAGCGACCGCTGCGCTTCGGGTTGGTGGGCTGCGGCGACATCGGCTTCCGAAACGCTGACACGTTCAGCCGGTCCAGTCGAGCCATCTTCGTCGCTTGCTATGACACCGACCCGGCACTTGCGGCGGCACTCGCCGACAGAACGGGCGTGCGCACGACCACCAGCCTCACCGAACTGCTCGGTGATCCCGAGGTCGAGGCGGTGCTTGTCGCCACCCCTCACGACACCCACGAACAGATCGCGCTCGCCACTCTGAACGCGGGTAAGCACCTGCTGCTCCAAAAGCCGCTCGCCGCAGACCTCGCCGCCGCGCAGCGAATCGCCCGTGCTGCAAGCCGGGCATCAGCGACGACGAGTGTGCTGCTACCAGGTCGGTACGAGGCCGCTTACCGTAACGCGCGTCGGGTTCGTGACGCAGGGCTGATGGGGCAGCCCAGCGCAATCGTGGCGACCTACCTGGTGGACAAGCCCCCGTCGTACTACCAGGGTGGGTACAGCATGCGCTCCGTGTCCACTTGGCGCATGTCCAAGGAACGCTCCGGGGGCGGGGTTCTCATTATGAACCTTCTGCACCACCTCGACATGGCGCAGTCCTTGGTGAGGGCGGGAGCCGACTGGGTATTCGCCCGAACGGCCACCTCGCCGCACTCGCCGGAAATCGAGGACATCGCTTCGGTGATGGTGGGGTTCGGCGACGTGACCGCCACGTTCGTCGCAGCCGCCAGCGTTCCGGGACCGCCCGGGGAACAGTTCCGTGTTTGGGGCCCGGCTGGCCACTGCGTCTTGCTCCCCGATTGGCAGTTCACCTCAGCGGAAGACCTGAACATCGACCCTCGGCTGCGCCCCGAACCGGACGACCCGGACGCGGCGGCCATCAACGGCTTCGCCGACGCGGTGCGATCCGGCCGCGCGCCAGACGTCACAGCGGATGAGGCGCTCGCTATCCAGGCGATCATCGCCGCAGGTTATGAGTCGGCGCGCACCGGGCGGCCAGTCGCTCCGCGGAATTTGCTGGAAGAGGAAGGGAACGGGGCGTGACTTCCTGGATCTGGGCCATGCGTCGAGGAGCAGAGCCGATCACGTTTCGCGATCCCCTTCCAGCAGACCACGTGGCGTTTGTTAATGGCGGTACAGGCACCATGTGGGGTTTCGTCTCCCCGGCTGACGATGATGCTGACCGGCTGGCAGCCAGCGCGTTCGTCGCGATCGCCCAGGCGAGTGCCGCCACTGTTCCCGCAGGCACGCCTGTCACGGTGATGGGCGATGGGCTGCTGGCGTACCTGCTCAGGCACCTGCTTCCCGACGCGCTGGCAACAGGCGCCGAGCCAAGCGTGATCATCGACACCACCGGATCGCCGCCTGCGATCCACGAAGCGGTAGCTACGCTGCCCCGACTCGGTCATCTAGTGCTCGCCGCGCCGCCACGAGACGCCAACAGCTACCTCGCCACGTACCAGGATCTCCACGTACGCGCGCTGACGGTGACTGGTCCGAAACCGATACCAGCGCGTATTGGCGCAGACGATGCGGCGATCGACGAAGCTCTGCGGCTCCTCGTCCGGGTCGCCCCAGGGCACACGGTGCCGGAGGGCGGCGTCTGGTACGCCATACAGAGCCAGGAGCCCGCATGAGGCGTGCCGCGATCTTGCACTACCTCACCCAATGGATGTGGCTGAGCGACAGCTTCGTCTATGGCCCGATAGCGGTGACGCGTCACCGCCCGACCGTCGTCAGCCGGATGCCGATCATCAACGACCACATCTATCCGCCACCGCCGGACCTGGTAAGTCTCGGCCATGACGCACCCGCAGAGGGAGACGACACTGCTGCGTTGGTGGCCGAACGACTCGGCTCCCTGCGGCCTGATCTAGTCCACGTCCACCACGGCTACAGCCTGCCCGACGCGGCCTCGATCGCACGCGCCTTCCGGGTGCCACTCGTTGTCTCCTTCTGGGGCTACGACGTGACCGCGATGCCGAGCACGGAGCCGGGGAGGATCTGTCCCTACCTCAACGAAATGGACATAGCTGTCGTACCATCACGGTTCCTCGCAGCCAGGATCCTTGAGCTTGGGGTCGATGCGGAACGCATCCAAGTCCTGCCAGGACCGGTTGACGGACGGTTCTTCGAGCTCTCGCCGCTGCCAACCGAGCCGCGCGTGGCATTTGTCGGCCGGTTCGTCGCCAAGAAGGGCCTTGATGTGCTCCTAGCCGCGTGGACCCTCGCCCGGCGCGCGGTCCCAACGGCGGAACTGACCCTCCTGGGGTACGGTGACCCCGCCCCACCTGCTGATCCCGGGCTGGGCGTCCGTGTCCGGACTCCCGACTCCGCCGATCCACGCCGCCAAGTCCACGATCTCATCCGCTGGTGCCGCGTGTACGTTTCGCCGAGCCAGACCGGCCCCGATGGGGACTCCGAATCGCAGCACATCGGCAACCTTGAGGCGCAGGCAGCCGGACGGGTGGTCCTAACCACCGATCACGGCCCCATACCGGAGTTCGTCGAGAACGGGACCACCGGGGTAGTCGTTCCACAAGGGGATCGTGTTGCACTCGCGGACGCGCTAATCGCGCTCCTCATCGACATTCCGCGGTGTGACCGCATCGGCCGCAACGCGGCCGTGGCAGCACGACGGTTCCACGTCGAACGAATCGGTAAGGCACACGACGAGATGTACTCCCGGCTACTGGGCGATCATCAGCCATGGACGGACCGGGGAGGGCCGTAGCAGCCTGTGTTCGCCATACGGCCGATTCCGGCCTCCAGAACGCAGGTCTTACCATGCGAATATGCGTCCAGGCAGACCAGAACGTGGCCACCACGTCAAGCAGGACGTCCCATCACGCGCCGACCGCGGCGGCTCGGCACGCTCGGGCCGTCAGGTCAGGGCGGCCCGGAAACCAGGTGCCGACAACCGCCCTGCCGCGGGACGTCCGGAACGTCGTGTCCGCAGTGCACACCTCGGAAAGGATCAGCCATACCCGGACACGGCTCCCAGGGATATAGGTGCCCAACGGGGTACGACCAGGATGTTCGTCATGATAGCGCCGGGTATGGCCCAGCTAGTCGCCAAGCAGCTGCACGGGATGCCCGGCATCCACGTCACCGCCACGGGTTTCGACGGCCGTTCCGACCTAGTGCTTATCGAAGTGGAGCGAGGTCACCGCAAGGCGCTGTGGTCGCTACGCACCATCGAGGATCTCTTCGTTGAGGTGGGCCGGACGACGCGGTCGGGCAACGACTCACCGCAAGGCATCGCCGAACGGATCTGGCGCCCCAAGAGTGTCGAGAGAGCCCTGTCTGTGTGGTCTGCCGAGTGCCGCCCGCTCATCAGGGCAATGACCTACCGGGTCATCGCACGGGTGCTGCAGGAACGCACGTTCATGCGGACGGACCTGCGCCGAGCCCTCACCCACGCCATCGCCGCGAACCGGCCCAAGTGGCGGAGTGCAGATCCCGCGCAAGTCGAGGTCTGGGTCAGCGAGTACCAAATGGACCAGATCATCGGCGGCCTGCGGCTATCCGGCGCGTCGATGCGCCAGCACGACGGCCGCAACGTCGAGCGCTCTGGCGCCCTTCGCCCAACCGTGGCCGCCATGATGGTCAGCCTCGCCGGAGAGCCAGGGGGAACACTGCTCGACCCATGCTGCGGCTCCGGCACGATCCTTCGCGAGGCCGCAGCTGCCGGATGGCCGCGGGTCCAAGGCGGCGATATCGATCCGGAAGCAGTCGATATCGCGCGGCGTAACGTCTCGTCAGCACAGGTGGACCAGTGGGACGTCCGACACCTCGACCTGCCGGACGCCTCCGTTGGCGCGGTTGTCTCCAACCTCCCATTCGGCCGTCAGTTCGAGGTTGAGGGATCGATGTCTCGCTGGCTGGCAGACGCCCTCGCCGAGATGACGCGCGTCACCAGGCCAGGCGGCCGCCTAGTCCTGCTCGCCCCGAACATGCCAGCTGACGCCCTCTCGGCTTGTATCCACCTTCTGAGCAGGGATACGGTCCGACTCCTTGGCACACCGACCGCGCTCTGGGTCTTCTCCCGGCTTTGACGGCCACGCCCAGACGGATCAGCCAGAACGCCCAACCCACCCCTGGCGCGTCGAGCCCATGCGCGGATTCCATAGCCGCCAGCAAGCGAAGACTTGAAGGGACGGCGCTTGAACACGGTGCATGCACAACTGAGCGTCGGAAGCCTCAACATGCACTGCGGTCGCGACAGCGAAGGCGTTCCCTACTCCGTTCCTGAGGCCATCGGTTCCTTGGAGGCGGACGTCGTTGTGGTACAGGAGAACTGGCGATCTAGCGGTACTGAGAGCATTGCGCGCCGTGTGGCAGCCGAATGTGGTTACCCATACTGTTTTGAACTGGATGTGCTGGAGCACACCAGCCTCTACGACCTCGGTGTGGTCGCGGACTTGACGACCGACGAATCGGGCGCATGGGGCCTCGCAGTGCTAAGTCGTAGACATGCGGTGACGCGCCCCCGGGTCACGCTCGGCATGGCGTCCGGCGACCTAGCTGAGCGAGTTGCCCAGGTCGTTGACGTTGCCATAGGGAACGAGTCGCTCGTTAGGGTAGTCAACACCCACCTGACCCACCACCTGCTCCATGGCCCTCGCCAGTTGTACCGCCTGGTCCGTGCTGTGCGCGGCGATGGCCCACCGACACTGATCATCGGTGACCTGAACATGTGCCGACCAACCGTGTATCTCGGGCATCCGTTCCGACCTGCCGTCAGGGGGAGAACCTGGCCCGCTCGGCATCCCTGGACACAACTGGACCACGTCTTGTTGGGACACGGGATCCAGGCGCTCGACGGGGGTGTCTCGCCAGCAGTCGGCTCCGACCACCGGCCGGTCCGGGCGACGCTGCACGTGCCTATCTGGCGAGCCGCGTCCGGCCGGTGAGCAATTCACCCCGATGCGCCTTCGCGCCGGGTGGTTTTATATAGGTGGGGCCAGCCGAGGCGGAACGACGATGTCAAGCAGGGGCTCCTTCGGCTGGATGGTAAAAATTTGCGCCCTGTCCCGCTCGATAGCAGCCTTATTGACATAACAGTCACTCAATGGGTTATTCCGCGTGTAGAGGTACAAGATGTCTGGCAGCATGAGATGACGCCCTGAGGCCATCTCCAGTGCCGGGATTGTAATTGCGAGGTCGTAACAGGTCTTGAACCAGGAACCGTCCGGGTGCATGAAATCGACCTGGGGGTCCAGTCTGGCGAAGAGATCGTATTTTAGAGTGCGCAGGTGGTTAAACCAGACCGGGTCGTCGTCATCATCGCGTGCGGAGAACGCACGATAGGAATTGCCGCGGATGACGTCATCGGGCAAATGCTTGGCGGGCATCACCCGCCAGTCGTCGGGGTCGGGTACATAGCTTCCGTAGGTCAGCATCGGCTCGTAGCGCTCGTAATAGGACCGCACGATGGTGAGGGCATCGGGGCTGCTGAGCCGGTCATCCGCATCGACTGAGACAATCACGTCCTCGATTTCCGGCGACATAGCGTCCACGGCCGCCGTGTGGTTATAGAGCGCCCCTTGATGAACTTCGTTTCGGATGAAATTCCAGCCATGCTCTCGGCAGAATTGGTTCATGAAGTCGGGTTGCTGAAGGTCCGTGGAAGCATCGTCGATGACACAAACATCGAAACCCTGGTCCATCTGCGCCGCGACCGACTCCACGCTACGTGGGACGAACTGGAAGCAGTTACGCCCGGTCATGACGATCTTAAATCGCATCGAATTGCTCCTCCATTTGTTTCTCGGTCCATGCTATCGCGTGAGACTCAGGCGCCGACCGACTCAAAATGGGATCAGCACGCGAGGTATATCGCAGGTCTACCGAAGGTCGATGCACCACGCGGCGCCCGCCTGTCGTATGTCACACTGCTTCGCCTCAACGTCCTCAAGGCCCGCCTTGCGCAGGTGTCGTCCCGGACGCTGCCGCCGCAGTTCTGCCTGCGCCCCGCGGCCAGCGATGCTACTTACCGTAGTTGGCGATTCGTGCCGTGCCGGGACGCATGTTTGCTCCATGTTTGCTCGGATGTCCCGGTACGGGCCGGTAGCGGGCGGTACGACGCGGCACCAGGACGGGGCCGATTGCCACGTATATCCGCAGGCATTATCATGAAGTCGCAGCTAGTAGCGACGGGGAATCGAACAGAGCAGCGGACTCTTAATTCGCGGGTTCGGGGTTCAAGTCCCTGGCGGCGCACCCGTCTGACCTGGTGTTTTTACTACCCCTTTACCCTGGTCGGCGGCCGTTTCCCCGCCATGTTTGCTCCACGTTTGCTCGTCAGTCCGGACCTAGTCGTCCGGGCTGGCCAGTACGCCCGGCGAGGCCCCTACCGATGGTTATACGCAGCGTGACATCTGAGCGAAAGGCGCAGGTAGAAGGCTCGCTGCCGATGTGGCCCGGGAGTGCGCACGCGCTGTAGGGAACCGAAATACATGAGCAGCGCGAGCTGGGCCGTTCTGCGTAGTTGAGCACTGCTCGGGCATGGCCGGTGCGGGTAGTTGAGCATTGGCTGCCGTGATCCCGTTCACGGAGTGTGAGTGGCGTACTTGCCTCCGGGGGACTGCGGGGGCAATCCGCCCGTGGCCTTGGCCTGGCACCTGCGCAGCGGAATAGCGGCGCGCCGTCCCCGGGCAGATGCCGGGCGTGTTCAGATCCCGAGGAACCGCTTCAGCGCGCGCCGCGGCGCCGGCAGCCGGCGGCCGGCGTCGAATTCCAGTATCGAGATCTCCCGGGTCATCGCTGCCAGCAGCTGCGCCGCCGCCTCGGCGTCGTCCCAGCCCATGGCCTCCACGTCGGCCACGCCCGCTGCTGCCAGGCGCTCGCGGCGCGCTTGCATCCGGCCCTGCAGGGCCGGGTCCGAGCGGGCCTCGATCGACAGTGCCTTGACGCCCCTGTTCGCGAGCGAGACGTCGAGGTAGGCCTCGAAACCGCGGTAGAGCCGCTCGGCACCGGGCGGCAGTCCCGCGACCGCATCGCTGATAGCGGCCTCGGCCCGGGCGTGGAAGCGCGCGTGCATGGCGTCGACGAACGCCGCGCGGTCCTTGAAATGGACGTAGAAGGTTCCCTTGGCGACCCCCGCCCGGGCGACCACCATGTTCACGCTGACGCCGGAGAGGCCGTGCTCTTCCGCCAGCGCCGCGCCGACGTCGAGCAGGGCCTCGCGTGTCCGCAGCGCGCCGGCTGCCCTGGTTTCTTCTGCCATCGCGCCGGAGTATATGCCCGCCGCCACCGGAGAACAGAACCTAACACAGTGACCGACCGGTCGGTCACTGTGTTAGGTTCGGTCCATGACCACATTGTCGACATCCGCAGGGACGGTCGCGTACGACTCGCGCGGCAGCGGCGACCCGGTCGTCCTGTTGCCCAGCGGCGGCCACGACCAGCATGACTACGACGAGGTCCGCGAACTGCTCCCTGACGGGCTCCGCAGCATCGGCGTCGACTGGCCGGGCCACGGCCAGTCCCCGGCCGGGACGGCGGCGCCCACCGAGCTGCAGCTGGCCCGGATCGTCGAGGAACTCCTCGAATCGCTCGCGCCCGGCGGCGCCGTCCTGGCCGGCTGCTCGGTGGGCGGCAACGTCGCCGCCCGGCTCGCGATCAGGCGACCCGACCTGGTCAAGGGCCTGATGATCATCGACGGCGGCGGCTTTGAGGACCTTGGCCGATTCGGCCGCGTGTTCTGCGCGCTGATGAGCCGCCCCTGGTTCGTCCGCGGCATCTACCCCCTGTTCTCCCGTCAGTACATGCGCCCGCGTACCGCTGCCGACCGCCGGGCGCGGGCGAGCGCCATCGCGATCACGCGCACCACCGCGGGAGTAACGGCAGTCGCCGGGATCTGGCGCAGCTTCACCCGTCCCGAGCACGACCTCCGGTCCCAGGCCGGGAAGATCACCGCCCCCACCGTGCTGGCCTGGGGGCGGCACGATCCCAACCTGCCGCTCCGCGTCGCCGAGACGGCCCGGGACCTGATCCCCGGATCAAGGCTGGTCGTCATCGACAGCGGCCACCTCCCGCACACGACCAGCCCGGCCGACGTCGCCGCCGAGCTCGCATGGCTCGCGAACACCGCATTCGGCACCGGCAGCCAGGTGAACGGCGCCCCAGGCAACCCGCCCGCCACCAAGGAGCAACAGTAATGAAGGCCGCAGTGATCGAAAGGCTCGGCACCGCACCGCGCGTGACGGCCTGTCCCGACCCGTCGCCAGCCACCGGCGACCAGGTACTTGTCAAGGTCGAGGCGACGGCCCTGAACGTGGTCGATGTGCACGTCGCGGCGGGGGACCATCGCGCCGGGCCGCCGCAGCTCCCGTACATTCCCGGCCTTGAGGCGGTCGGGACGATAGCGGCCGGACCTGATCAGGGCCTTCGAGTGCGCGCCGTGGCCCTCGCCGGACTGGTGCCGGGCGTCAACGGGGGGCTGGCTGAGTTCCTGCTGGCCAGCCGGGCGGCATGCATCCCGGTCCCGGACGGGCTGGGCAGCATCGCCGCTGCGGCGATTGGCGCCGTCGGCACGAGCGCGGATCTGGCGCTTCGCAAAGCGGGACTCCAGGCGGGCGAAAGCGTCCTGGTCCTGGGAGCGACGGGTCCCCTGGGCACAGCCATTCTCCAGCTTGCGCGGCTAGCCGGCGCCAAGCGCGTCATCGCGGCCGGCCGCAATCCCGGGCGCCTTGCCCAAGTTCCCGCCGCGGACGGCGTGGCGGTACTTGGCCAGGAGCCGCTATCCGCGCAACTGGCAGCACTCGGCGGCCCGGTGGACCTGGTCGCCGACCCGGTATGGGGTCCCTGGGCAGAGCCGGCACTGGCCTGCCTGAAGCCGGGCGGGCGCTACCTGAACGTCGGCGCGGCGGCCGGCGACGGGACCCCGTTCCATGTCGAACTGCTCCGCGCCGGGCAGCGAACGCTCATCGGCTTCAGCGGAACGGCAGTGCGCCCGGCCGACAGCATCGCCAGTTACCACCGCGTCGCGGCTCTCGCCGCGGACGGCTCGTTCATGTTGCCGACGGCAACGTATCCGCTGGACCAAGCCGCGCAGGCGTGGGAGGCACAGGCGTCCTCACCCGGCAAGAAGATCGTCGTGGTCCCCTGAGCCACCGCGCAATAAGATCCGGCGCAGGCGAGGCGAAAGCACCGCCCGCGCCGGATCCGTGAACGCGGCCACCGCATACGGCCGGGCGGTCACCGCCTCAGGGTCCGCACCAGCCGAAGTCACACATCGTGACCGGAAAGGCGCCGCTGCTCAAGTACAGCGCTCGCTGCTCATGCAGTGCTCAAGTACGGCATCGAATGCTCATGTAGATCGGTTCCCTACACGCGTGTAGGGAACAGACGAAGATGAGCAGCGCGACCTGGGACGTTGTGCGTAGTTGAGCAGTGCCTGGAGAAGGCCGGCTGGTGTAGTTGAGCATTCGGGGTCGGCGCCGTTGTCACGGTGCGTTGCCGGGGTCCCTCTCACGGGCCTGCCTGATTGCTTCCAGGGCAGGCCGGACGTCGCGGGCGAGGAGACGGCCGTAGGCGGTCAGCATTAGTCGCTTGTCTGGTCCGGTGCGCAGCAGTGCGGTGCCGGCGGCGTTTTCGAGCTGGCGGACCTGCCTGGCGAGGCGGGCGGTTGTGATGCCGAGCTGGCGGGCTGCGTGCTGGAGGTCGGGTTGCCCGGGGATCGTGAGGAGTCGGCGGATGCGCTGCCCGGCGCTGGCGGCGTCGGGGTCCGGGCCGGGCGGGGGGATGCCGGGGGCCCAGCCGGACGGGGCTCCCAGGTGACGGGCTCGCTGATGCCGGCCTGGGACAGCAGCGCGCTGGCTTGCCGGCGCAGGCACAGGTCCAGCTGCCCGGGCATGGCGAACACGAATGCGGCGTAGTCCGGGCCGCGCTGCCGGGGCAGTTGCAGCGGCCCGGGGAGGTAGCGGGGGTGGGTGCCGGTGAGCAGCTCGATCAGGCGGAGCCGGGCGAGCTGCTCCTGCGCAGGGGCGTGCTGGCCGGGGCGGTCGTGCTGTGTCGGCAGGAGGCCGCGCTGGCTGCGCCAGCTTCCGGTATCCAGCGGGGCCTGGCAGAGGCTGCCTTGCCGCCGGCGGCGGGCGTAGTCGATGACGGGGGCGCCGTGCCGGTCGAGGTTGCGGGCGAGCTGGCAGATCGCGGCCGTGACCGGTTCCAGGGCGCCGTGCTGGCG
>Ga0335072_10001906_pt1 | contig 33083 bp, 30 predicted proteins | sample Lox_Sample_21_FD_206725 | JGI IMG/M metagenome (GOLD analysis project Ga0335072, IMG submission 206725) | Soil microbial communities from Loxahatchee National Wildlife Refuge, Florida, United States - Lox_Sample_2.1 | ecosystem: Environmental > Terrestrial > Soil > Wetlands | place: USA... | reverse complement strand
CCGGGCGTCACACTGACCGTCGGCTCGGCGTCCGCCGGCGTAGTCGGCGCCGTGTCGGTGGGCAGCGTCATCGCCACCGGCGGCGGGGTGGTCAGCGGCGGTGGCGGCGGCGCGGTGTTCGTCACGACGGGTGCCGCGGCGAGGGCCTGGGCAAGCGCGCTGATCGTGCCCGAGCTCGGATACGAGTGAGCCGTCTTCTTCGGCGCCGGTGGCACCAGGGAGTACGTGTGCCGGATGACCGGTACCTGGGTGGTGCCGCCGACGGTCGCGGCGCCGGGGCGGCTGACCATTCGCTGGCTAACCGTCCGCTGCGGGGCCGTCGAGGGCACCGGCCGGCTCCCAGTGGTCCCGACACCCTGGCTCGAACCGGCGGGCGGCGAGGCGGCGGCGGCCGGAGCGTGGGCGACTGCGGGGGGGACGAGCTTGGGAACCTCCAGGACGGGGAACCGTGCAGCCGGAACCACAACTTCCGGCACCGGCACGACGGTCGCGGGCGGGTTGACGAGCGCCTTGACCGAGGCTGCGATCAGGCTGCCGTACGGCAGCGCCAGCGCCACCAGCCCGAGGACGCCGAACCAGAACCGGTTGCGGCGCGAGCTGAATATGCCCCAACCGGCCGAGCGACGGAACCCCCCGTAGGAGGGGCCGGCATATGCTGGCCTAGTTCTCAATCGATCACGAGTACCGAGCGAGATCGCGGGCGCAAGGCCCGGAATCCTTCGCTCGGGCGCCCCTCACAACCAGACGACCGGATCTTTACCCCACACTCCTGCACGGCCCTGCCCCTCTGCTCGGCCCCGCCCCGTAGCGCACCTGCGTTTCGGCCGCCCCCCAGCGGATCGACCGGCAAATTTGCAGATCGTCCGGACGGTGTCAAACCACGCCCGGTCCGCCTGTCCGAATTCGGACTGGAATCTCTACCTCTTGTTGAGGTTTACGGAGGTCTCATGATCCATCGCCAGTTCCCATCAAGAAACGCACGCGTTCCCGATCCGGCGGCGCTTACCAGCCCGGTCCGGCTACTGCCGGCGCCGGCGTTCAGCCCTGGCCGCCACCCCCGCGGTCCTGCTCGGCCTGGCGCAGCTCGATCCGCCTGATCTTGCCGGTCAGGGTCTTGGGGAGATCGGGGACGAACTCGATCACCCGCGGATAGGAGTAAGCGGAGTACCGCTCGCGGACGAATGCCTTGATCTCTTCGGCCAGCTCGGGCGAGGCTTCGTGTCCGGCCGCGAGCACGACGAACGCCTTGACCACGTTCCCGCGGCGCGGATCGGGTGAGGCGACCGCCGCTGCCTCCGCCACCGCTGGATGCTCGAGGCACGCCGACTCGACCTCGAACGGGCCGATCCGGTAGCCGGCCGAGATGATCACGTCGTCGGCGCGCCCCTCGTACCAGAAGTAACCGTCCTCGTCGGTGCGCGCCGCGTCCTTGGTGTGGAACCAGTCGCCCCCGAACGCCTCTTCGGTGTCCTCGGGCGGACGGTTCCAGTACCCGAGCGGATAGTGGGGATTCGAGCGCGCCTTGAGGCAGATCTCGCCGCGCTCGCCGGCCGCGACCGGACGCTCGTCCTCGTCGAGAATCGCCACCTCCCAGCCGGGCATCGGCTTGCCCATCGAGCCCTCGCGGACCTCCATGAACGGATAGTTGGCGCACAGCGGATATGACTCGGTGAGCCCGTAGTAGTCGAGCACGGTGATCCCGTACTGCTCGCGGAACCAGCGGATCGCCTCGGGGTTGAGCGGCTCGCCCGCCGAGCATACGATCCGGAACTGCTGCGGATAGCGGCTGCCGGCGTCCGAGATCGACATCATCGACCGGATCGCGGTCGGTGTTCCGAACACGTTGCTGACGCCGTGACGACTAAGAAAATCCAGCTGCTTGTGGGGGTCGAACCCGCCCTCCCGCTGGTACACGGCCTGGACGGCACCGAGCCGCCACGGGCCGATCAGCGGGCAGATCCCGGCGGCCCACGCCCACTCACCCATTCCGTGGAACACCTCTCCGTCGCGGAGGTCGTGGCAGTAGACGAACTCCTCGTGCGCCAGGATGTAGCGGTGGGCGTGCAGGATTCCCTTGGCCAGTCCCGTGGTGCCCGAGGAGTAATAGAGCTGCGCCGGATCTTCGGCCGCGGTATCCACCGGCTCGAACGCGGTCGACCCGTGGCCGAGAAGCTGGTCGTCGAGAATCAGCACGTGCTCCACCAGGTCGCGCTGAATGCGCCCAGCGTTCTCGGCGTTGGTCAGCAGCACCTTCGGCTGCGAATCGCTCACCCGGTGGCGGATGCCCTCGTCGCCATACAGCACCGACATCGACAGGAGGATGGCGCCCGCCTTCCACACGCCGAAGAATGCCGCCGCCGTCTGGGGCGTCGGCGGCAGCAGCATCGCGACTCGGTCGCCGGGCTCGACGCCATGGGCCCGAAGCACGTTCGCAAAGCGGTTGGAGTCGTCCTGCAGCTCACCCCAGCTGACCTGTCGGATCCGCCCCCGGAAGTCCTCGTGGATCATCGCGAGCTTCTCGCGCGGATGGCGGTCGCATACGTCGACCGCGATGTTGTAACGCTCGGGAACGTCCCAGCGGTGCTGTTCTCGGGCCTGTTCGTACGAGGTGAATGTCGGAATCGAGCTCATCCCGGCATCATCCCGCAGGATCGGGATTATTTGCGGCGCTGCGCCCCCGTGGATTAGCCACCACAGCGGCGTCGGCGACGCCGGCGCCTGGGCATGAGTAACAACCGACACAAAGATCGGTAAGATTTGTGAGGCTCACCATGGATCTGGCTTTGGGCGTCGGCTTGGGGATCGGGCTTGCCGCGATCATCGCGGCAGTGTGGCGCGCCATGCACGGACCGCGCGCGTCCAAAAGCCCGGAGGCGGCCATGCAGGCCGCCCTGCACGCTGCCACGACCACGCTCCCCCACCTGCGCAAGGGGTTGACGGGTCGCAACGCCGAGCGAGCGGTCCCGCATCTGCGGGAGTTGATGGGCGCCGCTGCGGTCGCGCTGGCCGATACGCGCGCGGTCCTGGCGATCGACGGCGAGGGCCGCGAACAGGTCCGGCCGGGCGACCTGCTCTCGCGGCTGCTCGAGCGCGCCCGCGACGATCACATGCACATCGTGCCGCGGCTCATCTCCTCCGATCCCACCTGTCCGCTGCGCTCGGCCGTGCTCGTGCCGCTGATCGCCCAGGGCAGGCGGATCGGCACGTTGATCGCGTTTTACCGATCCGTCGGGCGGCCCAGCCACCACGAGTTGCGGGTGGTCGGGGAAGCGGCCAGCCTGGTCTCGGCGCAGGTGGAGTTGTCGCTCGCGGCCGCGCAGGAGGAGCGCGTCGCCCAGGCCGAGCTGCGCGCCCTCCGCGCGCAGATCTCGCCCCATTTCATCTACAACGCGCTCGCTGCGGTCGCCGGCGACATCCACGCCCGGCCCGAGGAGGCGCGTGACCTGCTGATCGACTTCGCCGAGTTCACCCGCTACCTGTTCCGTGACGGCCGGTCGTACGTGACGCTGGGGGAGGAGATCGAGCACGTCGAGCGCTACCTGCGCCTGGAGCAGGCGCGCTTCCGCGGCATCCTGCACGTCACCGTCGACGTTCCCGAGGAGACGCGGGAGACCGTCGTGCCGGCCATGTCGGTCCAGCCGCTGGTCGAGAACGCGGTGCGTCACGGGGTCGAGCGGCGGGCCGAAAACGGGCGAGTGACGATCTCCGCCCGGATCGTGCGCGGCGACGTGGAGCTGCGGGTATCCGACGACGGGGTCGGCATTGAGCCCGAGCGGCTCGAGTCGGTGCTGGCCGGTGCCGGCGGAGGCATCGGCGTCTCCAACGTGGATGCCCGCTTGCGGGCGACGTTCGGCCAGCGCTACGCGCTGCGGATCGAGTCAGATCTCGGGCGGGGAACGACCGCCGTCATGACCGTGCCGAATCTGCGCGGAGAGGTGCTGCAACCCGAGCTGGCTGGACTGGTATGAGCGCGGACGGGCTCATGATCCTCGCCGTCGACGACGAGCACACCCAGCTCGAGGACCTGGCGCGGCTCCTGCGGAGCTTTCCCGCCGTAAACGAGGTCGAATGCGCCTTCGGCGGCCACGACGCGCTGCTCAAGGCCTCCCATCAGGCCTTCGACGCAATCTTCCTCGATGTCCGCATGCCCGATCTCGATGGCGTCGAGCTGGGCCGCGTGCTCAGGCGCTTCGCCTCGCCGCCTCAGCTCGTGTTTGTGAGCGCCTATGACAGCGGCGCGGTGGACGCCTTCGAGCTGCGCGCCCTCGACTACCTGCGCAAGCCGGTCAGCCGGCGCCGGCTCGAAGAGGCCCTCGAACGGGTGTCGGCAGCGGTCGAGCGAACCGAATCCCATCGGGATGAAAACGGACACGGCCGGCACCCGCGCACTCATGGATCGGGCGAGAGCGAGATGGTCGCGGTGGCGAGCGCGCGGGGCGGCGCGACCCGGCTTATCAAGCGCGGCTCGATTCTCTACGTCCAGTCGCACGGCGACTTCGTCCGGATCGTCACCGGGGACGGCCGGTACCTGCTGCGCAACACACTCAGCGAGATCGAGCGGCGGTGGGAGCAGTTCGGCTTCATCCGCGTGCACCGGCAGTACGTGGCCAACCTAGCCCGCGCAGTCGAGCTTCGTCCGCTGCTCGGAGGCACCGCGGCGTTGGTCTTCCCAGACGACCAGGTGATTCCCGTGGCACGCCGCCACGTCGCGGACTTGAGCCGCCACCTCGGGGTGTAGGGCTCTTCGCGCTACTGCTCCTCGGCCTTCTGTTCCTCCTTGATCTTGCCCTCGAGCTGGTTCATCACGTCCGGGTCGCGCAGCGTCGTGACGTCGCCGAGCGCGCGCCCATCGGCGATGTCGCGTAGTAGCCGCCGCATGATCTTCCCCGAGCGAGTCTTGGGCAGGTCATCGGCCCAGATGATCCGCTTGGGACGCGCGAACTTGCCGATCCGGTCGGCAACGTGGTCGCGGATCTCGGCGACGAGCTCGTCGGAGCCCTCGCCGTCATCGCCCTCGAGGGTGATGAAGGCACAGATCGCCTGGCCGCTGTCGTCGTCTGACTGCCCGATGACCGCGGCCTCCGCGACCTTACGATGGGAGACGATCGCGGACTCGACCTCGGCGGTGGACAGCCGATGGCCGGACACGTTCACCACGTCGTCGATGCGGCCGATGATCCAGACGTAGTCGTCACCGTCCTTGCGGGCGGCGTCGCCGACGAGGTAGGTGTCCTTGCCGAACTTCTCGAAGTACGTCTCGACGAACCGATCGTCCTCCTTGTAAAGCGTACGGAGCATCGACGGCCACGGCCGCTCGAGCACGAGCAGACCCTGACCCTCGTCGACCGGCTTGCCCTCGCGCTCGTCGACGACGTCGGCCTTGACGCCCGGGAACGGCCTGGTGGCCGAACCGGGCTTGGTGGGCACGATGCCGGGCAGCGGCGTGATCATGATCGCGCCGGTCTCGGTCTGCCACCAGGTATCGACGATCGGGCAGCGCTCGCCGCCGATCACGCTGTAGTACCAGAGCCACGCCTTCGGATTGATCGGCTCACCCACCGTGCCGAGCAGGCGCAGGGCCGAGAGGTCGTGCTTCTCGACGTGTTCGATGCCCCACTTCATGCAGGCACGAATCGCGGTCGGGGCGGTGTAGAGGAGCGTCACGCCGTAGCGCTCGGCGATCTCCCACCAGATGCCCTTGTGTGGATAGTCGGGCGCGCCCTCCCACATCACGCTGGTGGCCCCGTTGCAAAGCGGGCCGTACACGATGTAGGAGTGTCCGGTGATCCACCCGACGTCGGCGGCGCACCAGTAGACGTCCTCGTCGGGCTTGAGGTCGAACACGTAGCGGTGCGTGGCCGACACGCCGGTGAGATAGCCGCCGGTCGTGTGCACAACGCCCTTGGGCTTGGCGGTCGATCCGCTGGTGTAGAGCACGAACAGCGGGTGCTCGGCGTCGAGCTCCTCCGCTGGACACTCGTCGTCTGCTTTCTCGATGATCTCGTGGTACCAGACGTCGCGGCCGTCCTTCATCTTGCACTCGGCGTCGGTCGCCTTGACCACGATGATGTGCTCGAGCGCGTCGAGTTTCTCCATGCACTTGTCGACCTGCTGCTTGATCGGCGCCGTGCTGCCCTTGCGTCGCGCGCCGTCGACGGTGATCAGCGTCTTGGCGTCGGAGAACTCCATCCGCTCCTTGACCGAGTCGGCGGAGAACCCTCCGAAGACCACGTTGTGCGGCGCGCCGATCCGGGCGCAGGCGAGCATCGAGACGACGACCTCGGGGATCATCGGCAGGTAGATCCCGACGATGTCCCCTTTCTCGATGCCCAGATCCTTGAGCGCATTGGCCAGCTTCTGCACGTCCTTGTGGAGCTCGGCGTAGGTGACGTCGCGCTCCTCGCCCTCCTCACCCCGCCAGTGATATGCGACCCGGTCGCCGTTCCCGGCCTCGACGTGACGGTCGACGCAGTTGTACGAGGCGTTGACCTTGCCGTCGGCGAACCACTTGTAGAACGGCGGATTCGAGTCGTCGACGTCCTCCGTGGGCTCCTTGAACCAGTGGAGCTCCTTGGCCTGCTTGGTCCACCAGCCCTTCCAGTCCTTCTCGGCTTCCTCGTAGAGGGAGGGGTCGGAGAGCAGCGCCTGTTCGCGAAACTCCTCCGGCGGATCGAACCTCTCGACGTCGAGTAGCTGCTCGAGCTTGCCCTCGAGCTCCACCGCAGAGACCGTTCCAGTACGTGCCATGCCAACCACCTCTCCTTCAAGAGAACACTCTTTAGAGGTTCTCTACCCCGTGGAGCGTGGCCGACTAACTTAGCCCGCTAGGCGCACACACGTTCGCGTCCGCTCGCCTGGTTCGGATTTAGGCGGCGGCGGCTTCGCCGGCGCCTAGGGCGAGCGGACGCGAATAAGCGGATCCGAGACGCGCTACTCCGCGTGCCCGTACGCGGCGATCTCCTGCTTCTCCTGTTCGGACAGCTCTCGCGGCACCTCGCCGCGGGACGCCTTCTCGCTTTGCACGTGGTGGCGGATGTCCTCGACGATCTCCGGGTTGGCGAGCGTTGAGGTGTCGCCGACGTCGGCGAAGTTGGAAACGGCGGCGATCACGCGCCGCATGATCTTCCCCGAGCGGGTCTTCGGCATGTCCTTGACGACCCAGACATTCTTCGGCCTGGCGATCGCCCCGATCTCCTTGACGATCGCGTCGGAGACCTTGCGGTCGACCCCCGCCGGATCGACTCCCGGCTTGACCGAGACGTACATCTCGACGATCTTGCCGCGGATTTCGTCGATCACGGGAACGGCGGCCGCCTCGGCGATCTCATCGACCGTGATCGCGGCCGACTCGAGCTCCTTGGTCCCGAGCCGGTGCCCGGCGACGTTAATCACGTCGTCGATCCGGCCGAGGATCCGGAAGTAGCCGTCCTCGGACTCGACGGCGCCGTCGCCGCACATGAACGGCCAGTCACGCCAGTCCTTTGAGTCTTTGTCCTTGTTGAACCGCGCGTAGTAGGTGTCGATGAACCGCTGGTCCTGGCCCCACACCGTGAGCATCCGGCCGGGCCACGGGTTACGCACGCAGATGTACCCGGCCTTGCCAGAGCCGCGCGGGATCTCCTCGCCGTTCTCGTCGTAGATGACGAGTTGGATGCCGAGTGCGGCCGGCCCGCAACTGCCGGGCTTCATCGGTTGAAGACCTGGCAGCGTCGAGCCCAGGAAGCCACCGGTCTCGGTCATCCACCACGTATCGGTGATCGCGGCCCTCCCCTTGCCAACGAAGTCGTAGTACCACCGCCACACGTCGGGCTCGATCGGCTCGCCGACCGTCGTCATCGTCTTGAAGTGGTAGTTGTACTTGGCGGGCTCGTCCGGACCGACCTTGCGCAGCATCCGGATCGTCGTCGGCGCGGTGTGGAAGATATTCACACCGAGCTTCTCGGCGATCCGCCACGGCCGACCGGGGTCGGGATAGGTCGGAACGCCCTCGTACATCACGCTCGTGGTGCCGAGCGCGAGCGGTCCGTACACGATGTAGGAGTGGCCGGTGATCCAGCCGATGTCCGCGAAACACCAGTACGTGTCGTCCGGATGGATGTCCTGGTAGTACTTCGAGGTGCCGGCCACGTACGACATGTAGCCGCCGACCGCGTGCTGGGCCCCCTTGGGACGTCCAGTCGTGCCGCTCGTGTACATCAGGAACAACGTGTCCTCCGCGGCGAGCGAGACCGGCTCGACTCCCGCGCCGGAGTACTTCTCGAGCACCTCGTCGACGAAGTAGTCGCGCCCCTCGACCATCGGGCTCCGCGAGTGGTACTCGCCCGGGATGCGCCTCCAGACGAGCACCTTCTCGACCTCGATCCCCTCCTTCCGGGCCTCCTCGATCGCCTCGTCGGCCTTGGACTTGTGGTCGATCAGGTCGCCGTTGCGGTAGTAGGCGTCCATCGTGACCAGCACCGTGCTGTTGGCGTCGGCCATACGCTGGCCGCAGGCCGCGCCGCTGAAGCCTCCGAACACCTCGGAGTGGATCACTCCGAGCCGGGCGGCGGCGAGCATCGACACGGGCAGCTCGGGCACCATCGGTAGGTGGAAGGTGATCCGGTCGCCGGTGCCCAGACCGGCGAAGTCGCGTATGAGCGCAGCGAACTCGTTGACGCGCCGGTGCAAATCGGCGTAGGTGATCTCCTGGGTCTCGGCGTCTTCCGGCTCGGGCACCCAGATCAGGGCGTTCTTATCGCCCCGAGTCTCCAGATGCCGGTCGACGCAGTTGACGCAGGCGTTCAGGCGACCCCCGAGGAACCACTTGAAGAACGGTGGGTTGCTGGTGTCGACGATCGTGTCCCACTTGCGGTCCCACGTGAGCAGGTCGGCGTACTCGGTGTAGGACTCGGGGAAGTTCTGGGCGCTGAAGCGCTGGAGGATCGCCGGTTCGTTCGCGTTGGCCTGCTCGGCGAAGTCCGCCGGGGGCGGGTAGTACTCCTCCTCGCGCCAGTGGACTGCAATCTGTGCCTCCGAGGCCGTCGCCTCGGCGATCTCCTCCGCGCTGGGCGGTTCTTGCGTCACATCGGCCACTTCAGCTCTCCTTCTCTCTCTTGCCCCCGTTCGTGCGGACGGGCATCCGACGGCTGGACAGCCCAGAGCGCCGGCGTCGCCGCCGGCGCTCCAAGGGTCATTTCTTGCCTTATTTCTACTACTAGGCGAGTCTGGACGTGGGCTTTTCTCCCGCTTAGCGCCTGAGCGGAACCACTGGCGCGACCACCCGGCCAAACGTCGAGTTGACGACGCCGGCAAACGACGCGTACCAGGCAGCGAGCGCGGTGATGATGCCGAGCCAACCGCCGAGCTTGATCGTGCCGTTAGTGGCGGAGGCGGTGCCGGCGAGCGAGGAGTTGCCGATGCCGAGGATGATGAACGTGATCGCCAGCAACAGGAACACCAAGGCGACCGCCCCCGTCGTCCGCAGCGACGCGATGAACATGTACGCCGTGAAGATCCCCCACATCCACAGGTACAGGCCGAGCCCTGAGAACACCTCGGTCGGCGCGTTCTTGCCCACCGACTGGACGATGAAGAAGAACGACACCCAGAACATCCCGTACGAGCAGAAAGCCACCGCACCGAATGTGTTGCCGGTTCGGAACTCCCAGAGCCCGGCGGTGAACTGGGCGATACCGCCGTAGGCCAGCGCCAGTGCGGCCACCATCGGCAGCAGACCGCCGCCGGGGAGTTTCTGCGTGCCGACCAGCCCGGCGTTGATCAGGCTGAGCATGAACGTGGTCCCCGCGAATGCCGCGAGGCCCAGCGGGCCCGGATCCGCCGGGGTCCACCCCATCGTCCGGCTTTCGGGCGCCGGCGCCACGTCAGCCTCGCGCGCCCCGATGTTTGCGGCTTCCATCTATTGCCTCCTGTGAGAGGTTGACAGTCGGCGGAAAGGCTGCACCCGGGCGGGGCGGTGCTCAAGGCTGGATCGTTGAGCGGCCGGCGGCGGCCGTCCAGCGGTCGTCCAGGCACGATGAACGGCGACCGCCGAACGGCGTTCTGCCGCCCGACGGTCGCCGAATCGAGCCCGCACAGCGCCGTTTCCGATCTGCGCCCCAGGCGAGTGGCCCAAGACCGGTCGGTAGCTGCGTCTATGTTTCGCTCTCCAGTCGCCTGGCTAAGCGAACCTGTCCCGGCCCCCGGCGTGGACAGGAGCCGGGACAGCTGACGGGAGGATCGGCAGCCGCCCTGGTTGGGCTTAGCCAACCGGACGGATGTATGGCGGCGAGGCCGCCTTGGCCTGAGCTACTTCCGCCGCTTCCGCTTGCGTTTAGGCGTGGTCGCGCGCGTAGTACCTGGCGCTGGGGCGCCGGCCGTCTGCGGTACGGGCTCGGGCGCCGGCTTGCCTCGCGGCGCCCGGCCGCGCCCCTGCGCCCGCGACGCACGAAGCTCCTGGCTGCTCGGCCACGGGACGGCGGTGACACTCGTCCACGCTGGCGGCACCCCGCTCGGCCAGCGGCCGCTCAGCAGATAGGCCACCGCCACCAGCCAGTACGCCTCGACGATCGGGATCGGGATGAGCGGAATGATCGTGAGGATGCCGGCGATGATCCCCAGGTAACCCATAAAGCGGGGAAGGAGCCCGACCCGCATCGCGCCCAGGGACACCATCACGAGGGAGACTGCGATCAGCAGGGCGCCGAGGTAGACGCCGACCTCGGGGACCACGACCCACGACTTGTGGAGCAGCGTGTTCGCCTCTGGCCACGTCTGGCTGCCGTGGCTGACGAAGTCATCGGCGGCGCGGCCGGAGGCGATCGCCGACGCGAGGGTCGCCACCGCGGCGATCACGCCGGCGGCGATCGAGACCTGTCCCATGATGGCCGGCTTCGTCCGCGGATCGCGCGCGCGGGCGGCGCCAAACAGGTAGGCCAGCGTCCATCCGAGCGCCAGATAGCCGAGGGCGCTCAGGAGCGATCCGATCAGATCGAGCGCGAACCGCTTGTGCTCGGTGATCAGCCCCAGCGTCTGCTCGTTGACCTTGACGTGCGCCCCGGGCAACTGGACGAGCACGGCGACGATGACCAGGATGCCGGCGGCGGCAGCGAGCGCCACCTGCCGGTTGCGCACACGAGCCTCGTATTCGAGCCGCTGTTCGGGCTGCATGAGCGCAGTCTAAGGCGCCGCCGTCAGGCGCCGCCGACTGATCTCCAAGGCGCCGCCGTCAGACGCCGCCGACTGGTTTCATTCTCAGATCCGAGTGGCGCGGGGCTCCGGGGTGGGTACCATTGGATTCATGGAAGGAAGTGGATTCGGAGGCCTGTTCGGAGATCCTGACGAGCTGCAGCGTCGGCTGGGCGAGTTCGCCGAGCAGATGCAGGGCGCTCAGCGCCTGGCTTGGGCGGACAACGCGATCAAGCTCGCGGTCGATTTGACCGTGGCCGCGATGAACCGCATCAACATCCAGGGCACGACGGAGCAGCAGGCCGAGCAGCTGCGCACGGTGATGGCCCACATCTTCCCCGAGGCCGTCACCCTGGTGCGCGAGGCCCGCGAGGGCCTTCAATAGGGCGCCGGCGACGAGCGTCCGCGCTACGAACTGGCTAGCGCACCCAGCACGAGCTCGTCGTGCTCGGCGGGCTTGACGTTTCGGAACACATCGCGGATGACGCCGTCGGGCCCGATCACGAACGTGGTCCGCTCATTGCCCATGTACGTGCGGCCGTAGCGCTGCTTCTCGACCCACACTCCGTAGGCCTCGGCCACCGAGTGGTCGTCGTCCGAGAGGAGCGGGAATCCGAGCCCGTACTTCTCGTCGAACTTGGCGATCGGCTTGACCGGATCGGGGGACACGCCGAGCACCACGGTGCCCGACCGGTCGTAGTCGGCGCGGTGGTCGCGCACCCCGCAGGCCTGGGTGGTGCAGCCGGGGGTGTCGGCCTTGGGGTAGAAGTAGAGAACGACGGTCTTGCCGCGCAGGCCGGACAGGGACACCGGGTTGCCGTGCTGGTCGGCAAGCGTGAAGTCGGGGGCTCTGTCGCCGGGATCGAGCGCCATCGTGCCCGGCATCCTACGCGAGCGGCGATGTGTGAAAAGTGCGCCTACCCGCCGCGCGGGACTATTCTTTACCCATGCGCGCAAACGTAAAGAACCGGGCGGGCCGCAGCCGGATCTCCTCCAAACATCAGGTGACGATCCCGGCAGCGGCCTTTCGTGGTGCCGGGTTCGCCGCCGGCGATGTCGTGCGTGTAGAGGCCGCCGGAACTGGGCGCGTCGTTCTGACCAGGGTCGATGACCTCGTGGACCAGTACTCCGGCCGCCTGGCGACGGGCGGCGCTCTTCGCAGCGGTATCAAGACGCTGCGCGACGAGTGGTAGCGCTGCTCGACTCGGTGGCGGTCGCCGGCTTCCTCGACCGCGACGATGCCTTTCACGCTGCTGCGGATGCACGGATCCGCCAATTGGCGGGTCGCGACCTACTCGTCGTGTCTGTCATCACCTACGCCGAGCTGCTCACCGGCGCAGGCGTCGGGCATCACGAGCAGGAAGCGGTGCGTGGCTTCTTTGAGCAGATCATCGAAGAGGTTCTCGGCGTCGACCGTGTCGTTGCAGAACGGGCGGCGCAGCTGAGATCGCAGCACCTGTCGCTGAGGATGCCGGACGCCCTGATCCTTGCCACCGCTGACATTCATCACGCCGATCTCGTCATCACCGGCGACGAGCGGTGGTCGGCCGTCGGCATAAGCCCACAGGTCGAGGTGCTGACCGCAGCCCCGACCGGAGATCAACAACCTCCAGAAGAAACCAGCGATTAGCTAGTCCGCTGCTTGCTCGACACCGGCACTTACTGCGTTTACTCGGCTACGTGTCGGCCTTGGGGTAGAAGTAGAGAACGACGGTCTGGCCTCTGAGGTCCGACAGCTTCACGGGGTTACTTGATGAAGCCGGTCTTCTTGACGTCGGCCAGGATCGTCTCAGCGCTGAGCCCGTTGTCGAGCGGCCCGTTCGGCGCGATTGCCTTGCCGAGGTAGAGGCCAATCGCTCCGGAGTGCCTGGCTTCGACAGTGACGATTGCGGCGGCGGCCAACAGAATCTTCGCGGCCTGGATGTTCGGCGCCTGCCCGAGGTAGGCGTGCACGCCCGTGTTCTCGAGCACGTACGTGGTCGCGGCGAATTTGGCCTCGTCCCCCGGGATACCTTGGAAGTCGAATTTCGGCTTCTTGATTGCGTGGCTGCCCAAGGCTGCCTTTAGGTACTTGACGTGGTAGTTCTCGTCCTTGGTGACGGTGCGCAGTAGCTGCCGAAGCCTGGGGTCGGTGATCTTGCCCCGGCTGGTCGCCTCGTTGTAGAACGAGCTCTCCAGGTACTCGAGGGTCAAGGCGTAATTGAGGATCCCGATATCGCCGGAGCCGAGCGAACCCGGCGGCCTCCCGGAAGCGATTGCCGCACTCGGCACGAGGGCGCTCAAGATCGCCCCTCCGCCGAGGACGGCGCCGCCTGCAAGCACTCCCTTGCTCAGGAAGCCGAGCCGGGTGTCACCCGCTGCCGCCTCCGCCGTCTCCCGAACGGCGCCGTCTACATCGATCGCTTCGAGATTGATTCGCTCCATCGGACGCATCCTCCTTTCGCAACCGTGCGGGTCGCGTCATTGGCCGTCGGGGCCGGGCTGGCGCATCGAATGGCCGACCCTCTGCCCGCTTTCAATTGATGATTCGCGATCGGGCGCGGATCGGATCACTCGCGCCGGCGAGCCAACCTCGTCGGTAGGGCGCGACTGGGTCGCGGACGTCGCGGAACGCGTGGCAGGTCGACTACGTCCCCGACTGGGTGCTCGCCGGCAACGGCGAGTTGGTCGGCGGTCATGCGTTTTTCGTACTTGAGGCCTACTTCAAGAGCCGGGAGAGCCGCCGGTCCTTGAGCAGCTTGCCCTCGGTCTGACACGTCGGGCAGTAACACATCACGTAGTCCTCGTAGAACACCGCCTCGAGCTGGTCGCCGCACCGCGGGCAGGGCTCACCGTTACGTCGGTGGACGGTGAGCGGCATCGGGAGCTTGTCGGGGATCGGCAAGGACAGCGTCTGCCCGTAGTGCGCAATCGCGTCGCCGAGGACGCGCACGGTCGTCTCGCGCAGCACCTCGGCCTCGGCGGGCTCGAGGTCCGAGCCGCGCTTGAACGGCGAGATCATCGCGGCGTGGAGGATCTCGTCCACCCACGAGCGGCCGATGCCGGCAATCACGTGCTGGTCGCGCAACAGCGCGTACAACGGGCGGGGCTGGTCGAGCAGCTCGTCGAACGGCGGCGGGTCGGGCCACGCCTCGGGTCCCAGCTCGGCGATCGTCTCCTCGCCGGCGACGTCTTCCGCGCGCAGCAGCTTGACCCAGGCGCGCTGGCGCGTGCCGAACTCGCGCAGGCGGAGCTCGCGGCCGTCGGCCAGCCGAAGCAGGAAGCGCGAGGTGCGATCGCGCAGGGAAGCGCGCGTGTCGAACAGCTGCAGACGCCCGGCCGACATCAAATGGATCTCGATCACGAGATCACCGTCGAGCTCGATCAGGAACAGCTTGCCGCGCCGTCCCACCCGTTCGATCCGCCGGCGCGCCAGCGCCGTCAACGGTGGATCGAACGTCTTTAGCGCGTTGATGCCCGGAGCGAGCGCCGACTCGATCTCGGCGCCCGTCACCGCCGCGCCGATCAGTCGCGCGGTGATCTCAACTTCGGGTAGCTCGGGCATGATGGGGAACGAATCGGTCGGCGACGCCTGACGGGGGCGCCTCAGTCCAGAGTAGCCGCCGCCGCTACGCTCACGGGCCTCATGGCCACCGCACTCGCCCCCGACGACGTCGTCCGCACGCACGCCCAGGCGGCCGCCAACACGCGCGAGCCGCTGCTCGTGCTCGACCCGCTGATCGAGTGGCTCGGGACCAACGGCCTCGACCCGGGCCAGGACCTCACCGCCACGCCGATCGGCGAAGGTCACTCGAACGTCACGTTCGCGCTGTCCTCGGGCGTGGTGCTCCGACGCCCTCCGCGTGGCCCGCTCCCGCCAAGCGCACACGACGTGCTCCGGGAGGCCCGGCTGCTCCGCGCGCTGGAGCGTACGCCGGTTCGCGTCCCCAAGGTGCTCGCGGTGTGCGACGACACGAGCGTCATCGGCGCACCCTTCTATGTGATGGAGCTCGTCGCCGGCGAGGTCATGGCCGACTCGATCCCGCCCGAGCTCGACAACCCGGAGCAGCGCAGACGGATCGCCGAGGAGTTGATCGACGCGCTGGTCGAGCTGCACGCCGTCGACTGGACGACACTCGGCCTCGAAGGCTTCGGCAAGCCGACTGGCTACCTCGAGCGCCAGCTGCGCCGCTTCACCGGGTTGTGGGAGCACAACCGCACGCGCGAGCTGCCCCAGGTCGCGGAGGTGGGCCGGTGGCTTGACGCGAACCTGCCGGAGTCCGGGCCGGCGACGATCGTCCATGGCGACTTCAGGCTCGGCAACACGATGTTCGCCGACGGCGCGCCCGCGCACATGGTGGCGATCTTCGACTGGGAGATGGCGACGATCGGAGACCCGCTGGCCGACGTCGGCTACCTGCTCACGCACTGGACCCAGCCGGGCGATCCGCTCGGCAAGTTCAACCTGAACAACGTCACGCTCCTGCCCGGCTTCCCAAACCGGGAGCAGCTGACCGCGCGCTACGAGGAGCGCTCGGGCCGCTCGGTGAACACGCTCAACTGGTACATCACCCTCGCCTTGTGGAAGGCCGTCGTGTTCATGGAGGGCAACTACAAACGGGCGCTGTCCGGCGCCACCGACGATCCATACCTGAAGTCTTTCGGCGAGGGCGTGATCGAGATTGCCGATCGCGCGCTCGCGACCTCGCGCGATGGCTTCTGAGGTGAGAAGTAACGAGATTTGTCGGCGGCGCCTGACGGCGGCGCCTTATCTCGGCCTGCTGGTCGACTGGGGCGGCGTCCTGACCAGCGACGTGTTCGCTTCCTTCCGTGCCTTCTGCGAGCTCGAGGGACTTGAGGCGGACGCGATCGCAAGCGCGTTCCGTGACGACCCCAGCTGCCGCGACCTGCTGATCGCGTTCGAGACCGGGACCGTCCCCGAGGAGGAGTTCGAGGCGCAATTCGCGCCGGCGCTCGGGGTGGCCGCGCCCGGCCTGATCGACCGGCTGTTCGCCGGCTCGGCCCCAGACGAGGAGATGATCGAGGTCGTCCGCCGGGCCCGCTCCGCCGGGGTTCGGACGGGGCTCGTGTCCAACTCCTGGGGAACCAGGCGCTACCCGCGAGAACTCCTGGGCGAGCTGTTCGACGGCGTGGTGATCTCCGCGGAGGTCGGAATCCGCAAGCCCTCGCCCGAGATCTACGCCCTCGGCGCCGAGAGCATCGGCGTCGAACCTGCCGCCTGCGTGTTCGTCGACGACCTCCCGTTTAACCTCTCCCCTGCCGCCGAACTAGGCATGGCCACCGTGCACCACCGGGACGCAGACCACACCATTCTTGAGCTCGAGCGGCTGCTGGGCGTCGAACTGCGGTAGCGAACCGCCCGCCGCGGCACCCAACATGACCCCGGGCCCGGACGCGTGCGCGCCCGGGCCCGGGAGACCATCTCTATGTCAAAACGGTCAGTTGATCGAGTTGAGCGTCGCCTCGTCCGCGTTGACGACCGCCTTGGGCAGCGGCACGAAGTCGAGCGAGGGTCCGAACTGCTGGCCTTGCGTGATCGCGTAGCCGATGAACGACCGGATTAGCGCTCCCTGCGGGGCATTCGTCGGCACGAACGCATAGGTGTACGTCGAGATCGGGTACGCCTTCTTGGCGCGCTTCGGTGGGTCGACGATCGTGAGCTGGTTGCCGGCGGGCACGTTGTGGAACACGCCTGCCGCGGCCGAGATCGCGCTCAGATTCGGAACCACGTAGTTGCCGGCGGCGTTCTTGATGGCCACGGCCGGCTGCCTGCTCGCGATCAGATACGAGGCCGCGATGTAGGCGATCCCGCCGTTGGTGGCGGCGAGGGCCGTCGACATGCCACCGTTGCCCTTCGCCCCGACGCCGACCGGGAAGGACACGGCGGTAGAGCTGCCGACCTTGGAATTGAAGGCAGGGCTGACATCCGACAGGAACCTGGTGAACGCGTAGGTGTCGCCGGAGGAGTCACTGCGCCAGAACACCGTGATCCGCTTGTTGGGGATCTTCACGCCCTTGTTCAGGTTCCTGATCTGCTTGTTATCCCAGTTCGTGATCTGGCCCAGATAGATCGCGGCGATAACGGGCCCCGTCAACCGGAGCACGGCGTTGCGTGGCTTCAGGCCGTTGATGTGATAGCTGACGCCGGTGGCGGTCAGCGCCCAGGGGACCTGGACGAGGTTGGATGGGGCGGTCGGGTACACGGACAGCGGCGCATCAGAGGCGCCGAAGTCCACTAGGCCGTTGGCGATGTCCTTTTCCCCGGTCCCCGAGCCCACCGGGGAGTAGTTGACCAGGGTGCTGTTGGCGGTGTCCCAGACCGCGGCCCATTCGGCCTCGATCGGGGCGACCAGGGTTGAGCCGGCACCGTTGAGCGTGGGAGTGGCGGCGGACGCCGCGGCGGCGCTCAGGCCGCAGACACAGCCGGCCAGCAACCCCGCGCACGTCAGGCTGACCAATCTCTTGGACCTCAATGCAGAACTTCCTTTCTCCTCATGGGAATTTTCGGCGGCGCCTGACGGCGGCGCCTTAGGGGAATCCCGATAAAGCTCGGCGTTGGTCCGGCCAGCCCCTCGCGAGCGGGCAAAGCATCGCGATGCCGATTTGGTCAACTGTGGCCAAGTTGTAACCGTGTTGTGGAAAACTTGTGAACGGTAGGCAGTGACGGGACGCCGGGACGGCGTTTTCCTTACGCTTGCGCGCCGTGTCCTCGAGGGCAAGGTTCACACTGGGGCGGCGGGGCTCGCGGGCCCGCACGGGACGGCCTCGAGCCGCCGGCAAGGTCGGCGACCGGGTCCTGTTCGCCCTGTGCGTGCTGGCCGGCGTGCTCGTCGTCGTGACCCTGGCCGACGTCATCTACCAACTGGTGGACAACTCCGGACAGGCGATCGACCGCTTCGGTCTGGGATTCCTCGTGCACACGGTGTGGAACCCGGGCTTCAACAAAGAGGGTGCCGCCGCGCTGGTCTACGGGACGGTGGTGAGCTCGCTGATCGCACTGGTGCTCGCGACGCCCCTGGGGATCGCGATCGGCCTGTACCTGAGCATGATGGCGCCGGCGCGGGTGCGCGCGATCGTCGGTCCGCTGGTCGAGATGCTCGCGGCGGTCCCGAGCATCGTCTACGGCTTCTGGGGCCTTGTCGTGCTCGTCCCGTTCATCAACGGCCTCGAGCCCGGCTTGCACAGCGCGCTCGGATTCATCCCCCTGTTCGGTCCTGCCTCGACGATCGGAATCAGCGTGTTCACGGCCGGAATCGTCCTGACCGTGATGATCCTGCCGATCATCTCGGCGCTCAGCCGCGACCTGTTCCTGACCGTCCCCGCGGATCTCAAGGACGGCGCCGAGGCGCTCGGCGCCACTCGGTGGGAGGTGATCCGGGGCATCGTCCTCCCGAGCACTGCGTCCGGCGTCGGCGCGGCCGTCATGCTGGGGCTGGGGCGTGCGCTGGGCGAGGCGATCGCGGTGTCATTCGTGATCGGCGACGTGACCCAAATCCACGCTTCGCTGTTCGACCCCGGCTCCAGCATCGCCGCGCAAATCGCCAACGATTTCCTGGGTGCCGTGAATCCGTTGGAAACGGCGTCGCTGTTCTACATCGGGTTTATCCTGGTGGTGATCGCGATGCTCACGAGCATCGCGGCCCGCGGGATCGCCGGCCGGTTTGACGTCAGTGCGGGGATGCTGGCCAAGCCATGAGCGCGGCGACCCCGATCACGCTGGGCGAGACCGGGCTGTTCGACCCCACCGCGCCGCTGACACCGTCGGGCAACCTCCGCCGGCGCGGCGTAATCAACCGGTTCGTCCACGTCACCGCGACCGCCGCGGCGTTTGCGGCGGTGGCGGTGCTGGCGATCGTCGTGGTCTCGGTGGCAGTCCACGGCGCGTCGTCGCTCAGCCTCGGCTTCGTCGTCCACAACCCGCAGGGACTGGCCGCGGGAGGGATCGCCAACATGCTGCTGGGGACCCTCGAGATCGTCGCGGCCGCAACGGTGATCGCGTTGCCGCTCGGGATCCTCACGGGGCTCTACCTGACCGAGTTCGCCGGGCCCCGGGCCCGGACGGCACGGTTCCACAAGCTCGCGCTGGACATAATGCAAGGGCTCCCGACGATCGTGGTCGGGTTGTTCGTGTACGGCCTGATCGTGATCCCGACGCATCAAGAGTCGGGGTTTGCCGGCGCGGTGGCGCTGTCGATTGTGATGCTCCCGCTGATCGCGCGGGCGAGCCAGGAGGTGCTGTTGCTGGTCCCGGGCACCCTGCGCGAGGCCGCCGACGCGCTCGGCGTGAACCGCTGGCGCACCGTCCTCACCGTGATCCTCCCGGCGGCAATCGGGGGAATCGTCACCGGCGCGATCCTGGCTATCGCACGGGCCGCCGGCGAGACCGCGCCACTGCTCATCTGCGACAACATCTACAACCAGACGAGCACGTCGTTCAACCTGTTCCACGGGGTCCCAAGCGTCCCCATGTTCATCTACACGTCGTATGACCTGCCGTTGACCCAGGCCGTTGCCCGTGCCTGGGGGGCCGCGCTGGTGCTGGTGATCTTCATCCTGTTCGCCAACTTCGGCGCGCGCGTGCTGCTCGCGCGCAGCCGTGCGAAGATGGGCCGATGACCGAGGGCGATAGCCGGACCGCGAGCCAGATCATCCGCGGCGAGGAGCCACCGGGCCGCGTCCGGCTTCGGACTGAGCCGGTGCTCCCGGTTATCCGTCCCGCGGTCAACGGAAGCAAGACCGAGACCCGTCCCGCGGTGTTCGACATTCGCGACATGGCGGTGTACTACGGGAGCAACCGTGCCCTGGTCGGCACCACGCTGAAGATCTACCGCCACCTCGTGACTGCGGTGATCGGTCCTTCTGGCTGCGGGAAGTCGACATTCATTCGTAGCCTCAACCGGATGAACGACTCGATTCCCGGGTTCCGCCTGGAGGGCGAGGTCCTATATCACGGCCACGACCTGTACGGCAGCCGCGCCAACCGGGTCGAGGTCCGCCGCCGGATCGGGATGGTGTTCCAGAAGCCCAACCCGTTCCCGAAGTCGATCTATGACAACGTCGCCTGGGCAGCGCGGAACCTCGGCATGAAGCAACAGCTCAACGATCGCGTGGAGGAGGCGCTGCGTCAGGCGGCGCTGTGGGACGAGGTCAAGGACCGCCTGCGCGACAGCGCGCTCAGCCTGTCCGGCGGTCAACAGCAGCGTCTGTGTATCGCCCGAGCGATCGCGATCGAACCGGACGCTCTCCTGCTCGACGAGCCGGCGTCGGCGCTTGATCCGGTGTCTACCGCGGCGATCGAGGGCCTGATGCACAACCTCAAGCACCGGTTCACGATCGTAATCGTCACGCACAACATGCAGCAGGCAGCGCGCGTGGCCGACCGCACTGCGTTCTTCAGCCTCGACTCGACCGGCGTCGACCGGGCCGGCACGCTGATCGAGTATGGCGATACCGAGACGATCTTCCGCGGCGCGTCAGACCCACGGACGAGGGACTACGTCGCCGGTCGCTTCGGCTAGTCGCGAGCTAGCTGAAGATCGAGTCGCTGGGGACCTGCTGGAGGATCGGCTGCCCGCACTGCCAGCAGAACGACGCTCCGGTGCTGTGCGGGGCTCCGCACGAGGCGCACGCGCCGGCGGTGGCGCTGTGCTCGAGGCGCAGGATCCGCTCGATCTCACCAAGCTCCGAGTCGGCGTCCTGGAGCAGGGCGGCGCGCTTGATCAGGACGTCGACCCGGATCCGGTCGCGAATCGCCATCTCGTAGGCCAGACCGCCCAGATCCCACTGCAGCTCGGCCACGCGCGCCTTGAGGACGTCCCGCCGCCGCTCGAGGTCGACCACCTGGCTCTCGGTCGGTGGTCCCGCGGCGGGCACGCCGCCCGCCCCGGGGGGATTGGCCGCTGCGGCCGACCCGGTGCCTGACGGCCGCGCTTGTTGCTTCCCTCGTCCGGGCAGTCGCATCTTCAAGCTCCTCTCAGCCGCCCGGGAAGAAGTTCCCGGTGAACTTTCCGCCCTGACAGCCGGCCTGGCCGTTGCTGCACTTGCCGCCGGTGGTGACGGTCGGCGGCGCCAGGTTGTTCGAGCTGCCGAGCACCTTGCCGGCGGCTTGAACGGCCTTCTTCTGGACCGTCTTCGACGCCGTGGTCGCCTTCAACTTGGCCTGCCCCTTCTTGGTGAGGCTGCCGCTGTTGACGTGCTTGGGGGCGCCCGTCGGCGTCGACGCCGTGCTCGCAGGCGCCGTGCTCGCGCCGCCGCCGCCCTGCACGGTGATCACCTCGGGAGCGCTCGCGCCGGCTTTCGGTGTTGCCGAGTTCTTCCCGAGATGCCCGATCAGCACGCCGAGCCCGATCGCCAGCAGGAGCACGCCGACGCCGGCCACCAGCGTGGCGCCGGATGACATCCGGGGCGGACGTGCAGCGCGGCTCGAGCGCGCGCGAGACGATCGGACCTCGGTGACCGGCTGGGCCTTCGGAAATGTCGACTGCCCGCGGCGCTCGCCGCACTGGACGCAGTAGTGTTGATCGTGGGCGAGGGGTGCTCCGCAGTTGCTGCACCGGTCCCCCGACGTCGCGGCGGGGACAGCCGTCAGCTCGCGCGTCGGGGCGTCCTGCCTCGCCTCGTCCCCACGGTTCTCCGGATTGCTCGACAGGGCCTCGTCTCCGTCTTCAGTGTGCCATTTAGAATTACTGGTGGCACCGGCGGCGACGCCCCCAATCCCTGATTACGGGCGCACCCCAGCGCCCCCCGGCACTTAGTATCCGGCGCGGTGGCGGCACAATTGTGAACATGGCGTGACCAAGAGGGGTCGAAACGGTGTCTTCACTGGGGCCCGGCGCCCGACTCAAGATGTTCACAACTTCGACCATAAGGGCGGCGACACTGATCGGCCGCCGATGATCAACGAGACCTCCGCTCCGACCGCGTCGCCCGCCGCCGACCGGTGCGCGGAGTGCCAGGCGCGGCTCGCCCACGACCAGCGTTACTGCGTGGAGTGCGGAGCCCGGCGTGGAGCGTTGCCGGCGCAGATCGCGGGGCTGGTCGGGGCGTTCCGGGAGCAAGGGCCCACCCCGGCTTTGCCGCCCGGGACCCCCCTGGCGGACTCCGTTCGGGAGCCTGGTCCTGCCCCGCGCGGGCTCCAGTTCGCCATGCCGGGGCCGCGCGCCGCCGCGGTCGCGGTGATCGGAATGCTCGGGTTCGGGGTGATCGTCGGCTCGCTGGTCGGGGGAACGAGCGTCGCGACGCTGGCCAGCGCGCCACTGATCGTGGTCGGCCTGGGACATACGACTGCGGCGGCGCCGACCGTGCAGGCCGCCACCGGCTCGCAGGCGTCAGGGGGTGGCGGCTCCGGCGGAGGCAGTAGCGCCGGAGCGTCGGCTGGGCCCGCCCAGGCATCCGCCTCGCCCAGCACGTCGCCGACCTCGGCGAGCGCCGGCACGGGGACGACGACGTCATCGGCGACCGGATATGGCGGCCTTCCGCCGGTCAAGCACGTATTCCTGATCGTCCTCTCGGACCGCGGCTTCCGCAAATCCTTCGGCGCCGGCGCGAGCGCCGGCTACCTCGGCGGGGCGCTGCGCCGGGAAGGGGAGCTGATCTACAACTATTACGCGGTGGCCGGGGCCCCGCTGGCCAACGAGGTCGCGCTGATCAGCGGCCAAGGGCCGACCGCCCAGACGGCCTCCGACTGCCCGGTCTTCTCCCGCATCAAGCCCGGCCACAAAGGTCCTCGCGGCCAGGTCCTGGGCACGGGATGCGACTATCCGACCGCCACCAAGACGCTCCCCGGCCAGCTGACCAGCGCCGGCGACACCTGGAAGGCCTACCTCCAGGGCGTGAGCACGACCGCTTCGACGGCGTGCAAGGTGCCGAAGCTCGGCAGCAAGGAGCCGCAGACGGCGCGCACGAGCAGCGGCTACCTCGCCTGGCGCAACCCGTTCGTGTACTTCCGCTCACTCACGAGTGATGGCGCCTGCCGCAGCCATGAGGTTGGCCTCGGCCAGCTCGCGAGCGACCTGAAGAGCGACAGCAGCACCCCGTCGCTCGCCTACATAGTCCCGTCCCCGTGCGAAGACGGCAGCGAAGCGCCATGCAAGCCGAACACGCGTCCCGCGCTCGCCGGCGCCAACCGCTTCCTGAAATCGGTGATCCCGGAGATCAAGCGCTCGCCCGCTTACAAGGACGACGGCCTGATCGCGATCACGTTCGACCAGGCTCCGCAGACCGGTCCGGACGCCGACCCGAGCGCGTGCTGCGGGCCGTCCTCATACCCGAACCTGCGGACGCTGACGACCCCGCCGCCGGTGCCACCGGGGGCGATGGGCGTGGGGCCGTCGACGACGACCGGAACGAGCACGACCACGACCGGAACGACCACGACCGGAACGACCACGACCGGAACGACCACGACGCCGGCGGCCGGCTCGACGACATCCACCGGTGCGACCACGACGACCGGCTCAACGACGACGACCGGCTCAACGACAACGACCGGCTCGACAACGACGACCGCGTCGACGACCGGCTCGACCTCGACCACAGGCTCGACCACGACAACGGGCTCGACCTCGACCACAGGGTCGACCTCGACGACGACGCCCACCAGCACGACGCCGACCTCGCTCGGCGGCGAGACCACGCCGACGGGCGGCGGCGGTCAGGTTGGCCTGCTGCTGATTTCCCAGTACGTCAAGCCCAACAGCACCGACGTCATCGACTACTTCAACCACTTCTCGCTGCTGGCGTCGATCGAGAAGCTGTTCGGGCTGCATACCCTCGGTTACGCGGGCGCGACTGGCGTCGCCTCGTTCGGCGTCGGGGTGTTCAACGACTACGCGGGCTGATACAGCCGACCGAAAACCGATAGACGCGTCAGTCGAGCTCGATCGACTCGATCATCGGGGGGTCGACCGGTCGATCGCCGGCGCCGGTGGGAACGCCCTCGATCGCGTCGACCGCGTCCATCCCGTCGGTGACCCGGCCGAACACGGTGTGCTTGCCGTCGAGCCACGGGGCGCGCTCGGTGGTGACGATGAAGAACTGCGAGCCGTTGGTGTTGGGGCCGGCATTGGCCATCGCCAGGGCGCCGCGCACCACCTTGTGCTGGTTGAACTCGTCCTCGAACGTGTAGCCGGGGCCGCCGGTGCCGGTGCCCTCGGGGCACCCGCCCTGGATCATGAAGTCGGGGATCACCCGGTGGAAGATGATCCCGTCGTAGAAGTGGTCGGCGGCCAGCTTGCGGAAGTTGGCGACCGTTGTCGGCGCGTCCTCGTCGAACAGCTCGAGGGTGATCGTGCCTTGACTGGTGTTCATTTTCGCGATTGACATGACGGGCAGCCTACTGGGAGCGCTCAGTGGTTGGCCGCGGTCTGGATCGCGTTGATGGTGGCCTTCAGCGTGACCGTGGGCTCCGGGATGCCCGTTGTGTCGACGTCCTGGCAGGCGATCGCCGCGACACCTGAGGGTGCCGCGACCGTGACCGGCAGGACCAGCGGGATCGTTCCCGGAACGTCCGTGCGCGTGTCGTTGAACTCGGCGACGAGGTCTCCCGCGGTCGATGCCGCCCCCGCCGAGAGGGTGCAGCTCAGATCGGCTGAGCCGGGGGCCGAGCCGTTCTCGAGCGCGTCGAGCCGCACGTCGCCGATCACGACGTAGCTGGCGCCGACGTTGCCCGCCGGCAGCGACTCCGAGGCGACCTGGGTCTGTCCGGAGCCGAGCATCGTCTGGGTGCTCGTGCCGTACTCGTTCGGCAGCGCCTGTGTGCAGGTCACGTCGCCTGAGGGCGCGATCGATTGGATGGCGCCGGCGGTGCATGGACCGGCCACCCGCAGCTGAATCTGGTTGGGGTTCACCTGCCTGGCCCCGACCGAGCCGGGGATGATCTTCCGGGCTCCCACGGAGCCCGGCTTGAGCTGGACGAGGCCCACGCTGTTGGCCGGCAGGCGAGCCGCGGCCCAGCCGACGCCGCCGAGCGCGACGAACAGGGCAAGGAACGACACCGCCAGTGGCGCCGAGGGACGCCGGCGCACGAACGCTCGCAGATGCATTGCAATTACCTCCGGATCGAGCTGTCCGGTCAACGCTACTCGCGCGCGATGCCCGCGCGGATTGGATCTAGCGCCCCCGCGGCCAGCCTCCGGGCCTAACAACCGGACTGCCTGCCACCGTCGGAACACGGCTCGGGCCCGCTAGTCGCGGCGCCCGACCGAGCAGCCCACAGAGGCCCGACGGCGTGAAGACGCCGCCGACAAATCGCCTACCACTAGGTGGCGGCGGGCTCCAGCCGCACCGGCTGGCCGCACACCTCGGTCCCGCTGACCTCCTCGACGACGCGCTCGGCGTCCTGCTCGGGCACGTCGAGGAGGGTGAACCGCTCGAGCACGCGGACGTTGCGCACCGCCTCGCCGTCCAGCCCCGTGGCCGCGGTGATCGCGTGGATGATGTCCGAAGGCTCGAGCCCTTCGGCGCGCCCCATCGAGACGATTAGCTTGCGCGCCGGGCCGTCGCCGTCACCGGAGACGTGCGGCTTGGAATGCCGGCGCGGCTTGGACTTGACCGCGGTCGGAGCTACGTGGGCGTGCTCGACCCAGGGCGCGAGCGTCACGCCGGCGTGGTTCTCGATCGCGCGCAGTTCCCGGCGCTGCTGAGGCTCGACGAACGTGATTGCCCGGCCGCTGCGGCCGACCCGCCCCGTCCGGCCGATCCGGTGCACGTAGACGTCCGGCGAGGTCGGGATGTCGTAGTTGATCACGTGTGAGACGCCCGAGATGTCGAGACCCCGCGCGGCCACGTCGGTGGCGATCAGCAGCGGCAGCCGGCCGTCCTTGAACGAGATCATCACCCCGTCGCGGGCGCCCTGGGTCATGTCGCCGTGGATCGCCTTGACGTTCATGCCCCGGTCCCACAGGGTCCGGTACAACTGCTCGCAGCGAATCTTGGTTCGGACGAACACGAGCGCCTGGTCCGGATGCTCGGCCCGCAGGACGTCGGCCAGCCGGTCGGGCTTCTCCCGGGAACGGACCTCGAGATAGAACTGCTCGACGGTCTCGACCGTCAGCGTGGCCGCCCGCACCTTGATGGTCACGGGGTCGTACAGGTACTGGTCGGCCAGCCGCCTGATCTCAGGGGGCATGGTGGCCGAGAACAGGGCCGTCTGACGGCTTGAGGGGGTCAAGGCGAGAATCCGCTCGACGTCCTCGAGGAAGCCGAGGTCGAGCATCTCGTCGGCCTCGTCGAGGACGACGAAGCGCGTCCCGTGCAGCAGCAGCATGTGGCGCGAGATCAGGTCCTTGACCCGGCCGACCGTCCCCACCACCACGTGCCCGCCGGCGCGGAGCTGGGCGGCCTGGGAGCGGATCGGCGCGCCGCCGAACACGGCCACCACGTCCACGCCCTTGCGACGGCCGTAGGCCCGGAGCGCCTGCGTCACCTGGATGCACAGCTCCCGGGTCGGCGTGAGCACCAACCCCTGCACCTCGTGGTCGCCGGGGTTGACGTACTGCAGCATCGGCAGGCCGAAGGCCGCCGTCTTGCCCGAGCCGGTCTGCGCCTGGCCGATCACGTCGTGCCCCTGGAGCAGCGGCGGGATCGCCTGCTCCTGGATCGGGCTCGGCGACTCGTAGCCGACGTCGTGGACAGCTTCCAGGATGTCGGGGTCAAGCCCCAGATCGGCGAACGTGGTCATCACACTCGAAGATAGACGGCCGGGCGCGGTCAACGGGTTTCGGCTCGGTGACCGAGGGTTGGGCGACCTTGACGAGGAATCGTTCGGACCCTAACCTTTAGGGACCGAACGAGTGCGCCGATACGACGGATGGAACCCGGACAAGGACTCTGAATGACCGACCAGCAGACCCCGATCAGCGCCCACGTGTGGCGCGTCAGCGCGGTGGTGGTGATCGGATCGATCATGTCGATCCTCGACACCACGATCGTCAACGTGGCGCTCGCCACCCTGTCTCACAAGCTCCACGCTTCGATCGCCGAGATCCAGTGGGTGGTGACCGGGTACATGCTGTCGCTGGCCGCAGTCATCCCGGTCAGCGGATGGGCGGCACGACGCTTCGGCGCCAAGCAGATCTACCTGCTCTCGCTGGTCCTGTTCACGGCCGGGTCGGCGCTGTGCGGTCTGGCCACCTCGTCCTCCGAGCTCATCATCTTCCGCGTCCTCCAGGGCGTCGGCGGCGGGATGATCCTGCCGGTCGCTCAGCTGATCATGGCCGAGGCGGCCGGACCCGACCGGATGGGTCGCGTGATGAGCATCATCGCGGTCCCCGCCATGCTCGCCCCGATCCTCGGCCCGACCCTGGGCGGACTGATCATCCAGAACGCGAGCTGGCGCTGGATCTTCTACGTCAACGTCCCGATCGGCTTCATCGGGTTCATCACGGCGGTGCGGATGCTGCCTCGCGTCGAGCGCGGGCACGTCGACCCGCTCGATGTCAGGGGTCTCTTGCTAATGGCCACGGGCCTGCCGTTATTCACCTACGGCCTGGCCGAGGTCGGCATCACCGGCAGCTTCGGCTCGGCCAAGGTGATCGTGCCCTGCCTCGCGGGAATCGCGCTCGTGGCGCTGTTCGCGGTGCACGCGCTGCGAGTGCCCAAGCCGCTGCTCGACCTGCGCCTGTACCGCCGGCCCACCTTCTCTTCGGCTTCCATCGCGATGTTCTGCCTCGCCGCCGCCCTGTTCGGCGGGATGATCCTGCTGCCCTTGTACTGGCAGGAAGTCCGCCTCGAGAGTGTCGTCGACACCGGCCTGTTGACCGCGCCTCAGGGGCTCGGCGCGGCGCTGGCGATGCCGTTTGCCGGCAAGCTGACCGACCGCATCGGAGGCGGGTTACCGGCGCTGTTCGGCGTGACGTTGTGCGCGGTGGCCACGGTTCCGTTCGGCCTGATCGGCGCCCACACCTCGATCGTGTGGCTCAGCGCGGCGATGTTCATCCGCGGCATTGGCATTGGCTTCGGCTTCATGCCGACGATGGCGGCCGCGTTCGCTTCGCTCAAGCGCTCCGAGCTGGCCAGCGCGACGCCACAACTGAACGTGCTCCAGCGGGTGGGCGGCTCGATCGGCACCGCCGTCCTGGCCGTCGTGCTGACTCGCGCGCTCACCGGCGTCCACACCCTGAGCGGCGCGGCGCACGCCTACGGGACCGCGTTCTGGGCCTCGGCCATCCTCGCCGCCCTGGGGATCGTGCCGGCCTACATCCTGCTGCGCGCCGAGCGCGCGGCGCGGGCGGCCAAGGGTGCACAGGCAGAGACGTCGACCGAGTCGCTCGCGGAGGCGATGGCCGCATGAGCTCCGCGGCCGAAAACCGTCTACCGCTTCGCGACGCCGTAGGCCAGAGCCAGCAGGGCGACCCCGCCGAGCAGGTCGCGCGATCGTTCAAGGGTGCGATGGCCGCGCTGAGAAGGATGCGCGGGCGCGAGACCCGCCGCCCGGGCGAGCTCACCGACGCGCAGTACGGCCTGCTGTTCTGCCTTCGCGAGCAGGCGCAGATGTCGGTCCGCGAGCTGGCGTGCGCCGCGGACCTGAGCCCGGCGAGCGTCACCGAGATGCTGGAGGGGCTCGAGGCGGCCGGGCTGGTCGAGCGGACGCGGTCCGATCGCGATCGCCGGGTCGTCCTGACCTCGCTCACCGGCGGCGGGCGCGCCCTCGTGGAGAGCCGACGCGCGCAGTGGGATCCGCGTCTCCGTGGCGCACTCGAGCCGTTCCGCGAGGAGCAGCTGCTGGCCGCGGCCGCTGTGCTCGACCGGCTGCGCGACATGTTCGAGGAGGTCGCCGACGAGCGGCGTGGCCCCGTCCTCGTCGAGGTTGAGGCGGAGGCCGGCGTCGCCGACCACTAGCTCGAGCGCGGGCTGCACGTCCATCGCGATCAGCTCGTCGAGCAGCGAGATCATTGCCGTGTGGTCCTCGTTGGACCAGCGCCTGCGGCGTGCCGCACGACCGACGAGCGACCCAACGACGTAATGGGCGATCGCGTCGCGATGGCCTTCGGGGTCGGGCGCGGCCATCTCATCCGCGCATCCGCGCGCGGCATAACGAGCGCCGGCCCAGCCGATCGCCGCCTCGGCACGCCTGCGCTGCACCCGGTAGTCGCGCCGAGTGTCGACGGCGTCGGCGGCGAAGCGATACATGTCCTGACGTCGCTGGTCGTCGACGTTGTCGTTGTAGGCGCGCAGAATCGAGCCGATCACGGGGCACACCGACACGGGTCGATCGCCGAACCGTTCGCCGGCGAGCATCGAGGCGAGCTCCATGACGCACACGACCTTCCCCGGGTGGGGATGCCGGCCCGGACCCAGGCGGACCGTCTGATGCGAGATGGACATTGCCCCCGGTTATCGACCGGGGGCTCTGGACTCTTAGAGGATCACCCCGCGGACGCGAGCCCGTCCAGGTGCGAGCTGCCCTTAAGCGGGTCGCGCACACCAAAGGAAACATTGAACGCCTCGCCGGCGCCGCCGGTCTCGCAGAACTCCACCTTGCCGGGCAACAGAATGGGCTTCTTGAACGCCACCTCGACCGTGAATGCGTCCGGTAGGCGCGGCTCGAGCGCGGCCAGGCAGCGCGCCTTGGTCCACATCCCGTGGGCGATCGCCGACCTGAAACCGAACAAGCGGGCGCTCAGTGGGTGCATGTGGATCGGGTTCCTATCACCCGATACTGAGCCGTAGCGGCGACCCAGGTCGCCCGGCAGCGTCCAGGTGGCAGTCGCCGGCAACTCCTCCGCGCTCGGTAGCTCGCGGCCCGGAGCAGGGGCGCCCTCGGACCCGCCACCGCGCTTGAGGTTCGTCGAGGTCTCCTCCCACACCACCTCGTCGCCCACCCGGACCTCCGAGCGCAGCGAGAACTGCTGACCGCGCGGATGGTCCTCGAGCGGCGTTGCCCACACGTCAATCTGGAGCCTTTCGGAGGACCGGATCGGCCGGTGCTGCGTGATCCGGTTGTGGATGTGAACGAGCCCGATGGCCGGGAACGGGAAGCCCGGGTCGGTCATCAGCGATAGCTGGAGCGGGAAGGCGAGGATGTGCGGACAGGTCGGCGGCAGCACGTCGCTCAGGGAGAACCCGCACACGCGGTCATAGGCGGCCAGCCGGTCGGGCTCGATCGTCGCGTTCCGTAACCGGAGCTTCGTGTCCGGCACGTCGCGGCCGCCACCGCCGACGAACGGCAGGTGTGATGCACCTGGGATCATCGCCGCCCCGGCGCGCGCGAACAGCGGCAGCATGGACGGCGCGCTGTCGAGGTCCCGGGTTGCCATCAGGCGCCGACCAGGCTCTGCCCGCACACCCGCACGACGGTCCCGTTGACGCCGCCCGATCCCGGGCTGGCGTACCACGCGATCGTCTCGGCGACATCCACGGGCAGTCCGCCCTGGGCGAGGCTGTTCATCCGGCGGCCCGCCTCGCGAGTGGCGATCGGCATGGCGGCGGTCATCTGAGTCTCTATGAAACCAGGTGCCACCGCGTTGATGGTCAAGCGTTTCTTGCCCGCCACGGGCGCCATCGCGTGCACCATCCCGATCACGCCGGCCTTCGACGCGGCGTAGTTTGTCTGGCCGGCGTTGCCGGCGATCCCGCTCATCGAGGAGACGCACACGATGCGGCCGTTCTCGCGGAAGACCTCGCGGGCCAGGAGCTCCTCGTTGATCCTTTCCTGCGCGGTCAGGTTGATCGCGATCACCTTGTCCCACTGCTCCTCGCGCATCCGCCCGAGCGTCTTGTCGCGGGTCACGCCCGCGTTGTGCACGACGACGTCGACGCCGCCGTGGTTCTCGAGCAGGTGACTCGCGATGCGGGCCGGCGCGTCCTCGTCGGTGATGTCGAGCACGAGCGTCGAGCCGCCGAGCTCGCCGATCGTCTCCTCGAGCTCGCGCTCGAGCGCCGGCACGTCGAGCCCGATCACGTGCGCGCCGTCGCGCGCGAGCACCTGCGCGATGGCCCGGCCGATGCCGCGGGAGGCGCCGGTGACCAGCGCCAACCTTCCGGCCAGCGGCTGCTCCCAGTCGATCCCGTCGGCGCTCAGGGCGCTGGCGCCGACCCGGACGACCTGCCCCGACACGTACGCCGACTTCGGCGACAGGTAGAAGCGAAGCGTGGACTCGATCTGGTCCTCGGCCTTGCGGTCCACGTAGATGAGCTGCGCGGTGGCGCCGCGGCGGACCTCTTTTCCGACCGAGCGCACGAATCCCTCGAGAGCCTGCTGGGCGGTCGCCTGGCGAGGGCTCTTGCAGTCATCAGGCGGAGTCCCGAACACGAGCACCCGCCCGGAGGACAGGACCCGCCGGATCGTGGGATGAAGGAACGCCCAGGCCTCATGCAGCTGGGTCGAGTCGGCGATTCCGCTGGCGTCGAACACGACCGCCTTGAACGTGTCGTCCTCGGGTGCCGCCTCGGCATTCCACACGCGCGCGTCGAGGCCGGCGTCGGCCGCGGCCGTGCGAACGTCCTGATCGAGCGGTGTGTAGACCTCGGCCTCGATCGCCTTCAGCACCTTCGCAACCGGACCGGAAAGCCGGCCGCCAGGCGCCGCGCCCATCAGGACCGGGCCGCGCACCACCGGCTGGCCGCGCTCGTAACGCTCGAGTTTGACCGGCGACGGGAGGCCGATCTGCTTGGAGACGATCTTGCCGATCGGGGTGTTCACCAGTTGCTGATAGCGGTCGCTCATGCTGCCTCCATGATCGCGGTGACGCCGAGTCCGCCGGCCGCGCAGATCGAGATCAGGCCCCGGCTGGGGGAGCCTTTCTCGCTTAGCATCTTGGCCAGGCCGGCGACGATCCTGCCGCCGGTGGCGCCGAAGGGATGGCCGGCGGCCAGCGAGCCGCCGTGGGTGTTCAACTTGTCGCGGTCGATCGACCCGAGCGGGGCGTCGAGGCCGAGCCGTTCGCGGCAGTAGACCGGGTCTTCCCAGGCCTTCAGCGTGCACAGCACCTGGGCCGCGAACGCCTCGTGGATCTCGTAGAAGTCGAAGTCCTGCAGGCCGAGGTTGTTGCGCTCGAGGAGCTTTGGCACCGCGTAGGTGGGCGCCATCAGCAGGCCCTCGCGCGCGTGTACATGATCGACCGCGGCGGTCTGGGCGTCCACGACGTAGGCCCGGACGGGCAGGTTGTGTGCCGCCGCCCACTCCTCGCTGGCCAGCAGCACCGCCGAGGCGCCGTCTGAGAGCGGGGTCGAGTTGCCGGCCGTCATCGTGCCGTTCTCGCCGCCGAACACCGGCTTCAGCTTGGCCAGCTTCTCGACGCTCGTGTCGGGGCGCAGGTTCTGGTCGCGCTCGAGGCCGAGGAACGGGGTGACCAGGTCATCGAGGAAGCCGGTGTCGTACGCGGCCGCCAGGTTGCGGTGGCTGGCCACGGTCAGCTCGTCCTGCTCCTCACGCGTGACCCCCCACTCGGTGGCCATGAGCGCCGCGTGCTCTCCCATCGAGAGGCCGGTCCGGGGCTCGGCGTTACGCGGGATATGGGGGACGATCTGCTGGGGACGGAGCTTGGTCAGCGCCTTCAGGCGCCCTGCGTTGCCCTTAGCGCGGTTGGCTTCGAGCAGGAGCTGACGCAGGTCTTCGTTGATCGCGACCGGCGCGTCCGAGGTGGTGTCGAAGCCCCCAGCCATCGCCGAGTCGACTTGCCCGAGCGCGATCTTGTTGGCGACCAGGACCGTCGCCTGGAGTCCAGTGCCGCACGCCTGCTGGACGTCATAGGCCGGCGTGTGGGGGTCCAGGCGCGTGCCCAGGACGCACTCGCGGGTGAGATTGAAGTCGCGGCTGTGCTTGAGCACGCCGCCGGTGGATACCTCGCCCAGCGTCTCGCCCTCCAGCGAGAACTTCGAGATGAGGGCCTCGAGCGTCGCGGTCATCATGTCCTGGTTCGAGGCCCGCGCGTACGGCCCGTTCTGGCGGGCGAACGGAATTCGGATGCCACCGAGCACGG
>Ga0335072_10001905_pt1 | contig 33087 bp, 38 predicted proteins | sample Lox_Sample_21_FD_206725 | JGI IMG/M metagenome (GOLD analysis project Ga0335072, IMG submission 206725) | Soil microbial communities from Loxahatchee National Wildlife Refuge, Florida, United States - Lox_Sample_2.1 | ecosystem: Environmental > Terrestrial > Soil > Wetlands | place: USA... | reverse complement strand
CCGCCCCCCCGCCCCCCCGCCCCCGCGCCGATGAGCCGCAGGCGGCGCAACGTATAACCGCACCCGGCGAAACGCCGCCTCCACACGCTAAACTACAATCGGCGGGCTCTTTCTAGATTCATTCTCCTTAATCACACGTGGTTGCTCTCTTCATTGCTAATGCGAATTCCTATATGGCTTACACTGGTACCAAGGCCGCTTCTACCTAGATGACCTAAGACGACATGAACAATAATGCCATGGAAACGAAATTACAGAGACACATGTAGCTCCCGGCCAAGAAGACATCTCACCGTTCTCGAGGTGTATCCGCACCCAACTCCTTGTGACGATACCCTGGGCAACCTTGACCCAAACTCGTACACTCTAAGAATGATCGCGGCAGACGGTATAGAGATGTGCGCGTTCAGGCGACCATACAGAGGCATAATCCCCTCTTTCTTCAAGACAAAAGCATGTACTCATTCAGTGGGTTGTGGCTCTGCAGACTTAGATCCTTACGAAAGTCAGCATGATTAGGGCAGCATCAGCTGGTACACCCCATCCGGCTCTGCTGCCCTCATGCAAGTTTGCGTCAAGCTGCGCCGTACGGTCTGACTCGCGAGGGGCAAGATATTGTCTGCAGAGCTATTGACGCCGAACTCCACCAGACCAGTCTTCTTACACCACCTCTACTGGTCGAACCGATTAGAATTCGAAAACCTTGCATAAATCTGCCTCGCGCCGCTTAGCGGGGTGAAGATCGCCACTTCAGGATCTTGCTGCCTAGATTGGTCTGTCTCAAAATCTGCGCCATGTGAGGTAATCCTACCCATGACTATCCAGTCGGACTCTAAGCCTTCACAGAGGCATAATCCGCGCCACACAACCAGTGAAGATCTACCGTCCTGTCCAGCTCTACTATAGCAAGGGGGTGAGAAAGACCAGCTGCTTGCCTGTTATGCCCTGCGGAGCCATGCATGCACTTTCACCTTCCTTCATCCCCTATCTTGGGGAGCAAGCAGCCTGTTCCTCGATCCAGTTCCTCAATCTATGCTTGCCAGCTTCCAAGAGCTATTAGTGACCTTGTGCTCTCTCTGCTGTTTACTCAGTAGCGTCTGTATGAATACGCTCCGCCTCCTCAGCCTGAAAATGGCCGCCGCCATCCCGCGGACTCCCAGAAAATTGCAGTGTACCACCGATCCAAAAGACTCCGTGCTTGGTGAGCACAGCCTCGCTGTCGAAGCGCGGTACCTCATGTCGAAATTCCGACGTCGAATTCCCTGTAACATCAGCAAATCCGTAAGCTTCCTCCTCCTCCAAACCTTCTTAGGAACTAGGTCACGGTTGCCAATAAGGAGTTAAGTAAGGGCATCATTACGCTGTGCGGTCTGTAGCATAGTAATAGCTGCTTGGAGGAATGTATTGTCAAGCTTTGGGTCCCTTGACTGTGCCTCAGGTCCTAGGGCATCCCGCCCTTTAATCAACTGCACGGCCGCGGTTGCTATGCCCTTTCCTTTCGGAAGAAGAACAAGAGGATTGAGGAATTAGCATGAACTTAGAGAATGTGTGACCTATCTTTGGTGGGGGGGTAGGACAAGGATAAAGGCACTCGGCCCACGGGGGTGCTGAGTGGCTCGCGGTGTGGTGATGTGGTGGCCCTGAATGTCCCGGTGAAAGTTGACAGCCATATTTATTCTGCAGTCTGGTATAATTCCATTTTCTGTGGTTTATGCGTTGCAAATGTGGTGGTCCTGTGTTGCAAATAAACAGAAGTACGAGCAGCAAGACCTTTCGAAGCAGGCTCTATATGCTCTGCGGATTGGCTACCAATAGGCCCTCAAGCTCGGCTTTTAAATACCCGTGAACTAAATCGCGCTTTGACCAAGTTACAAAAACCGCATCTCGGGACTCAGATCCTAGCGAATTATCATTCTTGTCAATCTCTATCATGGGAATAGCAGTCTAGTCCTGCTTTTCCCAAACGGCATCCACGAAACAGCTACAATGGTCAAAGTGCAGGACTATCTGGGGCGCCTGCAAAACGATTGGCAGCGGTTTTCTGCTTTACCGGAATAACCCGTCATAAGCCTCGTCAGGTTGGAGTTTTTGCGGCGGCTGTCTCGGCACAGCTGATAAATTGGAAATGAATCAGTGATTCGCAATCACGAGGCGTTTTCTCGGCCTCCTTAGATGGAGATGACAGGAAGCTTCCACTGGGTATGATGACGTTTCTTGCATGGCCACTCAGCTTTTTAGCCTCATTTGTTCTGTTGTCAGACGCGATCGGCAGAGATGGTCATGCCACTAGAACGCCTTTGACCTCACAGCCGGCTCTTGCGGTTGCTTACTGAGTGAAACGAAGAAATGACTGAACTAGAGACTATTGCAAGAACCGAAAATTCGCCCGCTCTGGTTAAGGTGGTTGCTTCCTACATTTCCCATCCTTCTTGTCCCGTTTCTCTTCCTCGAAATCTCCTTGATAACTGCTCGGTCTCGGTGTTGACACATTCTACAAAGTCCCTCTCCATGTGACACGACAAACTCACGAGTTATACTTGCACCTACACCTACATCAACTAGTAGCCCACGCAAATTGAAGTGATGGCGCCTGTCATCTGGGGTCTCGATCTGAAGGAGATGCAATGGGGCAAGTTCAAGGGATCGTATATGTTCAATCGAGAATACCACTTGCGGCGGAGCAAAATGATCATGTACCAGTGTGCTATGATACTGTGTGTATGCTCGGAATCCGTTGGAACGGCAGCATTAGCAGGTCAGTCGATGCAAAGGAGACGTGCGCTGCCACAACGCTGACAAGTCGGTTTCCTGCTCAGACTATGTCAAGGAGCAGAGTCTGATACAGAAGCTACACGATTCCGCCCGAGTTCACAACGATGACTTTGTCGGCATGGCCTCCTACAACATCTTCGTCGGCATCTATGTTGCAACGATATTTGGAGCGGCGTTCTTTTTCGACCTGTTCTGGCCCGAAAGACACGAGAGCAAGTCTGTCCGGTTCGCCTGGAAATTCTGCTCGGTGCTCGCGTGCGTCATGTGTCTCGGGGATGCCTTGGGCCTCACAGTCATTGTTGCAAAGCACAGTGCGTACATCACGGCAGATAATGCAGATCAGCTTGCCATCGCGAAAATGACGATCAACCCACCTCTTGGTACGGCATTCTGAACATCTCATTGAAACGGAAAAATGCCTGCTGACAAGTGCCACAGTGTATAGACACAATGCAAGAGCTGTTGCCTCGGTCGTATTACTCTGGCCAGGCTGGGTATGCATCCTGCTGCTCTCGCATTTCATCCACTAATCTATTTGACCTAGGTTGCAACGGTTGCCAGCACTTGCATCCTCTGGGTATCACACTTCCATGACGACGTGTATGGTCCTAAGACGGCACACGTCCGGCGACAAGAAGAAAAGTACGCCGAGGCGCGAAGGCTCAAGCCAGAGACGCCAATCGGCACACCATCGCCCGAAGCATCCAGTCCGGCTCCCCTTAGCCCGACCCGACAATCTACACTCTCGGCATACAGGTCTGGACGGTGGAGTGCTGACAGGTGATCCAGCTCGTGTGCCTGCAGCTTTTCAGTATGAAGGGTTGTTTGGTAGGCGCGTCTGGCGGTGCAAAGGGGTGTCTTTGTCTGTCCTTGACACCATTCCCCAATTCTGAGGGTAGCACATGCAAACAGGCTAGCATTGGTAGCGAACAAAGCGTTTGCCTACAAGTCTTCCAAATTGTACAAGAAGCAACTACGTGGCCTGACTCCACCTGCATGGCCATGAATGAACAAAGTTGCCTCAGTCCCATGCACTGCAGTTTCTGATAAGCGGTCACATGTGCGGGGTTGTAGGAGTAGTTGGGATGGTCGCACCAGAAGGGGGCATGCATCATGCAAAAGAGTCCCGCCCGTTGCCAGGCCGCGCCCCACTTTTAAATCTTTTTTCCTTTGCTCGTGCACCGATCATCCAACGGTCAGACGTCGCTCGAGTCACACCACCCGAATCGACGCTGACTTGAAAGCTTACCTTGATACCTTGTCCACGGCACGTTTTTTTCAAGGTTCGCCATCCAGCTCGGCCCTCTTTGACTTGATCGAGGTGAAAAAAAATGCAATCTTCAGAGCATTCGAATTTTGACTTCCCCCAGCTGCCGCTCCCCCCCGCTACCCCACCCACTGTTCCCTTGCAAGGGCCTAGTGACGGATCATCCTCGCCGTTTTTTCCCTTGATGTCTCCTCTGTTCTTTTGCTCGCAGTCATGGGCTCCAGAGCATATGTCTTTGCCCACCTATCAGTATCTTCTTAGCTTTGCAGTTCACTGCACCCCCAGTGTCCCCCCTTCCGGGGTCCATCTGCTTCCACTATCCACTTAGTACTGTTCTCCTCATTTTTGACTATCTTGCGTCATCCTGCCACCCTACCCCTCTCTATCTGAACCTCAGGGGTGCGCCCCCTCGAAGTCTGCGGTCTCGGCGTTTGATCGAACTCCCCTCCCAGTGTCAACGAGAATTCAGCTGAGCAATGATTGGATCTGGCCATAATGAATACACTTCATGGCTCCGGAACGCCGTCCTCACCCTGTTTCTCCGAAGCCTCCCAGGCAGATGAAGCTTCAGAAGACGCTTTGTTGGCTCCTGGGGACCAGCCTGGCCGACCTTATGCCGCTTCCAATGCAGTACCTTTCTCTCAGAGGACACCTGCGCGCTCATTCTACCATCGCTCTTTCCATGGCTCACTAGGTTGTACCACCTCTCGCAAAGAATAAACTGCACGGGTTAAGCTCATTGTCCTATCAATAGATCCAGCGCAGTATTCCTCATCTGGACTCCGCGAACAAACGGCAGAGCTCGCCTCATGGGCTCTATCAGACAGCAATTCCGTCCTTAGCAACAACTCGTCCCGCCAGCCCTCTGACGAATTAGCCCTTGGAGACCACCGGCATGTCGACGCAGTCAACGGTAAGAGCACACCTTCCAAGAAGATCCAGGAAGGCAGGAAAACAAATGATAAATCTCGAGAAGAAGCCATACAGGAAGTCTCGGAGCCAGTATCTCCTGACGAAGAGGAAAATCGAACAATGTCAGTACCACAAACCTCCGCTTTGACGGAAATGATACGCACGTCCCCGTCTCCGAACTCCACCCACGACGGCGCTGCTGAAGGTCGGTCTACAAGAAACGGCTCAGCGTCCCTACGAAGTGTGACGAGCGCAACCTCCCCCGATGCCACCGAGAATACACCTCTTCTAAGAGGCCAGGTCCAAGCAAAGCCGCAACGAAGAAGACTTGAAGAGGTTGTCGCAGATCTGGAGGATCAGAAGACTGACATACGGGCGTCCGCTCAACCCACCCAATTCATACACCAGGCCATTAGGAAGTGCCGAAGTTGTGCACATACACTCAAGCACCCAAAGACATGGAATCCTCGAGCTGTCTGGCGGGAAGGCATTATGCATCCCGTGAGTCTATTGCCGGCCGTCTTCCTAGGCCTTCTGCTCAACATACTTGATGCTCTTTCCTACGGTACTATCTTATTTCCTCTTGGCCAGGTCGTGTTTGAAGACCTTGGAGCCGATGGCATTGCCGTAAGTCCCACCCCCAACGTGTAAACCAGGCATTTTTACACCAGTCATTCGAGAGAGGGACGCCTTTCCCCAACCCGCTCCAAGGCCGACACATGACTAACCCTACGGCGTAATTTAGATGTTCTACGTCAGCACCATCATAGCTCAGCTTACCTATTCTTGTGGTGGCAGCATATTCAAAGGGGGCATAGGCTCAGAGATGATTGAAGTCGTACCATTCTTCCACAAGATGGCCTTTACAATCCTCAATAAAGTGGGTGCTCACAACCAAAAGTCCGTTCTCGCCACGACTATCCTCTCCTTCTCCATCAGCTCGATCCTTACCGGCGTGGTCTTCTTCTTAATGGGTGCCTGCCGGCTGGGGTCGCTAATTGGCTTCTTTCCCCGCCACATTCTCATTGGGTGTATTGGAGGGGTGGGCTGGTTCCTAGTCGCGACTGGTGTAGAAGTATCGGCAAGGATCGAAGGCAACCTTGACTACACTTTGGCCACGCTATCGAAACTTTTCCAGCAGGACACTGTCTTTTTGTGGCTAACTCCACTGCTTTTGGCCCTAGTGCTCTTGAGAACCCAGCGCTTCGTCACGTCAAACTTTCTCGTTGGCGGATACTTTATTGGCGTTGCTCTCATATTCTATTTCTTCAAGTTTGCACTCGACTTTCCCATTGAGACTCTCCGAGATCGTGGATGGGTATTCAATGCACCACCAGGGAATCATCCGTGGTACCATTTTTACACGCTTTACGACTTCCAGGCGGTGGATTGGGGTGCCCTGGTACAAACCATTCCGGCCATGTTCGCCCTTACCTTTTTTGGAGTCTTGCACGTGCCGATCAACGTTCCTGCACTAGGCATAATGACTGGGGAAGACAACCTTAACGTCGACCGCGAACTCATCGCTCACGGCGTTTCAAACGCTCTCAGTGGAGCTGTTGGGTCTATTCAAAACTATCTCGTCTACACCAACAGTATCTTGTTCATAGAGAGTGGTGGGGATGATCGGCTTGCGGGTATTCTGCTTGCGTTTGCCACCTTTGGCATCCTGCTCGCTGGCCCTGCCGTCATTGGCTACATACCAATCATGGTGGTGGGCGCCCTGATCTTTCTCCTCGGATTTGAGTTGCTGATTGAAGCGTTATACGAAACCTGGGGCAGATTACACCGACTGGAATATCTAACGGTGGTAATCATTGTTGTGACGATGGGAGCGTGGGATTTTGTGGTTGGCATTCTGGTTGGAATCATCCTCGCCTGCATCAGTTTTGTCGTACAGACGTCCCGCAAGTCTGCTATTAGAGCTACATATTCCGGTCAGATAGCGACGTCTACCGTCCGACGGCCTCCTGTGCAGCTGAGATTCCTGCAAGCCGCCGGGCAACAGACTTTCGTCATCAAGCTTGCCGGATTCTTATTCTTCGGGACCATTGTCAGTGTAGAGAACCGGATCCGGGCGTTGCTAGCCGAGAAGGCGTTTCGCGACCAACCAATTCGATTCCTGGTCCTCGACGTCAAAGACATCAATGGCGTGGACTTCTCTGCAGCCGAAGCGTTTTCTCGTATCAATCGTATTCTGAGGGTCAAAGGTGTCAACATGATTATCAGTGGTCTAGACGTCGATGGAGAGATCGGCCAAAGCTTATCCGGCGTCGGGCTTTTCAACGAGGAGAACCAGGTAAAGATATTTGAGAATTTGAACGGAGCCCTCGAATACTGCGAGAACAACCTCCTCAAAACTTTCTATCGTCGACAAGAAATGCTTACGAGCCGCCATGCAAACTCGAATCTTGCGGCAGAGCATTTGGAAGTGCCAAAACAGCGAGCTTCCAATTCATACTCGGCAGAGACCATGTACAGTTCTCCACGCGGGCACCATTTGCACCAAGTTGCCGAAACGACTCTGCATGATGAGCATGCGGGACCGCCAAAGAAGTGGTCAAGCTACAAGCAACCACTTCCGCTGCTATTGCAAGTTCTTGAAGGCCTTTCGGACGAGCACGAAGATTTCTGGTTCCATGCAGTCAACTACTTTGAGCGTCGCAAGTTCACTCAAGGCTCGGTACTCTTCCACAAGGGGGATTACCCGGATTGCTTCTACCTACTCGAGGATGGCATTCTGCGCGCGGACTATGATCTACCTCAAGGTCGATACGCTGAGCTGATTGTTAGTGGGAGGCCATGCGGCGAGCTCCCATTCTTTTCGGAGACAACGCGCACGGCCACTATGATTGCAGAAAAGGACTGTGTTGTGTGGCAGTTGAACGAAGACAATTGGCAGCGATTGCAGAAGGATAAGCCGGATGTGGCACAAGAATTGTTGAAGGTAAGCCTCAAGCTGACTAAGGAGAGGATGGATGCTGTTACGGCATATGTACTTACGAACGGGGGTTGATTTTTGGGCCATTTTTTCTGCCTTTGTCCATTTGAGCTGATATGGGGCTGGGCGTGCCTGGCTCCGAAAAGTTGGTGATAGTGGTGCAGCTGTTATTGACATTGTATTACATTCCTCCTAAACAAAAAGCATGGCGCTGGAGGTATTTTGGAATGCCATTTACAAAATGTCGTTAACACAAGTATTCTCCTCTCTGGCCCCGAACGAGTCGTGTTCCTTTATCAATGTGCCTTTTTTTCCCGCTGCTCCTCGTTCTTGGCTGTCTTGTCCATCATGCCGATGAAGCTCGGTAGAGGCTTTGTCCAAGAGAGAGCGCCTTCCTCGAACTGAGTACTCGAGGTTTTCTTTTGCACCAGAGAAGAACTGTCAGACGTGCTGATTGTACTCGCCGGTTCGTAAAGGCCAGGTCCCAGGCGGCAAGGCTGCCCTCAGGCAGCAAGGTGGCCCGAGTCCTCTTCTCAGGTAGATAGAAATGACAGAGGAGGAGACATGATTCCCCCATCTCATCAAAAGTCTGACAAGAACCATGTTGTCGGGTAGGTTTGAAGCCCCCCTTGGTTCTCGGTGTGGGCTTGCATTATACCGCTCAATCATATCGTGTTGCGACGTCTTAAGGAGCGTCGGCCTTTCCGCTGCTCCCCCTTCTTCTCCTTCCTCTCCTCCTCCTCTTCCTCCTTCTTTCTTCATCCTTTACCTCCACGGTTCGCAGCTGTAGCCTCTGTGATGTTGACAAGTCTTGAAGGTCGCCTCAGGGGGTTCCCCGACCTTTTCTTGACGTTGCGAATATAGCAGTATATTTGAATTTGACCAGGGGTTGCAGTTCGAGGGTAGGAGGAACGTGAGGTACGATGGAACAGCAGCGCTTTCCCTGCGCGGGCAATGAGTCGGGCGCCATGATCCATGTCCCACTGAAGCTGAAGCGCTTTTCGGAGCCTCATTACCCTCGAGTAGGAGTTCTGGCCCTGTTCTAGTCCCTGCCCAATTAGCAGCTCGGCGAGAGGCTTTCCGTGAGAATTCAAAAGTCCACCCTCTGAAACTAACGACTTAGTGCTTTTTGATTGTGTTCACTACATTTAAGTATACTTTGAGCTGCCCGATTTCTCCTGCCCGTTCAGCAGAATTTTCTCTCCATCTTCTCCGAGCCTGGCCCATGTCATGCTCTTCCTCCACAATTCTGAACAATATTCTGCGTTCCGGGCATCCACTGTAAGAGGCACCTCTTCCAAGCCCCACGCAAACGCTTTCCCTCCGGCATCTGCAAAGCTTCCATCCTTGTCAAGGGCTAGCTTCAAGACATTGCTGGCCGCTTGGTCTGCGGTTGTAAAATTCGTATTTATCAGCCTCTTTAAGGGCATGGGAAGATAAGAAAGAAGTGGAAGGACGACGTTTGCGAGCCTCCGCAGGGCAGGCGGATATTCTGTGGATTCAAAGGTTCGTTAGCACATGCTAGGATTCGGCTCGGCTGTGTTGAAGGCCTACCATTCAACATGCCAGAGGCGAAGGTGCCTGGATCCAGTAGGGCCACATCAATGCCGCTGAACTTATTGCTGTCGTCTAGGCGGCGTTGAAGCTCGGCCGCGAACATGCTCAACAGCACCTTACTCGTTGCATACCTCAAGGTACCCTCTGCAAAAGTCTTGCTCTTACCCGTCTCTTCCATGACCGCATCTGGCAGTTTTGTCACGTACTCGTCGAATCGAGGCAGTCTGGGACCCCCTGGTGCTCCCTCGGCAAGGATCATATTCGAGGTCAGAAAGATGATCCGGCAGTCCAGTCTCATCACTGGCAGCAACAACATGATAAGCAAGACGTTTGTGAGGTAGTTGACTTGGAACGTGGCTTCCATGCCGTCTTTCGTAACTCGCTTCCCATTTAAGTGCATAACCCCCGCTGCGCATACGATTGCGCGGATGCGCGGCACCGATCCTGAGTTGATGAGCGCGGAAAGAGAAGAAGCAAAGTTGCGGACAGAATCAAGGCTGGACGTGTCGACGGGCAGGAGCCGATACTTTTGGGAAGATGGCGAAAGAATGGACTTCAAGGAAATACCCTTGGTTAGAGACCGGAGCGTGAAGAGCGCCGTGAGAGATGGCTCTGGATCCACGGCCAGAGCATGGGCGATTGCGAGACCAAGAAGGCCATTTGAGCCTAGGAGACGGCTGGATTAGCGTGGGATTTGCAGTGCAAAGGTGGTGGCCTTGCCCGTGGTGATGATAAGACCTTCTGACATATTTGATATTGCTAACCTTGTGTCGCTACATCTCGCCCGTTCAAAAATTCGTCTCAAGCTTTTACTGATATATCACAGCTACAGCTTTAGCGTCGTTGCAGTGGACCCGTAGTCCCAGAAGCTAGAAGTACTCAGAAACCGGAGCACTGCTCGAATTAGAAAAGTATTGGACTATTATGTTATCCCTGAATTCTGCGTCCTGAGATTATGAATGAGACATTCCTGAAACGAAGGACCCTACGACTAGGTCAACCACCCGTAACAAGTCCTGGTCAGACTTGCTTATTTATTGTGGACGCTAGCACATACACTTGGAATAGGCACTCCAACAATAGAGCGACGAGCCGCAAGGGAGGTTATGAGCCAAGGGGAAGGGGAAGAAGGGGAAGAAGGGGAAGGTCTGGGGTAGAGATTGGCGCCAAGACACAAGCATCCCTTCTCCGCGGGCCGGTCAGGTGGGTCATTGAGACGAAGCTAAATAATCAACACATGAAACCTGACTGGGAATACGCCAGATACCACGTAATAAGATTCATAAAGAGCTGAGGAAGCTCATACTCCTGGACGTTGCAATGGTGAGCCGCTGACCGCCAATCTCGGCCTCTGGATGGGTCCGAAAACCTTTGGTTCCCGTCTTCATCCAATTTCCGACCGTGCAAGTTCTCGATCTCTTCTCTGCCAGCCTTGGAGTGAATTTCATCTATGAATGGATGTCTATGGAGCGTTGGCAAACATGCCAGAGGGGAGAGCCAGGGTAAAGACTTGGTTCTCGTCGACCCGGACACCAAAACGACCAACCGGATTGCTGAACGGTTTGTGAGAGCAACACATTAAAAGGACGCCAGTGCCTTATAGATATGCGAAACATATTGAAGGAATAGCCCTGTACTAGTGCTGGCCAACTTGGAGGCTACGACTGAACTTTTGGAGCGCTTCAATAGCTGGCCTTCCGTCAGAGTGGCTTGCCGTTAGGCCATTCTTCTGTTCTCGCTGTGCTGTCGGCCAAGGCTAGAACCGATACGAAACAACTGCTAATCAGGCACGTTATGAAGGCTACAGGCACCGAGTCAATCTGCAAAGGTAGGGCGACCTTAGAGATTTGAGCTCGATTACACAAGGCCACGGTGACCACCACAAACTCTCATCCTCACATTGACGCATCAAATGGCTCGACTTCTATCTAACACTAAGCCTTTCACACTCAACCAGATCAGCCTCCTTGTTTAATGCCGCAATCTCAGCTTCCACGTATGGAATGCCAGCACGCAACCTTTCCTCGTGCGTTAATTGCTCAATCTCACCTGGAAAATATATCCTGTCCACGCCTGCCATCTTCTCGGAACTTACCACTCTGTCATATAGATACTGCATCCGCTCCTTGAACTCTGCCAAACCCATGAATAAATCTGGCTTGATCGCAACCAAGAAGTGCCCTACATCGGCCGGCTTCGACGGATCATACGGACTCGTAACATGTCCCGCGAACGCTGACCCCGATAGTACGCCCGAAAACACATCCATCATGACGGCAAGCGCCGACCCCTTCGGCCCACCCATCGGCAACATCACACCCTCCAGCGCCTTCGCCGGATCATCCGTTCTTTCCCCATCCTTGTCCAGCGCCCAGTCCACCGGAATCTTCTCACCCCTCCTCGCCGCCTTGTAGACCTTGCCACGCGCCGCCACACTCGGCGCCATATCGAGAATAAACGGCCTCCCCCCTTCGCCACCAGGCGCTCCACACGCGATAGGACTAACGCCCATCAGCTTCTCTCGCCCGCCCCAGACAGGAAGTGCTGGAGAGGAATTCGTAAAGACGAGACTCATCATCTCAGCGTCGAGCGCTTGTTGCACGATCCACGCAGACATGCCGAAGTGGTTCGAGTGTTTGACGGATACGAGGCCGATACCAAAGGTGCTGGCCATGGAGATGGCGGCGGACATGCCGGCGTGCGCGGCGACGAAGCCGAAACCGTTGTGAGCGTCTACCTGGGCTACTACGGGCGTGACTTCGGTAAGAGTTGGGGATGCTTTTGGGTCGAGGACCCCTTGGCGTATTCGAGCCATATAGGAGGGCAAACGGTTGATGCCGTGGGTGTCGACGCCACGGAGGTCGGCGAGGACGAGGCAATGCGCGATGATGGCGGCGTTTTCAGGAGGAACACCGTTGCCGGCAAGGATCGCTGTCGCGAATTTCTCGGCGGCGGATGCCGAAATGTAGGTTGCAGATGTGGATGCCGTTGGTTCGGAGGGTGCGTCGGTTGAGAGAGAAGGGGTGCTCTCCATTTTCTACGGCGGCACGAATATGAAGTGATACCAATGGAAGAAACAGATAGCATGATGAAGAGGAGCAAGCCGCCTTTCGACAAGTAATCTAGCTTATCAAGTGAAAAGCTGGAGACAATAAATGACTTTAGCTGAAAGGTCTTGCCAGCGATACTAGAACGCCTTGCTCGATTCGCAGATGCGTCTCCAACCATGAACCCGTATACCTAGCAGAGAAACAGATTCCCTTTCACTTCGGTGATAACCATGACTCATTTTGAGATGAATCCGAAGATCTGAGTTCAAATGTACGTACGCCAAGTCTAATGCCGATTGGCTAAGTTTCGTATAATCCAACCTGTGACCTGGAAGATGGTTGATACGCCTGATGGCGGACGTTCTTGGTGTGGTAGTTTCCCCACCCTTGCCCAAGCAGGGATGTGTTTCTTCCAGTAATAGGTATCTACTGTCAAATTAAGCGGAAATAATTGGTAAGAATCGGAGCTGTTGAACAGTGAATCGAAAACCCGCACGCAATGGCCAGGATCAGCTCAATGCGGGGGCCTTCTTTAGCTAGGCAGCTATATTCAGAGTTGTTCAGGAAGTAGTGTATCCGAAAGATGTAACCGTCTCCGGAATTATCAGCGAGTATCCACTCAAACCTGCCTATAGGGAATTGCGGATGTCTCATAGGCCCTCTCCCTTCCCGGCCGTTTGATCTAGGAATCAAGTTAAGTTAGGAGGGCTGTGACTTTTGTGCGTCGTCGCACTTGAGCTTTGCTGGTTGGTTGATAAGTGGGTGGCCAAGCCTTTCCGAATAGCTTCGGGGTCAGAGGTGACATTCTGTCGTCCACAACAAAACTTTGTCACAATGTGGGCTCAGCCTCGAGTGATTGAAAGCGTTCTTTGAGATTACAGATGTTGCGAATATCACCGACTTTGTTGCCTTTTTGAGGCCTGTAACGCCTCCAGACGCTCCATGCTTTGCTTCACACCCCAGCCATCCTTCAACAACGCTCCGACATCTTCCAGCTCCAGACCCATGGTTTCCGGATAGATGAAATATATTGCAACCCAGCCAACAACGCAGATCGCTGCATACACTCCGAAGGTCCACGATGGGGTGAGCAGATCCATCATCGGCAGAAAGGTAAGCCCCACGACAAAGTTGCAGCCCCAGTTGGTGAGCGTCGAGATGGATGACCCAAGAGAGCGTACGCTCAAAGGAAATAATTCCGATTGTTGCCCTATTAAACACGAAATTAGTTATTTGCTGTGGCTTTTGCGAAATAATCGAACCTACATGGTACAGGTCCCATTCCGGTCGCATAAGGCGAAACATAAAGGATCAGCGAAATGAGGATAGCGATAGCGGGCAAGCGGGATTGAGCAGAGAGATTATCGTCATGCACGGCATTTGAGCCAGTTGATTCCGGCAGTCGGACAAAGTGAAAAGCGAATGCGCAAAGCAAGAGCGCTACTGCCATGATTGGGATAGTATATAGAAGCATTCGACGGCGTCCAACCCTGTCTATGAGGTAGAAGGCTACCAACGTAAAGACAAAGTTCGTGACTGCTATGCTCATCGACGTGAGAGTTGGGGAGGAAAACCGCAAAAGACTGAAGATGGTGGCGGAGAAGTACATCAGACTGTTGAAACCACAAAGCTGTTGAAGTCCCTGCAGTAGACATGCGATGGTGAGTGCACGTGCGTGTGGGGGATGCAACAGAAGTGAGCTCAAGGCCGGGCCCAAGCAGCTGCTGGAGTGACTGCTTTTGACCTGTTGCTTTGCTTCCTCCTCTTCCATAAGCTCGTTCTTGATAGCTCGAAGAACATGGTCAACAGACCTGCTCGTACTTCCGAAGACTTTCCGCAAAACCTTTCGCGCCTCATCTTCATACTCAGCCTTCACTAGCCATCTTGGAGTCTCAGGCATGAACATCAATGCAAAGAATTGAAGGACGGCAGGGAGAGCACCAAGGCCGACCATCCAACGCCAACCTGAGGGAAGCTCAGAGAAAAGCCAACCGATTGAGTACGCCACGACTTGGCCACCTGTAACAAAGGCAATAGATACAGTCACCAGCCGCCCTCGAAGGTGGCCTGGGGCAAGTTCGCCAATGTACATCGGAACAATAAGGCTTGCTCCTCCAATAGCCAACCCAACAATGCTGCGCCCAATTATCATCCCCCACACAGTACTCGTCACCGCCTGCCACAAAGCACCCAGTGTGAAGAGCGCATCAGCAACAAGAATGACCCGTTTTCTGCCATATCTATCTGCGAGTATGCCAGCGGCAGGGCTTGCCAGAAAAGCGAAGAGGCTTGTGCTTGAGGTAATTAGGCCTTTATCGAGGGATGTAAGTAGTCGTGAAGATAGGTCCGTGTTGATGGAGACAAGTGTTGAGGAAATTACGCCGGTGTCGTAGCCGAACAAGAGTCCGCTCACGCCGGCCGAGATTGTGAGACCGTAGACGAACAGATTGATAGAGCTCTCGGGGGCATTCTGCTCCAATCCCTCGCCGTCGCCGTCGCCGTCGCCGTCGTTCGATCGCTCGTTATTAGGGATGAGTGGCTCGTCTGCTGCGCCCACACCAGCATATGGATCTGTATTCGTCAACGGTCGCATTTCGACTTCTTCCGACCCTGATATCTCTAACTTGCTGACGGGTTGCTCATCATGGGTCATTAGGCATTGCTATGATATGTAGTCGGATATCTGCTCAGGGACACGCGATTCCAGACGGGAAATAAATCGGCGAGCTCAGACGACTGGGTCGACGCTAGAGTACCCCGGATTTCGGCCTAGCAGCTCACAGACGTCACGAGGCAAACCTCTAGGCTTCGACCGCGTGAACAAAAGTCCCATGCCGTTCAGGCCAAACGAACGAACCCGAGGGTGACACTCGAGCACGCGCACAATTCGGAAACATCTTCGGCGAGACAGAGTTCTAGTCGGCTTGGTCCGGATTACTCGGAAACAGAACTTGCCAGGATAGGACTACTGTCATTTTTGGGAACCATCTACCTCGGCATCTTGTCGGAGTGGACTTGAGGGCGGCTTTCCTGCTGAAAACATTGAAATTGGAGCACCTTCGCTGTTTTACGCTTTCAGCCATACCCGACCTCTTGTCTTCCCAAGCCCACAGCACCATCCATGCCGTCCAATCCATCATGGGTCAAAGCCCTGAAGCCGTCTGGCCCTCAAGGCTCCGAAATCCTCCGGCAAGAGCGAAGCAAATCAAGCCTTGATGTCGACCAACTTGCGGACTTCATGTTCACAAAGAAGGTGTTGGAGCAGAACCAAAGAATTTTGGAGATCCTGGAAGCAGAGCAAGTTTTCGAGAAATCACAAAACTACTTTCGTGGGCGAAACGAGAGAATTCAAGCAGCTTTGGCTCGCGGCAAGCGTCTGCGACAATTGTCCGTGAAGTACAAGTGGTCAAAGGAAGACTACCAGGTTGCAAATGAATTGATCAGCGAGCCAACGCCATACGGTCTACATGCGTCCATGTTCCTAGTGAGTAGCCGTTACCACCCAATTGACGCCTGTCCTGACTGTTCGGTCACAGGTGACGCTGCGCGAACAAGGCACACCCGAACAGCATAAGCTCTTCCTCGAGAAAGCCGAGAACTACGAGTATATTGGCTGCTATGCGCAGACAGAGCTAGGCCATGGATCCAATGTGCGGGGCTTGGAGACAACTGCGACATGGAATCCGGAGGACAAGACTTTCACAATGCACTCTCCTCATTTGACTGCGTCAAAATGGTGGATCGGTTCGCTTGGAAAAGTGGCAAATCATGCTGTGGTTATGGCTCAGCTAATCATTGGTGGGAAGAGCTACGGGCCACACCCCTTTGTTGTACAGATTCGAGACCTCAAGACACATGAGCCACTTGAAAATGTCCACGTCGGCGACATCGGCCCGAAGTTTGGTTATAACACAATGGACAATGGATTCCTGCTTTTCAACAAAGTGAAGATACCGCACCAAAACATGTTGGCACGCTTCTCGAGAGTGGACCCAAAGACGAATAAGTACATGCGACCAGCATCGCCCTCGTTGGTTTACGGCACTTTGACTTATGTCCGATCGACAATCGTGCAGCAAGCAGGATCTGTCTTGGCTCGAGGCGTCACTATTGCCACGCGCTACTGCGCTGTCCGGAGACAGTTCCAGGACCGAGATGCTCCAGAGTGGGAGACCGGAGAAAACCAGGTCCTGAACTATACGATGGTCCAGATTCGTCTGTTGCCTTTACTCGCAGCTACCTTCGCTCTCCATTTCACCGGGAAAGGAATGATCAAGCTCTACCAGGAGAACCAGAAGCGCATGGAAGGCGATGCTGGCAAGGCATTAGACACCAATCGAGGCGCCGGTCCCGAAGAGCTTAACCCGGGCGCGGACATGCTAGCAGATCTCCATGCGACATCTTGTGGTCTCAAAGCCCTGGCAAGTACCATTGCCGCGGAGGGACTAGAGGTCTGTCGCCGTGCCTGCGGTGGTCACGGTTACTCAAGCTTCTCCGGGATCGGAAGCTGGTATGCAGACTACCTGCCGACAACTACTTGGGAAGGAGACAACTACATGCTCACGCAGCAGGTTGCTCGATATCTTCTCAAGTCGGCTCGATCTGTTCTCAAAGGCAATGCCCCCGACAATGACACAACCCGAATTCTCGCCTACTACCTTAAGCGACAAGACATGGGAGCAGCTTTTGATGTCATTGGCGAGGACGAAGAGCTTGTCGCTGCGTTCGCTTGGCGCTCTGCCTTCCTAACCTTTGAAGCCCTCAAGCATCGAGACGAGGAGAAGAGATCTTGGAACTCGCTTCTGGTCGATTTCTGGCGTCTTAGTACTGCACACTCACAGTACATCGTGGTCAAGAATTTCTACGACGCGCTGGACGACCCGGCAACAACACAGAGTCTTGATAAGGAGACGGTCGAGCTCCTGAGAAAGCTGTTTCGGCTGTTTGCGCTCTACACCTTCGAGCAGCAGGCAAGCGAGTTCTTTACGAGCGCGGCAGCAACCGTGAGGCAAATTCAGCTGGCACGGACGAAGACGGTGATGACTCTGTTGGAAGAAATTCGGCCGCACGCGGTGAGACTAGTAGATGCATGGAAGTTCCCAGACTGGCAATTGGACAGCAGCCTCGGAAGATTTGACGGCAAGGTGTACGAGGATATGTTCCACCGTGCAAGTGAGTTAAATCCGCTCAACGATGTGATCTTCGATCCCTATCCAGATAGCGGGATCATCATCAAGAAAGATCTGAGGGACGAGATAAAGAGTAAGTTGTAAATTCCCCTTGGGGAACCCACTGATATCTGTATATCTTGTACAGTATATACTTCAAAAGTGGTCTACGAAAAATTGTTGTACAGGAAATACTTAGGATAGCCTACTCTGGCACAGAAAATGTCACAAAGATATAGTATGTCACAGAATGTTTTGCTTCGTGTTCATGATGAGTCCCGGCCGCCATGATTTCCAGCCCGCGACTGGCAGGCTGGGAGATTTTGATCCAAGTCGAAGCGAGCTAGGGCGTGTTTGGAATAGCTTAATCCCTACATTGATTTCCCAAATGGATCATCGTGCCAGACCCATCACCCAACCTCTTCTTTTGCAGGTTTTCTCCCGAGCCTACGTGTCACGTCTCTTCTTAGCTTATAGCATAGCTGCAAAGAATAGAACCAATTCCTCCTGCCGTGTTCGCTCTACTCCTTTTCATTGTGATGGCCATTGACCAAAAGCGTGAGGCCCAATAGTCCCGACCTCTGCTAATCAGTCAAACGCAGCTGGCAGATCCTGATCAACATCTTGCTTTCTTTCCCCCTTCGTTACTGCCGGGGCTAGATAGCGAATCCTCCACCGCAGACTACTCTACAACAATGCAGCCTCGAATGCGGCTGTTTGCCCTCCCAGCCGGTCTTCTCCTACTAATTACAACGTCCCCGACACGAGTCTCTACGCACGAGTTACAATGGCCTTACAACCTACCTCCCCACGTCATGTACTATCCAGAAGATGAAGCTTTGGTTAGAAGAGATGTTGAGATTCAGCAAAGGCTGCAACACCAGCCAGCCGCTGGCGTGAGAAAGATGAGTGACGATCCGGGCGAAATGTTTTTTCTCGACTATTGGTCGTTTGCTCCATCGGTCGACGAAGATGGAAACAGTACAGCCGGTTGCAACAAAACAACCACGCAAATAGATCGACTTCGACTTCGACCTCCACATGCGAACGACTCGTTGACCATCCCCTTCGAACCACCTTTTCCTCTTCACTCCGACAAAGAAATCTCTCACTCGCCTGTCATTCCGCGGTATCTCCGCTTCCCCCTCTTTAAGCGGTCCTCCCTCGATAGACGGGGTTACCAGTGCCCAAACGGAACAGCTGCTTGTTTAGCGTTGAACCCAAATGTCTGCTGCCCCTTCGGCGAGACCTGTCAAACAGTTCAAGACTCAAGTACCGGCCTCGGCAATGTGGGCTGTTGTCCTGACGGTGAGACTTGTGGAGGCTCACTTTCTACCTGTCCGTCTGGTTACACAAGCTGCCCAAATAATCCTGGAGGTGGTTGTTGTATACCGGGGTATTCATGCTATGACATTGGGTGTGTACTCAGCTCTACAGCTACCGTGTACGTTGTGACATCAACGTCCACACCTACACAATCGCCAAGCACAGCTTCCACTACCCCAATAGCTCCACCTTCTGTGACCAAGACCATTCTCCGAACATCGATCTCTACCACTACTGTAACCAAAACCGCGTCCAGCACTCCTTCTGTACACAGTGCCACCTGTGCTTACGGCTTTCAGTCGTGCGCTCCATCGTTAGGCGGAGGCTGCTGTTCGAACAATATGGTATGCGGGTCTAAGACTTGTCTGCCTAGCCTTGTGCCCCCTTACCGGCCCACAACTGTGAACACTACGACTACGACGACACATTCTTCTATACCAGGTGTTGGCTGTCCCACAGGCTACTACGCCTGCTCCGCATTCTATCCAGGTCGATGTTGTCAAATTGGGCGCGATTGCTCACAAACCTCGTGCCCGACAAGTGCCAGTACGCTCGTGGTTAACAGCAACAGTCTGACAATCATTGCTCCGTCAGGTAGTGGCATTACTGGAAACCTCGCGGGCGCCACCGGCACCTGTGCTTATGGATGGTATACTTGTGGCAACACCGACGGTGGAGGGTGCTGTCCGAGTGGCTATGAATGTGGTACTAGCTGTACCGCGACTGCGAGCGGAGGTCAAGGAAATGTTGTGGGCAAGACTGCACCAAGCAGTGCAATGAAGGTCTTTGGGCGGCAGGATCTTTGGTTTGCTTGGATAGGAATCCTAGCAATGATGTTTTATCCCACATTTCGCTAGGCATTGGCACTCGATCCATGAGCAGTTCTATCACAACGGATAGAGTAATATAGAACTTTGCAAGACGAAATTAGTTTGAAGCCCACCTAGACTCTACAGTCATGCTTTTCATGTAATTTGCCATCGACTTAAAGCAGACGCGGTAGATACGGACATCATTCTATTTTTCTCCGACAATATTTCGTCCGCCAAGACTGCCAGTGCCGCCTCCATTCGCATCACGCTCCCTGACCCCCGGACCCCCGAATCGCAAATCGTAACATTCACCATGCTGTGGCCGACGCAAGCCTGTCACTGAACCCAACTATGGAGGCGCCGCCTGGCACACAGCGCTCATCGCAGCGGCGGCAACCTACGGGAGACTTTGTCCAGCCCACCAACTCATCAAACCCGAGCATGAACACAACGGCGGCGTCAAGCACGGCGCCACGGACCTCTTCGGGCTCAGCAAGGTCGCATTCGTCCCGAAATCTCAGTGTAAGTTCGCCTAGAAGCACCAATATATGCTTTAAAAGATCGGATTGCTTCGCCGATATACACTTTCAAGATGTTGACTTTCATCCAGCAACCAGACAAGCAGATCGCACAGATCGAGAAAAGCGTTACACACCTCCTTGTTGCCACCAAACAATTACTTGAAACGCTCACACAATGGTCTCGGAAGCAAGCACAGGAAGAAGAAGTCTCGGACGTCTATGTGCGCCTGGGCTACGAATTCAACCTTGCCTGTCGAGCATTCAATTCGATTGGTGTCGAAACCTCAGACTTGGGACCTGTGCCAGATCTACTGCGGACCATACTCGAGGATACTCTTAGCCAACCAGCATCTCCGCAGAGCTTAGATGCATATCTCCCAAAAATCCGCGACATTATAATCAACCTCCTGCATGGTCTGAAGCGAAAGCAAAGCAAGCTGCGGACTCGGTCGAACAAGGATGGAAGCTCCAGCCGAAGTGCTGCACCCTCAAGACAAATGAGTGGGACAAGTCTAGGGAGCAATGATACTGGTTTGACGCAGATGCTGGATGATGTGCCGAGTCAAGGGCAAAGCACCATGAGAGATCAGAAGAATGACAGCGGTAAGGGATTGGAAGACCAAGAGAGCCTGCTAGCGAGGAACGCATCAGCTCCCGTCACCACAGATCGGCATCCCGCCTCGAATCGACAGAGCGTACAGAGAGACGTCAACCGATCCGTAACGCTATCGGATTCTTCATCGTCCATGTCGAGCACTGCAATGCAGAACATGCCCGTGCTACCACCTTACTCGGATCCGGAGCAGAACCAGAGACAGTCAGAAACTGCATTTCGACACCCTCCGCCTCCGCCACCAAAGCAGCAGGACGCGCTCGCTGCGCTTCAAAGAGGTGGAGAACTCGAACGAAGGGCATCAAGAAGGTTTTCGTCATATCAAATACAGAAACATCTTGGAGCTTCGCCTAATGGTATTCCTGTTATACCAGCTGCCCAGCATTCGCCGATTCCGAATCGAGGCCAACACCTTCGCGAATCCAGAGAGATGATGAGCGCTGTCAAAGCTCGCGGATCTTATCAACACACGCGGCAGAAATCCAACAGTCGAGCAACAGATACCTCGCCTAGCAGGAATGGGCAAATCAAGAACTCCCAGCGCATTTCGGAAGAAAGAGAAGAAGATGTTAGTGTAGCGCAGAAGTCTCCAGGGGTTGTCATTCCTCCGCCTTCTGAACATCCTTCATTGGACAGTCCAACAATGAAGACTCCCGAGGATATGTATAAGCCACTAGAGTCTGAGATCAGTCCTATCGGGGCGACCATGAATGGTCCACCAGTCCTGCCCGGATATTCGGAGATCCTTACGAAGCCAAAATCACCAGCTCCCACACCTCCGGAGCACCAACAGCCATTGGATTCTCCCGAAAGGATGAGGGACGGGACCGTCGATAGCCAAAGTCCTGTTCACAAGACTCCGCCACAATCCCAGCAATTCACCCTAGAAGACTCGCCTCCCTCCGGCAAAGAGTTGACCCTTTTCTTGCAATACAAGAGCAAGATTAAGAAGTTCGTCCTCTCGGAAGGTTACGAAGGCCTTACTATAGCGCGGCTTCAGCTGGCTTTTATTGAGAAATTTGCTTGGAATACACACAACAATGGAGTGGACCTACCAGAAATCTACATTCAAGACCCAGTATCCGGAGTCAGGCATGAACTCGAGGATCTTTCCGATGTCAAAGATCGATCTGTCCTCGTGCTCAATGTCGAAGCTCTGGACGAAGTAAAGAAGCATTTCGATGAAGGCATTGGTGATCTCCGGAAGTTGCTTGAGGGCGTACGAGGTGTCGTAGACGGCCAGAACACCATGATGCAGCGATTGGGAGATCGACAACTGGAAGCATCCAAGGAAATGGCGCGCATCTCCGTCACACCGAGTCGGACGACTGCACATCCTTCAACGCCTGCTTCCGGTTCATCGTCCAAAATGGCGCCTTCAGCCGCCTCGCTGTCTGAAATTCAGAGTCTGCGACGAGACATAGCGGTTTTGCGACAGACATACGCCAGCATGTCATCTGATTTTGCGGCTTCCCTGGACAGCATTAAAGCGAAGGGAGCGAATGTGAAGTCAGTGGCAGCCGATGCAGCCATTCCTACGTTCGAAGGCAATGCTGGCCGTGCACATGTCAACAAAGGCAAGAAGGATCTCGCCCAAGAATCCGAAGCATTAGTGAATCATGTTGATGACCTATCGGACATTGTGGAAGACTTGCGGAAGGACGTGGTGACCCGTGGTGTACGGCCACTGCCTCGGCAACTGGAGAATATTAGCAAAGACATCAGCGCGACAGTCAAAGAGCTTGCCAAGATGAAGGAGTTCCTCAGGCGGGAGAAACCGATCTGGACCAAGATTTGGGAACAGGAGCTCAACCTGGTCTGCACAGAAAGGGACGAGCTGACTCAGCAGGAAGACCTTATGGCTGATTTGCACGGGGATCTTGAAGACTTGACTGGTGTATTCAAGCTTGTTGAGGAAGCTACGAAGCAGCAAAATCTTCAGAACGGAACAGCTGCTGGTGGCATGAGGAGCAGCTCTCGCAATATTTCCCTCGATACAGATATAGACCCCCTTAAAGCAAAGGATGGAGTGCTTGGCGAAGTTCGTGCTTTGCAGCCAAATCACGAAATCCGTCTTGAAGCCATCGAACGTGCTGAGAAGCTTCGACAAAAGGAGCTAGAGAGCCGAAAGGGAGGAGAGTTCCAGCGCGAGGTTGAGAGCTTTGTGGAGGAAGGCAGGCTGAAGAAGACCGGCGGAGCAGATGAAGTCGAAAGATTGCGCAAGCTGAAGGACGAAAGGGCCCGCAGAGAGAACTGGGAGCGCGCTCAACAGCGTAAGGCCGAGATGGAGGCTCGGGAGGCTGAGGAGGCGGCTGCTGCAGCCGCGGCCCCTCAGCATTCGCAAGAAGACTTGACGGAAGGCGAAGCAGATTTTGAGGATGCTGCCGAACATAAATCTGAAGCAGAGCCTCCAAATGTGAGAGACGAGCAGGAAGCCCAAAACACGTTTACGACCCTTGCTCAGCCGCCGAAAGAGCAGCCGGTTACAGAGCACCCTGGTACGTCATTCTTGCACGACTAGTCGAATCCGACGGAGTGTGGTGCTGATATGGTTTTGCGCTGAAGGGTCGCCGACTACCCCCTCACGCCCTTCTTCCTGGCTACCTGCTATGTTTTCGGGCTCGACTTGGTCATCTTAAAGCGATATACTTGATGTATAATTAGGCTGATGTACGCTTTTCTTGGAACTTGCGGCTGCGGCGTCAGCGAGCGATGGAGTCCGGCGCATGCTAGTTTGGAGATTTTTCGTCTTCTACCTGATATCCGAGGTCTAGTCATTTCTGCATAGCGATTAGGCTGAAGGCCATGTATTGAGAGATGATAATCACATCAGTTTGCTCAGAACTGATCTCCCGTCTTTGAATGTGTCTGTGGATCCGCCAGCCGTCTACCTCTGAAGGTAACAGCTTAGAGAGGCTCTGGTTTGTCGTTTGCTACTGCTCCGTACTTCCTTCATGCACCTGATGTAGACTGAAAGCTTTCCCTTGTTCTAGCAGATTGCCAAGTAACCTGTCCTGATTCGACCTGTGCAATTGAACATCTATCTACCTGAACTCCTTTGCTCAAGTAACACATTCTAAGACACAAAAATTCTAGATCAACCTCACTTCATTCCAAACCTTCCCATTCATCATCTTGTTCATCCTCTTCCCCTCCACCAGCACCACCAGCACCACTCCAACTTTCAGCCTTTCCCTTCGTCCTCCACCTCACCACCCTCTCATCCGCTAGGACCTCCTTAGCCCGCACCCTGACACCTTTACTCAGCCCTTCCCTCGCCACCGTCTCGACCGGCGCCAGCAACCTCTCTACCCGCGTTCTTGTCTCCTCTGAAATCTCGCCTTCACCCTCCTCCTCCTCCTCCTCCTCCTCCTCGTCGCCGTCATCCTGTCCAAGTGCAACCGCTCTCTCCAGCTCATCAACATAGATATCCAGAACATGATATCGCAACCCATCCGGCACCTTGCGCTCCCTCGGACTCAGCGGGAAATTCTCTAGGAGTGTGATCTGCCGTTTCCGAACAACCTCCTCCTCCTCCTCCTCCTCCTCCTCCTCCTCCTCCTCCTCCTCCGTATCCTCCTCCTCCGTATCCTCCTCCTCCGTATCCTCCTCCTCCGTATCCTCCTCCTCCGTATCCTCCTCCTCCGTATCCTCCTTATTGGTGACATCTTGCACGATTCCAGCAAAGACTCGCCGCACGACAAAGCGGACGAAGAGCAGGTACTTGTCCATGCGGTGGGCATCGATGCTCGTCCATTCGCGCGCCATAGTCGTCCAGAACGCTTCGGTGAGCGGGAGTGCGATGGCAGTGGGTGACGCTGGAGTGGTGGTGGAGACGGTGAGGTCGGCGAGGGTGGCGGTGAGGTTTTGGACCGAGATGGGCGATTTGGAGTCGTGCATGTAGAGGGCGAAGAAGAAGCCTTTTTGGAGCTGGAGGGCTTGGGTGAGGGTTAGGGGCTTAGTGCGCGTGGTGAGGTGCGTGGAGATGGTGGCTAGGGCGCGGCGGCGGAGGGAGGGATCTATGGAGAGGTAGAGGTTTGTTAGGTTGTGCGGAAGGGGAAGAGTGGAAGCAGGTGTGATGAGGTGAATGGAATTTCGGGAGGGGGATGGAGATACAGAATAGGGGAGGAAATATAGATTTTCATGACTCAACAACCATGAATAGGAGGACGAGGCCGTGTCTGGTAAAGATAGGCTTTAAAAGGGGGAAACAGCAGAGGTAAAATCGAAGATTCGTCGTCGAGGCTGTTCCAAACGCATTTATCCAAATATCATTCCCTCCCATTATGAGAATTGATCCTTAAGGACCTAGGGGATACTTCCGCGCCAACACAGTGATTTCTCGAAGGACCACAGAAGTGAACAAAAAAAGTTGGGCATAATTACCACTGCTGGCCAGGTCTTTGACAGAGGGTATCTCGCCCTCATTTGCCATCTTGCCTCACGACTCGGAGGTAGTATGGAAGCCGAATAAAAGATTCAGATTTGGGTCGTAAAGGTGGTAAGTGGACTCTTAGGAATTTAAAGGGCTACGCTTATCGTCCTGTATTCACACAAATTTATTCTCAAGCCGTAAAGAATTCTTAGCATCTACATGTTCAACTTGAAACTTTTTCATTCTCCTCTTGGCACCCCTCATACGTGTGCACGATAGGGATGCGGGGATTTTGTCTTTCAGTAGTGTACGTATATATCATGCTCGATAATACGTCTATACACATCCCAGGGACTTGTAACCATCCGTTGCGCCTAATCTGCTATGGGAAGAGCAGTTTCCGGGCTTTCCAGGCTCAATAGTTTGAGCCGAATGGGTTGTGCTGCCACCCGGATTCACTCCCTAATGAACGTTTGAAAAGTTCACGGCTCTGGGTGCCACAAATGCTGCAACTAGAGCTCCCAATCAGCGTCATACAAGTCTTCTACAAGACTCTCGAGACGTGCCCATCGTATACTAGTGGGAGAACCGTTAGTAGGGAACGAGGGCAGTGAGAGAATCGCACCCTTCCGCAAAGTTCGCAAACATAGGCAGCAATCAGACGCTTTCTCAGCACTGTCCAAGACTCACCTGTTGATCTGAATGAGCATTTAGTGATCATGCTCTTCGATATCTTGTTGCTAGATGACACTGTCTACATTGTCCTACAGCAAAAGAATCCCAAGCCCAGCAATGCCGGCCGCCGCCCCTAACAGCCCAGACCCCAATTGTTCTCTACCTGCGATATCTGTAGTCTTTGACGTAGTACCTGTTATGCTTGCACTCGTTGTCGACTTAGTATTTAGCTTCGCATGTCTCGTGAGGTGCAAGCCGGCTACTCTATAAGAGCATGGCCCTATGAAGTTCAGAGCAGATCAGAGTCTGTCTCACCGGATGTACTTCCCAACCCGCTGCGACTACGAGGCATTCCAGTGCCGGTCCCTTTCCCACCCTTATTCGAGACTTCTACCACGAGTCCAGTGAAATACTGAGTTGAACATACCATGCTCACGTGTAGGGATAGTTGGATTCCCTTCTTAACGCAAATGATCCCTGCCATGTGTGCTTCGGTCGCATCCAGACCCTTCCTGGATGCGAGCCAATTTTCGACCTGATTGCACACTCTGCGCCATGTGTCAACCTCAGCAGGGCTTCAGATCGGCTGGATTTGGGCACATTACCATTGCCTCCTACCTTCCACCGGCGCTAGCGTCGGACCTTGACCTTTCCATTGCGAACAGCAGCCTGACGACCATCACAATCCATTCTTTAAATCTCTAGGCCCGTAGAGGCCATGCCCCTCCCTCGATCGAAGAGTACCAGGTGGGATGGGTCTGCACCCTTCCCAGAGAGCTGACGGCCGCCCGAGCCATGCTGGATAAGGAGCACGAATAGTTCAGGAGCCAAACGGCGCATGACAACAACAGTCATGTACTGGGGGAGATTCACGGCCACAATGTGGTGATGGCATGCCTGCCCGCCGGGGTGTCTCCGCTGCGACCGTGGCCAACAACATGCTTAGGCCCTTCACGGGAATACGTTTTGGTCTCATGGTGGGCATTGGAGGCGGCATACCAGATTCAAAGGGCAGGGTGGATATCCGACTAAGTGATGCAGTGGTCAGTCAACCCGATGTACCAATGTCCGCTGGCGCTTTGTCGATAGCCGACCGTTTAGTGTTAAGAGGTTCGAACTCAAGGAAGTAAGTACAAAGAGAGAAACACTGACTCTGGGAACTGCTGTATATTTCGCTATGGGGGGCTTTTCAATCTCGACATCGTCGAAGGTCATACTTCCGAAAAGGAAATCTCATCAGGCTTTGGATCTACTCTACGCCGTGGTTGGGTATACTCATTGTGTATAGGTAAGGCGTGCTATTCACCGTACTAGGGATTCACATCATTGGTAAGAAGATCCAAAAGCGTTACTTTTGGGAGTGATCCTACTAAAAGCCGTGGCGATTCTTAGAGTATTTCCCAACGTCCTATTCGATACTATTAACAAATGACAAGTATGATGATAGGTGAACTTACCCATTCGGGAAACGGAGTGAACGTGTAGCACTCTCCATTGCGAATGAAGGTGCCTTGAAACTTGCTAAGCTCCAAAATGGCGTCGGCCGTGCGAACAACTATCACTTCCGTCATTGGAAACCAGGTCATGTTATCCATTAACTGCCTGATGTCGACAATTCCAATATGTAGTCTGTTTAGCAGGACGAGTATTTCGAGCCAAGAGGTGAGAAATGCCTTATCGCGGTCGTGCGTGCACCTGTAGCTATACTTGTCCAATACTGAACGCACGCTCGTCTGCACCATTTCCTGAACGTGATCTTTAAACTGCCTGATGTCGGGGGTTGCTTCAAAATTTCCGGAGGACGTAAGAGCAAATTCAGCAATTTCATACAAAATCCACATGCGTGCTTCAAAGGGCGGATAAAACCAAATAAATCCACAATTCCGAATAATTCCCGACATTGTTTCCAGCGATCGTATAAAATATACCTCTTCTGCCTGGCTGCGCGGACTCTGGGGTATGCATGTCCAGTCTACCCAGATATATGACCAATGCTGTGGCTGAAGTTCTGCTTGAAGAAGGCGTAGACATTCGCCGTCAGGATCAGGGTGATCTTGTGTGCGCCAAAAATGGCTCACAAAGAAACATTCGTTCCGGTTGACGAAGCCATTAGCAGCAGGCAGAAGAACGTAGTCGTTCAGAACGTTATGGCTCCATTTCGTCATTGATTCCTGTGATAGAAAGGCGTCTCGTTGCTGGAAGAACCAGAACATCGTGAACTTCGGTGCTTTACAAAAGAAATCATCCAGACAAGTATAGCCCTGCAAGTCTTCAATGATTCTCCGCTTATAGATCTCTTGCACATCCCTGGCGAGCACTTCCGATGCCTCTATGCTGCGAATTACGAGCGAGTCCCATGTAACAGAAGGCGGAGGAGCGGAGGAGGTAGCACCGCTTGCTGACGAACCACTCATCGTTAATGCGCTAGCTTGCTAACGAACCTCCTGTCGCCGAAGAAGTCGAGGTGCCCAGAGCTAATATAGCCGAGATACTGCTCGCCTGTGCCGCATCGACCTTCGCGCCACTTGGATTGCTAGGGCCTGCAGTGCCTAGCTGCGGACATCCCGTCCAATTGGCCACGATGTCAATCTGTCCGGCCAAAGTCGGACAACTGCTCGTAAAATCTGGAGAAGCTCCGCCGCCCTCCACGGTAAAGCTGATGGAACCCTGAGCCGGGATCCCGCTTCCGATGTTGAGGATATCACCGTTTTGAGTGCAGATGCTCGATTCGTACGACCAGCCGAGAGTCTATTTCCCGGCTGGCAACTAGGTATTCACGATGGCGGAGGGAAATCGAGTAGAGTTCACGACGATAAAGGGGTTGGAGGGCGCGGGGTGGTAAAGGCCCTGGCCTTCGAATAAAAAGCCAGGCCCAAAGACCTCGCTGCTGGATGATCCGTCAGGTACCCCAGAGATGTTCCACTGAAAGTCGAAGCCAAAATTCCAGGCTGCGGCGGCGTTTTGGATGACGAAGATTACTGAGAAAGGTCGATAAGGGTGTAGGTTTGATTGAGTGGAAAGATAAGATCGATCTCAATCGTCGTGGGAAGGGTTATCGAGTCTGCGGATACGGCCCACATTGCCCAGAAGAGGAAGGTTTCCGTGCAAAGTTCATTTTGTTCGAGATCCTTAGAAAACTTTGGCAGGTCGTACGCAAGGTATATATGGCAACTCTTCATTAATTCTACGGAGATCACGGCAAAAAGTCATAGGATTAGCAGGGTTCGCTAATTAAGGCTCGTTTAGAGAGCAACGGCGTGGTGCAGAAACCACTGTAACGCCCTGGACCCGGGGCGAGCCAGACTACTGCTCGGGCCACCCCCTTTTCAAAAGCCCACCCGAACAGAGGTAGATTACAGCCCTGAAAGATGGTACTATTAATACCTCCGGAAAGCTGCCTTCATCTAAAGGTTCTCGAAGTGAAGATACTGTCTAGGTTAATGCGCCATGACTTTAAATGAGGCGTCCCTTGACTGACACACCTTCATCTACTACTGTAACTGCTAATGCTACCACATAGGATGGCGCGGATATTGAGTAAGAGTTAGAATCTGCAACAGCCATTCCGCCCAGATTTACAGAGGCCATCTTCCACCCAAGGTATAGCTAACGACCAGGGCTTCTGTCTCACCAAGCTGCCTAGCCTTTGCAGCCGCGACGACCACCTTGTGCGGACTCTGGTCAACGGACCGCTGCTCCGCTCTGTACCTCCACACCTTGGGCAACCACAGCACCTTCGCAACGCTGACTTCGTATTCCAGCCCTGACGGTGTCTGTCGCCCGCCAACAATGCGCTGAGCCTGCCACTCGTGACCGTCCAACTTCTTCTCCTCCTAGTTCAGATCCGCACAAGGCCCAACATCGTTCGACAAGTCTACGACGTCACCGTAGGGCCCAGGACGCCGGTGAGGGAGCTTGGATCGGGGGGTGGGCGAATGAGTAGAAGGGCCGCTGCACGGACGTGGATCGAGGGTAGGATCCAGGGCGGACCAGGTGGTCCACTGAGGCGTCTGATAAGAGGCGGTTGGCGCACTGAGTACGGAGCCAGCAGGCGGCGAAAGGGGGCGCCGAGGGTTAAAGGGCAGGGGGCAATAACATGAATGAGGCATTGAGAGTACCGACAGCGCACTCGAGGGAGGGACGCGGGCTTTAGAGTTGTAGAGCTGAAACTATCATTACGCATATGCCTAGCGCGTCAGACGCATGCGAGCCGCATGCCCAATCCGTAGAGAAGTTCATTGCTAGTCTAGCCCTTCCGCTCTGATGATACGTAAAATCGATGCCAGCGCGCCGCCCCCGTGGGGTTTAGCGCGGCCGGGCCACCCACGATGGGGTATCGCGCGCCCTCGCCGCTTTGCACAACCGTACAGAGACTGAACGCTGGATAGAAGAACATACCTTTCACTTGTCCAACGGGTCTTATCGATGGGTTTATTGGCAGGCTTGGCATAGCATGACAACCAGACCTCACCACGAGAGCCTTGCGACGTGCGTGCCGGCAATATGTCTGCCGTGTGGATGCAACGACTTCTTTTTGCCGTCTAACACACTTCCCTATTTGACATTGGCGGCACTGTATCTAAGGTCACGATGAGTTTTGGCTTCGGCGTAAGCGACTTTGTCAAAGCTCTCGAGCTTGCAAACGAGATCCGGTCGCGGTTTGTTGATGCTCCAGACCAATTCAAGGCGATCTCTGATGAGTGAGTTAGCCCGTGGTCACTTGCTGGATACTTACCGTTTACCTTGGCAGGGTCAAGAGTCTCAAAATTATCCTCGAGGATGTCGAAATCGTTTTGCCGCAGCGAGATCTGACTGACGACCAGGATAAAGTGTTGCGTGGCATTGCTGAGGGATGCCATAATGTCCTCAACACCTTGAAGCAACAGTTGGAGAAGTATCAAGAGCTGGGTCTTGATCCCAAGGGTTGGGACCGCAATAACCTCCGCTTCAAGGTTCAACGAGGCTGGAAGCGACTAAGATGGGATCCTAGGGACGTAGAGGAGCTTCGAAGCCGCATCGTCTCAAATATATCTCTGTTGAATGCCTTCTATGGGCGACTTACCAGGTATTTGTCCGCTCCTTTACTAATGCGCTACGCGGCTAAATTCTACAGACAAGATTCTTCGAAGACGAAAGAAATCGTGGATCGGCTGGACAGGCGCCAAGATGATCAAGAGCGTCGAACCATCCTAGATTGGCTCACAAAAATTGACTACGGTACCCAACAAAGTGACTTCATTAGTCGACGACAGGAAGGAACCGGACAATGGCTATTAGATTCGGACGAATTCCAGAGATGGTCTATTGGAAGCAAGCAGACTTTGCTTTGCCCAGGCATTCCAGGAGCCGGAAAGACGATAATAACGTCTATCATTGTCGAGCATCTCCAAGCAAACTTCCGAAATGACCTCAGTATCGGCATCGCGTACCTATATTGCAACTTTCGACAGCAAGAGCAGAAGCCCGCAAACCTTCTCGCGAGCCTACTTAAGCAGCTAGTTCAAGAACAACTTTCTGTACCTGAAAGCGTGAGGAGTCTTTATGAGCATCATAAAGATAAGAGAACCCGCCCTTCACTTGACGAAATCTCTAACGTATTATACTCCGTCGTCGCTGATTATTCGAAGACCTTTATCATTATCGATGCATTGGACGAATGCCAAGCTTCCGATGGAAGCCGCAAGAGATTACTACTGGAGGTCTTTAACCTCCAGATCAAGACTGGAGCAAACCTTTTTGCGACATCGCGGTTTATTCCGGACACTATTAACGAGTTTGAGGGAAGTATAACACTTGAGATTCGTGCAAATGATGAAGATGTACGAAGTTACATAGAAGGACATATTTCCCGGCTGCCATCATGCGTCACGCGAAGCCGTGATCTGCAAGGGGAAATTGAAGCTCAAATCACTAAGGCGGTTGACGGGATGTATGCATACTTTCAAGATATCAGATTGGGCCAAACCAGTTGACTTTCACTCAGGTTTCTGCTCGCACAGCTTCATCTGGATTCACTCATCGATAAGACCACACCCAGGGCGATCAGACGTGCGTTGGAAAGGCTCCCAAAAGGATTAGACGCATTAGATCAGGCGTATGAGGAAGCCATGAAGAGGATTCAAGGCCAAGAACCGGGCTTTCAGGAGCTTGCTAAACGGGTTCTGTCATGGATTACCTGCGCCAAGAGACCTCTAACCACCTTGGAGCTGCGGCACGCTCTTGCTGTGGAGGTCGGAGACTCAGAACTTGGTGAAGATAATCTTCAGGAAATTGAAGAAATGGTTTCTGCGTGCGCTGGCTTGGTTACTATTGATGAAGAGAGCAAAATCATCCGCTTGGTCCATTATACAGCACAGGAATATTTTGAGCGGACTCAGATGATTTTATTTCCTGACGCGCAGAGAAACATTGCAGCGACTTGCGTTACCTATTTGTTATTCGATGCTTTTGAGACCGGCTTTTGCCCAACGGATGACGAGTTTGAGGCACGGTTAAAGCTGAATCCGCTTTATCACTACGCTGCGCAAAATTGGGGACATCATGCTCTTGCAGCTTCGACAGAGGTGGAACAGTTGGCTCTGGACTTCCTTGAAAGTGAAGCAAAGGTATGCAGCTCCTGCCAGGCGATGATGGCTTCAAAAATGTACTCAGGCGACTTTGGCTACAGTCAAAGAGTGCCAAGGCAAATGGCAGGAGTACACCTTGCGGCATACTTCGGACTAAAGGAAATGATAATAGCTTTACTCGTGAAACGATATAACCCTGACTCCAAGGACGATTGGGGTCGGACGCCGCTGTCGTGGGCCGCAGGGACCGGGGAGGAGGCAGTGATCAAGCTACTGCTCGCGAAGGAGGGCGTCGACCCGGACTCTAAGGACTCTAGCGGTTGGACGCCGCTGTCATGGGCCGCATGGAACGGGGAGGAGGCGGTGGTCAAGCTACTGCTCGCGAAGGAGAGCGTCGACCCGGACTCCAAGGACGATTGGTGTTGCGTAGAAACTTGAGTGTCATTTCTGCTATCTGAAAGATTCGGGCATATATGTACACGAAAGATGGTGCCTGGGCAACCAGCGCCACCCCCTTACCTATGTGGGGCGT
>Ga0335072_10001904_pt1 | contig 33087 bp, 23 predicted proteins | sample Lox_Sample_21_FD_206725 | JGI IMG/M metagenome (GOLD analysis project Ga0335072, IMG submission 206725) | Soil microbial communities from Loxahatchee National Wildlife Refuge, Florida, United States - Lox_Sample_2.1 | ecosystem: Environmental > Terrestrial > Soil > Wetlands | place: USA... | reverse complement strand
TGCTGGCGGCTGGTGTAGTCGAAGTGTTGGCGCGCAGCGAAGATCTCAACGGCCTCAGCGCCCGAGCGCCCGGCCAGATCGAGAAGGCCGGGATGCAGCCGCTGGTTCAGAAACAGGTGCGTGGAAACCACGCGCAGCATGGTCAAAAGAGGCCTCTCCGCCCGGCTCGATCACGATAGCATACCGGAAGCTGCATTCATTTTCTCATCCCCGCCAAGCCGGGTGGCCGGGATGCATAACCGGGCAAAAGGCGGCTCCGCACTCCGGGCGCGCCCGCCCCGCCCCTGTACAATTTCATAGATGTTTTCTATGAGCCGGAGAACCTCCTTTCTCCACTACCTATCGCGCCCCTTCGGCGTCCATACCATTGGCGCTGTGGAAGGTGGCCGCCGTGCCGCTTATCAGACTTCCGCTCACCTGAGTCCGGGAACGGATCACTCCAACCAGAGAGAGACCACGATGCGAACGAAGAGGATCGAGATTACCGTTGTGCTCATGGCCGCGACGGTACTGGGCTGCTCGATAGCCCGCGCGCAGACCGACATCGCAGGCAGTTTTTACGAGATGCTCAACGGCGGTACCAAGACAGGCAACGGCACGGTGCAGTCCTCGCCCAACTCGCAGGGCGGAATGATGGAGCTTCGCCACATCCAGAAGAACCCGTTGATCGGCTACGAGTTGACCTATGGGTTTAACGAGGCCAACCAGACCTACGCGCCGGAGACGGGAAACTGCGGATTCCAGTGTGGGAACGCACCGGAGACCGTGAAGGGCAACGCCAGCCAGGTGGGCATCGACTGGGTTCCCACGTTCAAGGCCGGCAAGCTGCAGGCGTTCGGCGTGGCGGGCCTGGGCTTTTATATCAACACGCCCAGTGTCGACATCGGCTACCTGAACACGACCGTGCGGCCGATGTGGGTCTACGGCGCCGGCATCGACTGGGGGTTGACGCGGCGCGCCGGGATCCGGCTGCAGTATCGCGGGGAGATGTTCAAAGACCCGAATCTCGACGACCGGTACAACACGACGGGGCAGTTCGTTCACGCATCGCTGCCGATGGTGGGCTTCTACTTCACGCTTTAGTGCAACATCGGCCCATGGGCCGCGCCTTGCGCATCGGCTCAGCGGAGCCTGATGCGCCGATCGCGCCCTACAGCATTTTCGATTCAAGTGTCGACAGAAGCAGTGCTGCTGAGTGGCTTTATCCTTAAGAAAAAGACCCCTTGGACGATGCTGCAATGGCAATAAGTGAAGCGAAAATGCTCTAACGGTGCCCGGAGACGAGCTCGAAGGGATCGGGCGTTACGCGGCAGCTCTGGCCGGGCGACGGCTCCCAGACTGAGCCGTCGGCATACACCAGCGAATTCACCTCGAGGAAGCTCACCGGACCGAAGTCGGCGAGCCAGAGATCGGCTACGCTCTTGCCGTCCACCCGGTCAAACTGCACCTTGAGGCTCCTGGGAACGCCCGCGTCCATGGCCGTGGGGCCGGGACCGATCAGTTCCAAGTGCTGGCGGCCGTTGAGGCGGTACACGGTAATCATGGCCGACCTCACTCCGTGCACCGCCATCGGCCCAAAAGCGGGGGTGCTGAGCGTCAGGTAGAGCCGCGTTGCGGAGTCCTCGGTGCGCTTTCCGTTCTGGACGGACTCCAGGCGGCCGCCGAGCGTCTGCTGCAGGCGCATCCACACGGGGCAGCCCGCGCCCGCCCGTGCCGATGGCGAAGCGGCCAGGGTCTCAGCGGGACCGCCGGTGGACTCGATCGCCGCAATCCCGAAACCGGCGGTTTGTGCGGCGAGCGGCAGGGACGAGAAGAGGAGCACGAGGGCAGCGGCAGGCAGATTCATACGATCTCCTTCTCGCGCCGGATACGGCCGGTGGGAGTTCGGTACGCCTCCAAAATACTCCCAACCCAACAGGCTGGGCAACCGTTTTCCGGCAATCCGCGCTGAGTTGGACGGGTGGCCGGAGTCTTCCGTAAGCAGGAATCCCGTCCACTGCTCGCCCGGCTGGCTCGCGATGCGCACGGCGGGCGGATTTCATTGGGCTTCCGGCCGGCTTGCACGATATGATGCCCTCATGCACCTACAACCCGGCGGAGGCCTCTCGATAGCGGCCATTGTCCTCCTGGCGGCTTCGGGAGCCTGGGCGGATGGCGCGGATACGCCGGTTGCGGCGCATCTGGACGCACCGCAGATCGTGGCCCGGATGGAGGCGCACACCCGGACACAAAACCAGCAGTTGAAGCAGTACCGTTCTCTGCGCGTGTACCAGGTGGAGTACCGCGGCTACCATGCCAGGATTGCGGCGCGGATGGAGGTCGAAGTACGATTCGACGCCGGCTCGGGCAAGAGCTTCCGCATCGTCTCGGAAAGCGGCTCGCCGTTCCTTTTGAACAAGGTGCTCAAGCGTGCCGTGGCCGGCGAGGAAGAGGCTTCGCACGATGGAGCCTCGACGGCGCTCAATCCCGAGAACTACCGCTTCACGCTCCTGGGCGTGGACGAGCAGCAGGGGCGGCCGGCGTATGTGCTGCAGGTGGAACCCGTCAAGCCGGCAAAGTTTCTCTACCGGGGCCGGATCTGGGTAGACGCTCAGGAATTCGCGGTGACGAAGATCGACGCCGAGCCCGCCAAAAGCCCTTCCATCTGGATCAGCCGTACCACCATCCGCAACACCAGCGAGGTCACCGATGGATTCTGGCTGCCGAGCCAGACCGAAAGCCGCACCTGGGTGCGGATCGGAGGAACCGCAGACCTGACGATCGACTATGGGACCTACCAGGTAACGCCGGCCGATCCACAGCCCGAGGCCGCCGCCAGCGGAGGACTATAAAGACCGCTCTTGGTCAAGGCAAAAGCTTGCGGATGGTGAAGAGCGTGGCGGAGGTGAGGGCGGCACGGGCCCGAAGGCGCAGCGTCGGATGCTCCGGGGAGGGCCGGGAATTCGGAGCGGTCTGTTGCAGTTCGCGTGCGGCCCGGTAATGCTCGACCAGGCGGAGGGTGGCTTTCTCCCAGGTCCAGTCGAGTGCGTGCATGCGGGCGGCACGGCCAACGGCCTGCCGCTCCTCCGGCGAGGCCAGCAGACGTGCGACGCAGTCCGCGGCCCGATCTTCATCGTCGAAGAGAAAGCCATTCACCCGGTCGTCGATCATCTCAGGAATCCCGCCGGCACGGGCGCCGATGACCGTCAGGCCGGAGGCCATTGCCTCCAGGACCACCAGGCCCAGTGTCTCGGTGCGGGACGGCATCACAAAGACGTCGCTGGAGGCGAAGGCCCCTGCGAGTTCGTCTCCCCTGAGAAAGCCGGTAAACTCGACCGGCCGTCCGGCAAAGTGGTGTTCCAGTGCGCGCCGGTTTGGTCCGCCCCCGACCAGGGCGAGCCGCGCCCCCGGATTCGCGTCCAGGATGGGAAGAATCCGCTCGATTTCTTTTTCGGCGGAGAGGCGGCCCACGTAGAGCAGCAGCGGGTTGTCCGGATGCCCGCCCGTGAGTCGGCTCCGCATCGCCGCAGACCGGCGCGCCGGCTGGAACTGGTCCGTATCCACGCCGCCGGGCCAGAGCGCGACACGGGGAATCCGGTGCTGCTCCAATTGGCTCGCCATGATCCGGGAGGTGCACAGGTTGAGGGCGGCGCGGTTGTGGCGAAGCCGGAGGAGACGCCAGATGCGCGGCTCAAGAAACCGCAGGCCGTAATACGCCAGGTACTTGGGCAGGTCGGTGTGATAGGAAACCACCAGGGGCACATGCAGGGCGCCCCCGTGGTTCCCGCCGCCGTAGTAGAGCGCGGCGATTCCCAGCAGCGCCGGCTCGGCCGCATGAATGACGTCGGGGCGGAACTCCTGCAGTATGCGGCCCAGGGAAGCGTGCGGCAGCGCCAGGCGCAGCTCGGGATAAGAAGGAAAAGCGTGGCCGCGCACCCTCACCACGCGGAACCCCTCAAACTCAGCGGGACCGCCGTCGGGCGCAAAGATGAGAACCTCATGGCCGAGACTCCTGAGCTGCCTGAGAGTCTGGCAGAGGGTTGTCACAATTCCGTCTACCTTGGGGAGAAAGGTTTCGGTAAACAACGCGATTCTGAGAAAAGAAGGATACTGCTCGCCCGTCATCTCATTGCAACAATCATTGCAACAAAAGCCAGCCACGGAGGCATCATACCGCTGAGGGGACTTGCGTGGGAGGAGTAGTGCCGGCCGCAATGTCTGGGGAGGGGCGAATGCTGTCTCGCCTGCGTCGGGCACAAGCCACTTCACTGTGTTACCGTTGCATTACGGACTCTCCGGGCGGCGCAATGCAGCCCTTTGCGCTCGGGTCGGGTTTCGCACGGAGCATGCCGCTACTGAGAATGCCGCAGCAGCCGGAATCGACATCGACTTCGCTCGCCGCGAGCCCGGCTTCTTCGCCAGTGGCCACGGCAGTCCCCCTATCGCGGGCCGCGGCAGGTTCGCAGGCCGATGAAGCTCCGTATCACATCCCGCATTGGCTGGAGCGCCTGGAACTGATTCTGCGCGTCATGCTCAGGCTGTATATCGGCATTGCCATCTGCTATGCGCCATGGTCGCCGATCTTCTGGGATCAGAATCCTCTCTTCCTGCAGTTTCCATCCATCGGCGTGGTGGCTGCTCACGGAGCCGTGCGGGGCCTGGTCTCCGGCCTGGGCCTTCTCAATCTCTGGATTGGATTTCAGGATGCAACGCAATGGCGAGGGGCCAGAAGATAGGAAACGAGATAGGAAATCACTAAGGTGGACGAGCAGCGTCGATCAGCGGAGCAAGAGCCGGGAACGGGCTTGGGATTGGAGCCGGCCGCGTCCCCTTCAGGAACTCCATCGCGGCCGGCGGATTCTACCCTGCAGCAGGCCGTGATTCCGGGAAACGGGACACCGCCGGCCCTCGACCGCGCTCCCCTCGCCTACGAGAATTCCGCCTTTCTGAACAGCGCCGACGGGCGCCTCATCCGCATCGTTTCCGAGTACTGCGAGCCGCTTGCCCGGTTTCGGCGTGAAGAGATCCAGGACACGGTGGTCTTTTTCGGCTCGGCGCGTTTCCGCGGCCGCGAAGAGGCCGATCACGCCCTGGAACTGCTTGAGAATACAGGCTCGACCCAGCCGGCGCCCAGCCACGAGCAGCCGGCCAGCCCGCCCGAGATCGCCGCCGGCCGGGCAACCGAACTGCAGCGCAAGCGGGCGGTCGCAGCCGTTCAGATGGCGCGCTACTACGAGGACGCCCGCCGGCTGGCGCGCAAGTTCACCGAATGGGCCATGACCATTCCTTCCCGCAAGCATCGTTTCGTGATCACCTCCGGCGGCGGACCGGGTATCATGGAAGCAGCGAACCGCGGCGCCCGCGAGGCGGGGGGAAAGACCATCGGATTGAACATCCGGCTGCCCTTCGAACAACGGCCGAACCCCTATATCACGCCTTCGCTGAACTTCGAGTTCCACTACTTCTTCATGCGCAAGCTCTGGTTTGCGTATCTTTCAAAGGCGCTGGTGGTTTTTCCGGGGGGCTTTGGGACGCTGGACGAGATGTTCGAAATCCTGACGCTGGCGCAGACACGGAAGCTCGCCAAGAAGATCACCGTTCTGATCTACGGCCCGGAGTATTGGAAGCGGGTCTTCGATCTCGATGTGCTCGTGGAAAGAGGGGCTATCTCCCCGAAAGATATCGAGTTGTTTCAATACGCCGACACACCGGAACAGGCGTTTGAGTTGTTGCGGCGGGGTGTGACCGAGAACTACCTCGTGGCCGAAGCGGCGGCAGCCACGGCGCGGCAGCACGAAGCGGAGCGGGACGAAGACTTGATGGCGGGCTGGACGATCGAAGACTTCCTCGGTCCGGAGCTGCCGGGAACCGGGAATTGATCCATTTTCCCGGGATTTGCGGGGTATTTTGGGGGTCGGCTAGCATGATCGGCGCAAGTTCGACTGGAATCGTCTGGAATCTAAGTTACTTTGTTGATTCCTTGGGCGATTGATCGGCTTTTTGCACCATCTTAACAGCATGTTTACTGGCGGTAATGAATACTGAGGTTACCAATCCGAGGTTCGATCGCGGAGAAGGAGGGGGTATGGCTCAGTCGACCATCTCGTACCTGTGGCGCGACCAGAATGCGGCGCATGGGTTCCGTTCAGGCGTTTCATTACACAGCCACACCAATCAGTCGCAGGAAACGCTCGACTTTCTGGCGAACTTCGGCAACCAGTTTCCGGTCATGCGGCCCCTGATCTCGCGGATGGAGCGGCGCGCGGAGCAAAATCACGGCTTCAAAGTAAACTACGCGAGCAGTTACTGGACCCCGCCCATGACGCCGATGCTTGCCTACGATCTGGAGCGCAAGCAGATCGAGCGGCTGGACGTGGCGCCTATGATTTCAATCACCGACCACGACAACATCAAAGCTCCCATGCTGCTCCGCACCGTTCCCAGCGCGCGGCAGATTCCGGTGTCGGTCGAGTGGAGCGCGCCCTATGGGCATATTCAGTCGTTCCATCTCGGCGTTCACAACCTGCCCAGCGCCAAAGCGGCGGAGTGGATGGCGGCCTTTGAGGAACTGACCGCGCACCCCGACGACGCCCGGTTGACCGAGATCCTGGCAGCGCTGCACCGGGAGCCCAATGTGCTGATGGTCTTCAATCACCCGATGTGGGATCTTTACCTGATTGGGAAGGAAAAGCACGAGTTCCTGGTCAACGAGTTCCTGCAGAAGAACGGGGCTTATATTCACGCGCTGGAGCTGAACGGCCTGCGCCATTGGGACGAGAATCGCGCGGTGCGCCGCCTGGCCGAGAAATGGAACATGCTGCTGATCTCCGGCGGCGACCGGCACGGCGTGGAACCGAACGCCAATCTGAACCTGACCCAGGCGACCAGCTTTACCGAGTTTGTCCACGAGATCCGGCGCGAGAAAAAGAGCCATGTGCTCTTCATGCCGCAGTACGCCGAGCCGTGGAAGCATCGCATCCTGCAGTCGGCCATCGACGCGGTCCGCCACTATCCTGAATTCCCGCAGGGCTCCCGCACCTGGGACGAGCGCGTATACCACCCCGATAGGGAGGGCGTTGTACGGCCGCTTAGTGAGCTCTGGCCCGACGGCAACGCTCCCAAGATCATGACCTTCCTGATCGGCATGGTGCAGATGATGGGTCGCGGGCTGGTCTCCGGCGGGCTGCGCATCGCCTGGAGCGAGGCGCACCAGCTCCGCCTGGCCCTTGGCGAAAACGAAGGATAGGCGGGCAAGCGGCGAGCGCTCATGATCGACTCTGCGCCACGGGTCGCTTACTTTCCCGATTCGTTCCACGAGGTAAACGGCGTCGCGCATACCAGCCGGCACTTTGAGGCCTTCGCGCGGCGCCGGGGTCTTCCCTTCCTTTGTGTCCGTGCCGGCGACCGCACCCAGGCTGTGATCGAAGATGGCAGCGTGTGGACGCTCGAGCTGCCCCGCGGCTTTCTTTCCTTTGCGCTGGAGAAAGACCTGCGCATCGATCCTGCATTTCTGCGCCACATCCCCCTCATCGGTGAAGTGGTCGATCGGTTCAAACCGGACCTGATTCACGTCACCGGCCCCAGCGAAGTGGGAATCCTGGGAGCGGGGCTTGCTCTCTATCGCCATCTGCCGCTGGCAGCGAGCTGGCACACCAACCTGCACGAGTACGCTGCGCGGCGCGCCAGCTGGTTCCTGCGCCTGCTGCCCCCGCGCCAGTCCGAGGCCACCGGACACACCATCGAAGACATGGCCATGGCGATCGCAGCCCGCTTTTATCGGGCGGCGCAGGTTCTCTACGCGCCCAATCCCGAGCTCTGCGCGCAGCTTGAGCGCCTGACCCACCGACCCTGCCACCTGATGCCGCGGGGCGTGGATGCCGAGCTTTTCCACCCGGCCAGGCGCAGGCGCGATCCCGAAGACCGCGACCAGGTGCTGGGATTTGTTGGCCGCCTTTCGGTGGAAAAGAACGTTCAGCATCTACCCAGAGTTCAAGAGGAACTTGAAGAACTGGGCCATAAGAGTTTCCGGTTCCGCATCGTAGGCCACGGCGCCGAAGAGGCCTGGCTGCGCGAGCGCCTGCCGCGGGCGGAGTTTACCGGCGTCCTGCACGGCGAGGAGCTTGCCGCCGCCTACGCGGGCATGGACCTGCTGGTCTTTCCCTCCCATACCGACACATTTGGCAACGTAGTGCTGGAAGCGCTCGCCTCGGGCGTGCCGGCCGTGGTCACCCCGGACGGCGGTCCCAAGACCATCGTCCGCGACGGGGTCACCGGCCGCATCGTGCAGGAGGAAGAGTTTGCCGCGGCCGTCTCCGGCATTCTCGGCAATCCCGCAGGTCACGCTGCCATGCGCGAGGCGGCGCGGACGTATGCGCTGACGATGAGCTGGGATTCCGTCTTCGAGGGCGTATACCGGGGCTATGAGACGATCCTGGCGGCCCGCAACTCCACCCGGGCCACCGCGGGATAGCGCTTGACACTGGCTCGGGTCCCCATCTAGGTTCAGCGCATCGCCCACGAACTCCCTTCGACGAGGTCCGCCATGTTAAAACGGTTCCTGCTGCTCAAAGCGTTTCCCACCCGCACCGACGCCGGCCTCCTGGCCCTCCGTCTCTTCACCGCTCTCCCGCTATTCCTGAAGCACGGCACGGAGAAGCTCTTCAGCTTTCAAGCCATGGCCGCGCACTTCCCCGATCCGCTCCATATCGGCGCGGTGCCCAGCCTCCTCTATGCAACGCTCTCGGACGGAATCTGCTCCCTCCTCATCGTCGTCGGCCTGGCCACCCGCTGGTCGGCGCTCATCGTGCTTGTCAATATCGGCGTCGCGTGGGCCTTCGTTCACCACTTCGCGTTCTACGGCCGCCCGGGCGAGCACGGCGAGCTTATCGTCCTCTACCTTGCCGCGATGCTCGCGATCTTCCTCGCCGGGCCCGGAAAGTACAGCGTGGACGCTGCGCTGGACAAGTAACCCCGCGCCGGGACACCCGGCCGCCCCGAACAGTGGCCCAACACTTAGTAACCCTCAGCCTTGCCAAAGTCGTGCCGGCGGTCGTGGCCACCTTCCAGTTCGCCTGTCTTTGGATCCACCTCTATACACTCGCCGTCGCTCCACATGCCGCCGATCTTGAGCGTGTATCCGCGCGCCCGCAGACCGGCGACGGTGGCATCGCTGAAGCCCGGCTCCAGAAACACCACATCGGGCAGATATTGCTGGTGAAACCGGGGCGCATCGACGGCGGCCTGGATGTTCAACCCCTCGTCGGCCGCGCTCAGCAGGATGTTGGCCACCGTGGTGATGATGCGCGAGCCGCCGGGCGAGCCGAGCACGAAGCGAACCTTGCCGTGCCGCAGCACCATGGTCGGCGTCATGCTGGAGAGCGGGCGCTTGCCCGGCGCAATGGAGTTGGCCGGACCCTGGATCAGGCCATACATGTTGGGCACGCCCGGCTTCGAAGTGAAGTCGTCCATCTCGTCGTTCAGCAGAAAGCCCAGCCCCGGCACGGTGACGCGTGAACCAAAGGCGCCGTTCAGCGTGGTCGTGACGGCCACGGCGTTGCCCTCGGCATCGATGACTGAGAAGTGCGTGGTGTCGGGAGCCTCCTGGCGGACTTCGCCCATGGTGGGCGGCGGGGGCAGAAATCCCGTCGGCCGCTCCAGCTCCGCAGAAGGGGTCGCCTTGTCGGGGTCGATGCCGGCGCGCCAGGCCGCCGCGTATTTGTCGCCGATCATCTGCGCCACCGGCATCTTGACATAATCGGGATCGCCCAGATATTCGTTGCGGTCCATGAAGGCGCGGCGGTAGGCCTCGATGAGCAGGTGCATCTCGGCCGGAGTGCGGTCGCCGAGCCGCTTCAGGTTGTAGCCCTTGAGAATATTCAGCGCCTCGATGAGCGTGATGCCGCCGGAGGACGGCGGCGGGGCAGCCACGATGGTGTAGCCGTGGTAGGTTCCCAGCAACGGCGTACGCTCCTTGGCGGTGTAGGCGGCCAGGTCCTTCACGGTGACGAGGCCGCCGCCTTGCTGGATGGCGGTGGCGATCTGGTGCGCCATGGCGCCGTGGTAAAAATCATCGGGATCGGCGGCGATCTGGCGGAGCGTGGCGGCAATCTCCGGCCGGCGGAAGGTGTCGCCCGCGCGGTAATAGTCGCCGTCCCGCTGGAAGATATGGCGCGACGCGGGAAAGTCGGCGAGATGCTTGTCGCGCAGCAGGCGCGCCTCCTCGTCGGTGAGCACAAAACCGTCGGTCGCCAGGCGGATGGCCGGTTCCATGACCCTTTCGAGCCCCAGCCGGCCGTATTTCTTCTCGGCGTAGCTCAGCCCCGCAACCGAACCGGGCACGGCGATGGCGCGATAGCCGATGGTGCTGGCGCCGGGGATCACATTGCCCTTGGCGTCGAGATACATATTGGCCGTCGCCGCAAACGGGGCGCGCTCGCGATAGTCGATGAAGGTATTTTTCCCGTTGGCAAGGTGGATGAGCATGAAGCCGCCGCCGCCCAGATTTCCGGCGAAGGGATAGACCACGGCCAGCGTGAACCCGACGGCCACGGCTGCGTCGATGGCGTTGCCTCCATCGCGCAGAACCTCAATGCCCGCGTCCGTGGCCAGGTGGTGCACCGTGACTACCATCGCGTGCCGGGCGCGCACCGGCTGCTCGCTCAGATACGGGCCCTGCTGCGCCGGGCACGGCCGGGCAGCCAGAGCGGCCAGGGCCGACACCAGCGCCGCCCACCGGCGCAGCGCTTTGGGGCCGGCTGTGGATACACGTCCTCGATCAACCATTGCGGTCCTCCAGGGAAGCGGTTTTGGACATCTTGGGAAAATCGAAACTGCGGCGAGCTGTTGGAAGATAGGGTACACTGCGCGGACCGCTTGCCGACGAAAAATCGCGCGGCAGGAATCGGACGACCGCAGAGCAGCCGGTGCAGGGACTGCGCGGTGAGAGGCCCTGCTACTGCAGCGCGTTACAATGCTTGGGTGCCTTTGATCGTATCGAAAACTTAAGTGGGGTGGAGATTTGCCCGAATCCGTTGAATGGCCGATGCACCTGCCTGTGCAGCCCCGGCGCGGCCGCCGCCTGCTTCTGATTGTTGCCCTGATCGTTCTCCTTATCGTCTTTTCCTTCCGCACCGCGATCACTTACTGGGTCAACCTGCTCTGGTTCCGCTCGTTGGGCTATGAGCGTGTCTTCTGGACGACGCAGTTCATGGCGTGGGGAATCTTCGCGGCATTTGCCGTCCTCACCTTCGCCATCCTGTACGGCTCGTTTCTGGCGCTCAAGCGGGCCCACGGACACGACCTGCCCGATACCCACACCATCTTCATCGGCGGCCAGCCGCTGAGTTTTCCCGTGGAACGCGTCCTGCGCTGGATGGTGCTCGGGCTCGCGGCGGTGATCGCGCTGGCCACCGGCGGAGCCATGAGCTCGCAGTGGCCCACGCTGGCGCTCTGGCGGTACGCGCCGCGCGGAGTGGGCCGCGCCGTGGACCCCATCCTGCACAAGCCCCTCGATTTTTATCTCTTCACGCTGCCTGCCTGGCACCTGATCGTCGGGTGGCTGCTGACGCTGGCCGTCCTGGTGTGCGTGCTGGCGGCGCTGTTCGTCCTCATCACGGGCGGGGCGCGCGTGCTGGAGCGGCGCTTCTCGGGCGGCGTGCCGCTGCCCTGGCGCGGGCTCTCCATCAGCGGCGCGTTCCTGCTCTTCACCCTCGGGCTCAACGAGCTCATCGGCCGCTACGACCTGCTCTTCGGCCATCATGACATCTTCGACGGCGTCAACTACACCAACGCGCATGTGACCCTGCTCGGGATGGCGTTTGTGGGCTGGGCGCTGCTCGTGGGTGCGCTGATCGCCCTCGCGGGCGGCATCGCAAAGCCAGGCGGCCGCTGGCTGGCCGCAGCCGTTCTGCCCTCGATCGCGTGCTACGCATTGTTCGGCGTGGCGGGCTGGTACGTAAGCAACTTCGTCGTCAAGCCCAACCAGCTTGAGCTGGAAAAGCCGTACATCGTGAACAATATCGCAGGGACGCGGGCGGCCTTCGGGCTGGACCGCTTCACACGCCAGGAGTATCCGGCCGAAACCTCGGTGCCCGCGCTGGACGCCGCGGGCAACCAGCCCACGCTCGACAACATCCGCTTGTGGGACTGGCACGCGCTGCAGGATACGCTGCGCCAGATCCAGGAGATCCGCACCTACTACGACTTTCCCGACATCGACATCGACCGCTATCAGATTGGCGGCGAGTTGCGCGAGGTGATGCTGGCGGCGCGCGAGCTGAGCCAGAGCAAGCTGCCCGCCAGCAGTCACAACTGGATCAACGACAAGCTCATCTACACGCACGGCTACGGCGTGACCATGAACCCGGTGAACGGCTTTACATCCGAAGGCCTGCCCACGCTCTACCTGAGCAACATGCCGGTGCAGAGCACCGTGCCCAGCCTGAACGTGACGCAGCCGGAGATTTACTTCGGCGAGATCACCAACACCGACGTCTACGTGAAGACCCGGCAGCAGGAGTTCAACTATCCGCTGGAGCAGGCCAACAACTTCACCACCTACGAAGGCACCGGGGGCATCGTGATGGGCGGATTCCTGCGGCGCACGCTCATCGCCTACGAACGGGGCGACCTGACCAAGGTCCCCTTCAGCAACGACATCACGGACCAGAGCCGGCTGCTGATGCGGCGAACCCTCTTCGCACGGGCCGCGGCGCTGGCACCCTTCCTCACCTTCGATCCGGACCCCTACATCGTGGTGGGCGAAAACGGCCGGCTCTACTGGATCATGGACGCCTACACCTCGTCGGACAGCTATCCCTACGCGACGCACTACTCGCTCGGCAACCAGGAAGTCAATTACATCCGCAACAGCGTGAAGGTGGTGATCGACGCCTACAACGGGACCACGACCTTCTACGTCTTCGACAGGGACGACCCCATCCTGGCCGCGTGGCGCGACATCTTTCCCGGACTCTTCAAGGACGCCTCGGCGATGCCGGCCTGGCTGCACAAGCACGTGCGCTACCCGGAGACGCTCTTAAGCCTGCAGGCCGACGTCTACGGGCTCTACCACATGACCGACCCGGAGGTTTTCTATAACCGCGAGGATATGTGGACGGTGGCGACCGAGACCTCGCTGGCCTCCGACGGCAGCCAGCAGCCCACGGAGATGCAGCCGAACTTTGTGCTGATGAAGCTGCCCGGCGACTCGAGCCTCGAGTTTGTGGAGATCCTTCCCTTCACGCCGGTGAACCGCAACAACATGATCGGCTGGATCGCGGCCCGCAGCGACGAGGCGCACTACGGCACCGCGACCGTCTACGATTTCCCCAAGACTCGGCTGGTCGACGGCCCCCAGCAGGTGGAAGCGCGCATCGACCAGAACGCGCAGCTCTCCGGCCAGTTGACCCTGTGGAACCAGCAGGGCTCGCACGTGCGGCGCGGCAACCTGCTGGTGGTTCCATGCGGCCAAGGCATCTTGTATGCCGAGCCCATCTACCTGCAGGCGAGCAGCAGCCCCATGCCGGAGCTTCGGCTGGTGGTGCTGGCCGTGCAGGACAAGCTCGCTTACGGGCCGGATTTTGCAACGGCCATGGCGGCTCTGCTTGGCTCGCAGCCCTCCTCGCTGAGCGGATCGGAGACGGAGGCGGCGGCGCCGGCGGCAAGCAGCGCAGCGCAGCCCGGCGCGGCAGCGGCTCCCGCTGCCGCGGGCAGCAACGTGAGCGCCCTGATCGCCCAGGCAAACCGGGACTTCAACGATTACCAGCAGCTCACCTCGCAGGGTAAGCTGGCAGAAGCGGGTCAAAAGCTGGACGATCTGAAGCGCGTGCTCGCCCAACTGAGCGCGCCGCGGAAGTAGAGCCGAAGCACAGCGGCAAGACCTCAGCCCATCGCCACGAAGGAGCGACCTCTATGCCTCGTTTTGCGGCCAACCTGACGATGATGTATACGGAATACAACTTCCTCGACCGCTTTGGCGCGGCCGCCGGCGACGGCTTCACCGCGGTCGAGTACCTGTTCCCATACGAGCATTCGGCCGAAACCCTGGCCGCGCAGCTTCGCGAGCACGGGCTGCGCCAGGTGCTTTTCAACGCGCCGCCAGGGGACTGGAAGGCCGGCGAGCGCGGCATTACGGCGCTGCCCGGGCGCGAAGAGGAGTTTCGCGGCGGTTTTCTGAAGGCGCTCGAGTATGCGCGCGTGCTGGAATGCCCGCGCATCCATGCCATGGCCGGGCTGGCGGCCGCCGGCGCGGACCGGGCAAAGATGCGCGCAACCTGCCTGGACAACCTCGGCTGGGCAGCGGACCAGGCGGCTCCGGCCGGGGTTGACGTCTACATCGAGCCCATCGCCGCGCGCAACATTCCGGGGTTCTTCCTCAACCTGCAGGAAGAGGCGCACGCCATCCTCGCGGAACTGGGCAAACCGAATTTGAAAATCCTGATGGATCTGTTCCACTGCCAGGTGGCCGAGGGCGACCTGGCGATGCGCATTCGCAAGTACCTCGCCGACCCGCACGAGACGTGCGTGGGCCACTTCCAGATCGCCGGCGTCCCCGAGCGCCACGAGCCGGACACGGGCGAAGTCCGCTATGAATACCTGTTCGACCTCATCGATTCGCTCGGCTTCGAGGGCTGGATCGGGTGCGAGTACATTCCCGCTTCAGGGACTTCGGCGGGGCTGGGGTGGCTCAGAAAGTGAAGGGAGGGCTGCTGCAATGCGCAAGAGGAAGGCTCGGGGGACCGAGACATGGTCGGCGTCCCAATTCGCTACAGAGGAAGATCGCTTCACGTACGTGCTGAGCGCGACAGACCAACATCTCCGCTTTTATCAGGGAGAGGTGAACTCGTACTGGTTCCTTCACATGGCAACCACCGCGGTCACGCTTGCAGGAACGGCGCTCACGCCGCTTCTGGCCCTGATTTTGCCGCACGAGGCGCCTCACACACAGTTCTGGATTGCGCTGCCGAGCGGCCTGGCGGGACTGGCCGCAGCCGTCAACGCAGCCTTTCAGCTCAAAGACGGATGGATCCGAAACTACTTCGCGTTGAACGCCATCGATTTGGAGCGGGACCGGTTTCTGGTTCGTGCCTCTCCGGAATATGCGGCCGAGAAGACCCTCACACAGGCGATCGATAAATTCCAGAATCGGATCAGCACGATCGTGACGGCTGAGGTCACACAGTGGCGGCAAGAAGCTCGCCATGGAATGAAGGCGGACGAAACGCATTAGAGCATTTTCGGAATTCACCTAGACTTTTCTGCATCCGTGAAGGTGGCTTTTTCTTCCACCCCAGCGACGGAAAGAGCTGTCGCTGGGGACCCTGGAGATGAAAAAGCCACTTGAGATTCTTTCTCCGGTCTACGCCAATTCCGAAAATGCTATAGTCGCAGGCAATTGTGCGTCGCTATCGTCGCACGCTGGTCGAGCCAGTCATCGCTGTGGCAGCGGTCAGGAACTCGAACCCCGGACCTCTTCCGTTGCCCTCCTTGACGTCATCCGGCCGCAGATGGCAGGCACACTGCGTTTGAATCTTTCCGCCCTCTTTCCGCGCAATCCTCGAGATCGCAAGAACCAGTTTCAGGTCGACGATCGACATATAGCGACGGTCCGCCAGGTTGGGCGCATCGAATCCACGAGGTAAGGTTGCGCTCGGACTGCAGCTCTGGGACGGGAGCAATCACCCTGCCAGCCGTATCACCGCGTCGATTCACTCGAGTCCCACGCGAAAAACTCACTGGCCTCTCTAAAGGGGCCGTCCGGCGACTGCAAAAAGCGCAGAGACTTCACCTCCATTCCAACCACAGGAAGGAGCATAGATCGCCCGACAAGTCGGTGAGTCGCTAACTGTCCATCAACTTCGGAATGATTCCCGGCTCAACTTGTGACCGAGCCTCTTTCCCTGCGACTGCTTCCCTCCGCTAAAAATTCAGGCGCAGCGTGAACTGGACTTGGCGGGCGGAGTTGTAAGACGAAGTCAAGGTCTCTGTGCCGTCGGATCCGCTCGGGTTGTTGTAGCCCTGCATGTTCAGCAGGTTGAACACGTCCACGTTGAACCGCAGATTGAGCCGCTCGTTGATCGGGAAGACCTTGAACATCGACGCGTCAGTGGTGTAATTGAAAGGCCCGGTCAGAACGGTCTTGGCGAACGGATTGTCGCCGGACCAGGACGCACTGCTGCTGGCGTTGGGACCGGGCTGATAGGCGATCGCGCCCGTCTTGCCGTTGGTCAGTGTGATATTTACCTCATTTTGACCATAGTACTTGTCCGTGACCGCCTTGCCGTTCGCCGGAGCGCTGCACGAGGTATCGAGCGGGGTCTGATAGGGAGCATAGTTGCTGGGCAGACCGGAGACGACCGCCGACAGGCCGGCAGAGCAGGAGTTGCCGGAGATCTGCGTAGGGGGGATGTAACCGTTCCAGTATAGATACTCTTTGAGGCACTTGCCGCTGCGGCAATCGTTGATGGGGTGCGCGTGTCTGTAGAGGTGAATGGCGTTGGTCGGCCCCCAGTTGGTTGCCGTGATGGCGAAATACTGGTTCTGCACGCTGCCTGCGCCCGCAAGCTGGTAACCGCCGATGAGCTCGTCGACGAGTTTGTTGACGTTGCTGAAGTATCGTTTGCCGCGGCCGAAGGGAAGATCGTAAACGTAGTTGAACTTGGCCTGCTGCTGCGGCGCGCCGGAGTTATCGATGGCGCCATAATTCTCGAAGGCGTTGAGGGCGCGGAAGTACGCATAGGATGGTAGATTCGACGGCGTCGAAGGAGGCAAAGCAGGTGTGATCGGCATCGCGGAGACGGAGTCGACCGCCGAATAGCTGGCAAGCCCCGAGTTAGCGTAATCGGCGGCCGGCATGATCTCGTTATCGCGGGTCCAATCGCCGCCGACGCGCAGCGTTTTTTGCCACACGTAACTGATCTGCCAGGCCACGCCGCTCTGGTAGAGCTTCTGGTAGTTGACCTGCAGCTCGTTATTGTTCGACCAACCGCTCTTCTCCACGATGTAGCCGCCGTTGCCCCAGGTGGTCTGGTCGTAAGGGCCGGTCGCGGTCGCCGCATAGGTGTTGGCTGCGGAAGTTCCGATCACGCTGGCCCCGCCGTTGGGGACCGCAACGCCGTGCTGCATCTCCCAAACGAAGCTGGAAGGATGGTTGTTGTAGTAGTAGTCCTGGTCCAGATTGGTGCCGTGGGACCAGACGTAGCTCAAGCGGAGAACCGAGTTCCACTTGACCGGCTGCTCGATGGTGAAGTTGACGTTGGTGGCGAGGTCGACAGGAAAGTCACGGTTCGGCGTAATGTTGGTAAAGCCCGGCAGGATGGCGGTGGTTGTCGAGGAGTTCACGGCGTTGGCAGTGTTCATGCCGGCGACCGGTGTGCCGGTGGAGGCGTACGAATAGCCCGACGCGGTGGTCTGCGGCGCACGCAACAGGTAGTTCGGCAGGCCATCCGGCGCCTGGCCCGCGTTGGTGTAATCCTGTGAATACGCAACCGAAAAGGGATTGCTGTTGCCGGTGCTTTTGAAGGCGCTCCGGATGGGCACCTGAAAAGCGTAGATGCCGTAGGCTCCGCGCAGCACCGTGCCGTGGTGGCTGAAGGGCTGCCAGGCAAAGCCGAAGCGGGGCTCAAAGACAGCATCGTCGTCATACATGAGTTTCTGCGGCAATCCTGCCTGCTGATAGGTCTCGAACCTGGCTCCGTCGTATATGTCGTTGTTGATGATTGCCTGGGTGGTGTAGCCCTCTGCGATGAGCTGCGATACGGGGGCATCGAGCACCATAGCGTCGTTTTTCAGGTCAAAGCTCACCATCAGCCCATACTTCTGCCACAGGGCGGGATGGGCCTCATAGCGCATTCCCAGGTCGAGGGTCAGGTTGTGGGCCACACGATAGTTGTCCTGCAGGTAGGCGTCGAACTCCATGTCGTGATAGTGCTCATAAGGCGGCTGCAGGTTGACGCTGTAATAACTTCCGCCGCCGATAAAAAGGTCGGCGTCGGCTTCGCCGGTGTCCGCCACGTTCTGGTAGGCATTGGTCGCTATGGTTTTGGGGTCGAGCAAGCCCGTTGCAAATCCGGCGCCGCCGATGGTGGGGCTGCCGCTGGCGCCGCCGACCAGGCTGGTGGGGCCGAACTGGACTGAGTCTGCCGTTTCATCGGCCCGGAAGCCAAAGCGTTCGTGCCGAAAGCGCCCGCCAAACTGAAGCTGGTGCCTGCCCACCGTCTTACTCAGATTTTCGTCGAGGGTGTCGATGATCTGCGTGATTCCGTAAATGAACTGAGTGCCATTGGGCGCAAATACAGTCCCAAAGAACCGCGGGAATCCGGGCTCACCAAAGTTGTTTGGCAGCCCCATCTCCTTTTCGAAGTCGGCCAGCGGCGTGCCGCCCGCATTGTTCTGTTCCTGGAACCACTGCTGGCTGGCCACGGTTTCCGCGAAGAACGTAGGCGAAAACACGTGCGTGTAGCCGATTACGACGGGGATCATATCGTACTGGTAGAAGGTATCGCCGCTGGCGGCCGCGGGGTAGCTCACGCTATTGACGGATGCGGCGATCGTCGCCGGGTTATTGCCGCCGGAGTTGCCGATCTGGTTGCGCAGCACCGTTTGCGTTTCGGGCGTCATGGTAAAGCGCAGGTAAGCCCGGTTGTTCTCGTTGAATACATGGTCGAGCCGGAAGGTATAAGTCGGTGCGCGCAGCTCGGTCGGGTTGTCGGCATTCAGGTTGGTCTGCAGAAGTGGATTCACGCCGGCATACTGCGGACTGGGCGGCGGAGTGATTTTGTAGAGGATATTGGCTAGCGGCGAGAGCCGGCTCATGGGAATGCAGTTCGTATCGCCGTTGCATAACGAAGGATTCCCTGCCCCTTCGCCATATTCCTGTGTGAATGTCTGGCGTGTCCAGGTGGTCCCGTTATATTGCGTCGTATTGGGATCGTAGAGGGTCTGCAGTACACCATCCGTGCCGATAAGCTGGCTGTAATCGCCGTTCTCCCAAGCCTGCGGAAATACCGTCGCGGTTTCGCCGGCGATGCTGGCGAGCGAGTAGCGCTCGTAGGCGAAGAAGAAAAAGCTCTTGTCTTTTCCATGATAGAGATAAGGAATGACGATGGGGCCGCCGATAGTGCCTCCCACCTCGTTGCGGATATAAGGCGGCGCCGTGTAATTGGAGGGATTCTGCCTCTGCTTGGCGATGCCCCAGTAGTTGTTACGTGCCGTCCAGAACAGGCCGCCGTGCAGGGTGTTGGTGCCGGATTTGGTGGTGATGATGCCGGTCGCGGGCGCCGAGTACTGGGCGCTGGTGCCGATGGTTTCCAGCCGGACTTCCTGGACCGCGTCGGGGTCGGGAAACTGCTGAGCTCCCACATGACTGCCGCCAAACTCGCGGCCCTGCAAAGTCACGCCATCGGCCACGTACTCCATTCCATAGCCGAGCAGGCCGCCGGCGCACTGTCCGTTGCTGTCCTGCGCGCAGCTTGCCAGCCCCGGCGTCACGTCCGCAGCCAGATTCAGAAGGTTGCGCCCGTTCATGGGGAGCTGGTTGATCTTGGCGTTTTCGAGCGTGGAATTGATGGTGCCGTTGGTGGTGTCGACGAGCTGAACCTCATTCGCTGCGACCGTGACCTGCTGCGTGATGGCGCCGGCGCTCAGGGATGCGTTGATGACGGCGTTCTGCGCCACCAGCAGTTCGAGACTCTCCTTGTATGTCTTCATCCCGGGCGCGGTGATCGTCACCGCGTAATTGCCCGTGAACAGACCCGGCACCTGGTAAAAACCGACGTTGTTGGTCTTTGTGTTGGTGGCGACGTTCGTCTCGGTGTTGACAACATTGATTGAGGCGCCTGGAATCACGGCGCCGGTGGCGTCAGTTACGGTCCCCTGAATGGATCCTGCGCCGCTTTGTGCCAACAACATGTTCAACGAGAGAAACGCCATGCCCATCAGGAGGGCGATCGTGGCTAAGGCTGATGTCCTCCGATTATAAGGCGCCTCCGCTGCAAAAGTGGACTTCGTCATGGGTCCTCCTGAGAAAACTTGCCGCCGATATACGCGCTCCGGACATCCAGGATCGCTCCCCGCTTTTTGTCTGCGCTCCAAAAGCAACGATGAATGCGCTTTAAGGCTCTGGGGTTTCGTCCCTTAAACGTTTACGTCGCCGGCCATTGTGAAAGAAACACAAATCGCTGTCAAGCGAAAAATATCCGGATCTTCCTGGCGCTCTCTCTGCCATTCCAAGCGAAGGTGCATTTCGGTCGGGCATTTTGGGGATGTTGATTGCGATTGCCGGAAACGGCTTTCGGATAAAAGGGGAAGACGCAGTTGACCAGATCACAGCGCGGAAGGATGGAATGCCGAAGAGGTGCTACCAATTGGTCAGCAACTCTTCGATGAGCAATCGGAAAGGCTAAATCTCGATCCCAATCGCTGGCTCCGGTCCGAAGAGCAGCCTCAAAAAACCTGCACCCGAACTTCGCCCGGAAATGGAAGAGCATCGACACGCGCAGAGGCAGGAGTCCCATTCACTGCTCTGTGCGCATCAGCCTATTCCGCACTTACGGATGGGACGAGACTCACGCGCCAAGGCGAAGATCGTCGCCGCCGTCCGCTGGCTGACGCGGCTGCCCGGCTGCGGACGCAGCCGGCGGCAATACCTCATATGGCCGCATCATCTCGTTGTCCTCGTGTTCGAGAATGTGGCAATGCCAGACATAGCGGCCGGCATAACCTCGAAAAGGCACGAGGATGCGCGTAACCAGGCCGGGGTCCGCGCGCGCTGTGTCCTTCCAGCCCGACTCATACGGCTCGGGAGGCTGGGCCGGACCGGTGTAGCGCAGTGTTCCCTTGGACATGTACTCGAAGGTGTCGAAAGGCCGGCGGTCGAGTATGCGGAATCGCACCAGATGCAGGTGGATGGGGTGAGAGTCTTCGGTGAGATTCACCAGTTCCCAGATCTCCGCGGTGTTCAGTTGGGGCTTTTCCGTCACCGGGGCGTTCCAGGGAGTGTCGTTGAGCAGCATGCCCAGGGACTGCTGGGCTTTGTCCAGCCGCTCGTCGAGGGTCAAGCGGCGCGTACGGATCGCGTCTGCCTCGCGAAGCTGAGTCGCATCTGCGCTGAGGCGGGCGGGAACCTGGCTGGCGTCGGGCCCGCCTAGTCGGCCGACGCGGAACTGAAGCATGGGAAAGGAATCGCTGACCAGTTCGATGTTCGATCCCGCGAAGGGAGAAAAGTCCACCACAACGTCGGCGCGTTCGGCGGGCGCCAGGGGTAGGCGATGCGCGGAGACCGGCGTCGAGAGCAGCGCCTGGTCGTTGCCGATCACGCGAAACGGCGCCCGGTTCGACAGCTCGATGCGATAGAAGCGCCCGTTGGAACCGTTCATCAGGCGGAGGCGGTAGCGGCGCGGCTGCACCTCGTGGTAAGGCAGCAGCTTCCCATTCACCAGAATGGCATTTCCAAAGACCTCGGGCACCCAGGGACGGCCAGGGTCCGGGGAGACCGGGTAGAGCAGTTGTCCGTCGCGCGTGAACAAACGATCGCTGATCATCAAGGGAACTTCGCAAACGCCGGCGGGGAGCTTCAGCGCATCCTCACGCGGGTCGCGCACGATGAAAAAACCCTGCAGGCCCGCGTAGATGTTCAGACGGTTGATCCCCATCGCGTGGTCGTGATAGAAGAGCAGACTCGCGTGCTGGGCCGATGGGTAGAAACAGGTCTGCGTCTGCCCGGGAGTGATCCAATCCTCCGGATATCCGTCACTGTCCGGGGGCGTCCGTCCACCATGAAGATGGACGACAGCGCGCACTTCGGGAACATCGGGTCCCGCACCGTCCAGGGTACGGTCGATGGGCAGAAAATGGCGGGAGGGCAGTTGATTCTGCCACTCCACGATGACCGCCCGGCCGCTCTCCGTCTCGATGGTGGGACCGGGAAAGCCCTCGCCGAAGCACCACATGCGCGTTGGCGGCAGATCGCGATGGACCTTCACGAACCTCTCGCGCATAGGGATCTGGTACCAGGGCAAACGCACGGAGGGATCGACCGGACTCGGCCGCGTCGCCGTGGGTTGCGCCAGGGCGGGAAGCGGCAGGGGGTCCACAAAGGGCGCAAGCGTCGATGGGTCGAGAGACGGCATCTGCCGTACCGTTTGTGTCGACGGCACGAGGCGGGATCCGGCGATGACCATGCCGGCATTGCGCAGAAACGTGCGGCGGGATGAGTGGGAAGGACCCGGCATTTCCTTTTATTGTCGCTGGGCAGGACGGCCCAGGATGAAGAAAATTGCCAGGCTCCCCGCGAATCCGCGGGGAGCCCGACAGGACTGAGAGACTACCACCTTGGGAATCCGCCTATCGGCTCGCCGGTGGCGGGGTTAAGCAGATAGGGCGCGCGCATATTGATGTGGCTGAAGTCGAACATGTTGTCCACCGAGCCGGCTATGCCGTCGAAGGAGCCGTCGCCGAGGCGCTCCCCATTCAGCCAGTTGTCCTCGATAAAGCGGATGATCGAGGATTGATCGGTCAACGTATGGTCGACATAATTCGACTTCGCCCAGGGTGAGATGACCATCAGGGGAATGCGCGGGCCATAGCCGCAACGGCCCTGCGCATGGGGCACGTTGTTCGGTCCCGGCAAGGCCGAGTCCGTCCCGTTGCCGCACTGCCCATCTCCCGTCAGCATGTCGTCCGCGGTTGTGGACTGGTTCACGATCTCTCCGAGCTGATGATCGTACCAGCCGTCGGAGTCGTCGTAGTTGATGAAGACCGCGGTGGACGACCAGTACGGTGTGGTCATCAGGAAATCGATCACCTTCACCACGAAGGTCTGCTCGTCCAGAGGATCGGAATAACCAGCGTGGGCGTCCTCGTAGCCCGGAGCCTTCAGGAAGCTGACGGCCGGCATGTTGCCCGCCTTCACCGCCGCGAAGAAGTCGTCGGTGTCGTACTGGTGGTGGACCTGGCCATCGTCGCGCCCGATCATCATCACCGACGACGGCCGCACATGCTGCAGGTTCTCCGTCGAGTCGTAATACTGGAACGGCTCATGGTGGGGAATGTAGTCGGTCTCGGTCACGCCTGTGACCGCCGAAGTGTGGGAGCGGTTGCAGCCATTGGTCCCGTTGCGGTTGGTCTTCTGGAGGTCGAAGCCGCCTTCGAACCAGCCCCACGTCACGCCGGCCGTATCGAGCAGGTCGCCGATGTTCGGGCCGCTCATGTGGATCTGCGCGCCTGTGGTCGTGGAGCAAAGGTCGCCGATGGGGTCGGCATCGCCAATATCCGTGTAACCGCCGTCGCCGTCCGCCACGATCTTGCTGCTGGCGTTGATCTCGTCGGAGACGCCGTTGGTCTGGCCGGAGATCAGGTTCAGCGCCCCCACCGTCGACGGGCCGAAGGTGCTTCCGTAGGAGTTGTCATTGAGCGCGTAGTGCTGAGCATAGTTCCATAGCGCCGTGACCGTATTGCCGTCGTAATAGCCCATCACCAGCGCGGTCGATTTATCTCCAGTGGGAGGGGGGCCGGGCGTGCCTGTGAACTCCGGGAATGAGTCCATCAGCCCGGCGTGGAAGGCCTCCTGTTCCGGCGCGTAGTTATGATCCTGGTCGGCGGTGGCGGCCTGGGAGCGGTCCAGACGGAAGGGATTCGAAGCCCCGGTGGTGTTCGCCGAATTCAGAAAGTTCGGATTGGCGGTGAGCAGCGCCGCCGTGAACCCGTTCACGCTGGGAGTTCCGGGAACGGGCGTAAATCTCGGTTCGCCCTTGGGGTTAGCAGCATAGGGGTAAGTACCCCAGTAGTGATCGAATGAGATGTTCTCTCCGAAGATGACCACGACGTGCTTGATGGGGGTTGCGGTTTGGGTAAAGCCAGCCTGCGCAGAAGCCGCAGACGGAACAGCCATCTGACCTGCCACCAGCAGGGCAGAAAGCCCAACAGCAATATGCTTTTGCACAATTACCTCCAGGCCGGGCGGGTATCTCGGCAGGGTTGCGAGCTCTGAGGACAGGGCCGTAGACGGGGAAGGTACTGTCGGGGAGGCCCCCGACCACGCGTGGCTGAGATCCGATAACCCAGCCCTTTCTGAATTAGCGGATCAATATGCAGGCCTGTTTACAAGCCGTTAAACATGTGATGAATTTCGAAAGTGGGCTGCCCGGGGGCGCTGCGCCGGCAGCTCTTTTTCGCGCAGCTTTTCAACATGCGTGGCGGAGCTTGACGAGTCGCGGCGAGCGCTGACGGGGCTGTCCCAATACGCAGCCAGCACCTTCCTGCATGCAATGCGATTCCTGTATCCTCGGCCGCTCGAATATCTCAGTCCCGTGCTCATCTCCCGTGACTCAAATTGCGGCGAGGCAGCACGCGGATGACACCCATCATCCCGCCGTCCTCATGCTCGAGCAGGTGGCAGTGATACACGAATGTGCCAACAATCTCGGGATCCCGGAAATCCATTCGCAGCGTCACGCTTGGATAATGCGGGCTCTTGCCGTCCCAATAGGGCACGTTGATGGTATCGCGCAGAAAAGGCTCATCCACCGACTCTCCGTTCCAGGCAACGAGCAGGAAATGGATCTGGTGAATGTGGAACGCATGCACTTCGCGGGAGCGGTTTTCAATCACCCAATCCTCCACATCGCCCTGATGAACGACGATGTTGGGTTGAGGGTGAAAAGGATCGAAGGGCGCCGGCGTCTGTCCTTCCACGGTGATCATGAAGACGGTGGGACTGTTGAGATTGTGAGGATCCTGTGGCCGCTCCGAGAAATAGAGCGTGCGCGTTCGGACGGGCCTTACGTCTCCCAGCCAAATCAGTTTGGAGCGCGCCAGGGGCGCCGGCGACGCCGCGAGTTCAGAACCCGGCGCGGCGTTCAGCGGTGACCCGACGATGCTCGCCAGGGGGCGCGCCGGATCGTTTTCTCCCGCCGGTCCCGTATCGACGCTGCGCGTAATCAGTCGGGCATTCGATCCGGCCGGCACGCCGGGAAAGATCCACTCCACCCGCGCGCCGGGAGGCAGGAAGACGTGATTCACCCATAGGATGCGGTCGCGGTCCATGCCGTTTTCGTCAATCGGAACGCCATCGACCGACACCACTCCCAGGTTTTGCGGAGCACCGTTGACCACGATCTGCAAATCGACGTAGGTGATGGCCGAAGCATTGAGAATGCGCCAGAACTGCCGCTCCGGGGGCCGCACCGCAATGATGGCGGGAGGGTAGTCAGGATACGGCACGGGCACAAAATTGATGGAAAGATCCTTGGCTGGCTTGCCGGTGCCGGTTCCCGTGTTGAGGATGTCTCCTTCGGCATCGCGAAAAACGGGCGGTGGAGGAACCGTTCCGGCTTTGGCGGGGAATGCCCCAGGATGCAGCAGATCCTGGTCGCGGATGACAAACGTGCGCTCGGGCAGGCCGGCGAGTCTGCTGTTGGCGCGCTCGATTCCGTCCACGATCAATGCGCCCGAAGCTCCACCCAGCACCTGCGGATTCGTGAAGCCGTGGACATGGGGGTGATACCAGTAGAGGCCGGGCGGCTCGTCGGAAGGAATGCGGATGCGGTATGCAAATGGCGCGTCTCGGGGCTGAATGAAGGTGCGAAGAACATCGTCCTGGTGGCAGTCCGGCGGTACCGTCATGCCGTGAAAGTGCAGATTCGTCGATAAGGGCGTCATGCGTGCGCTGGCGCAGGGCGAGGCGACCCGGGGCATCGGTGCAGCGCGCGGCATCGCCGGTGCGGGCGAACCGGGCCACGCCAGGCCGGACCGCGTCAGGCCGTTCTTGAGATGCAGGACCAGCAGGTCGCCCGGCTCGACGCGAAGCGTCGGCGACTCCGCCCCATCTTTCGACTGGTAACAAAAATCTTCCTGTCCGCCGGCGTCTCTGAAGTTGAAGTAGGTCAGCTCGGCATCCAGAACGCCGTCGTGGCTCCTCAGCTCAGGCGGATCGCGGACAACGCTCCCCGGCGCGGGTCGCGGACAGGCATCCGACTCGCTTGCCGCACACCTTTGCGCGACAGCAGCCAGGATGACGATCGAGAAGAGAAACGCGGCAAAGGAGCGAAGTTTCAAGGGCAAGGCAGGCAAGACACACGGCTTCGGGGCGAACCCGCTCCCAAGCCGGTTCTTCGAGCCGCTGAACAAAAGCTATCTGGCCATTGTGAACGGCAAATGAATCCATCGGGGCCGAGAGCTTTTCTCAACCTTGCCGGCGGGCGCGCAAGGCGCCCAAGTCACTTTTTTATAAATTTATCGCTGCGCAACAATTGCGGATTATAGTTTGCTCGTTGCGCACCAGCCGGGTGCTTCCCCATTCAAAATCTCCATGCGATTCGCAAAAGAGGTGGTCGCCATGCAAAGGTCTCTTGCGATTGTTGCGCTGCTTGCAGCCAGCCTGATTCAGTTTCCCTCCCAATTGCTGGCACAACATTTCGGTCCGCCATCTCCGGATCGGGCGGAGTCGTTTGCCACCATGACGCCCATCAAGCATGTGGTGGTCATCTTCGATGAAAACATCTCATTCGACCACTACTTCGGCATGTATCCGCACGCGGTAAATCCGCCGGGAGAGCCGCCGTTCATGGCATTGCCGGGCACGCCCACGGTGAACGGACTGACGTCCACGCTGATCAACGCCAGTCCCGACGCGGCGGCGCCCTTTCGCCTCGACAGGTCGGATGCCGTGACCTGCGACAACGACAATCACTACACCGACGAGCAGACCGCCTACGACGGCGGGCTGATCGACAAGGTCTCCGAGCTGCTCAGCGGAACCGGAACCGACTGCACGCCCAATCTGGCCATGGGTTACTATGACGGCAACACGGTGACTGCGCTGTGGAACTATGCCCAGCACTATGCCATGAGCGATGACTTCTTCGCGTCTACGTTCGGCACCACGGTGATGGGCCACCTGAACCTGGTGGCCGGGAACACTCATGGCGCGACGCCCAGCTCGGTTTCCGGCAAGGTGGTGAACGGAAGCGTGATCGCCAATATCGATCCGACAGGGGACGATTGCTCGACCGGCAAAACCATTCAGATGGCGGGGCCGAGCATCGGCGATCTGCTCACTGCGCACAACATCACCTGGGGATGGTTTTACGGGGACTGGACGCCCACCGGGTACAGCGACGGCGTCGCCACATGCAACAGCCAGGAAGATCCGCACTATACGCCGTTTCAATACTTCGCATCGACGCTGAATCCGCACCACACTCCGCCCAGTTCGGTGGCGGCGATCGGATACTCGGATCAGGCGATGCATCAGTACGCACTCACCGATTTCTGGAACGCCGTCGCCAACGGCAACCTGCCGGCGGTCAGCTTCCTGAAGGCTCCAGCCAACGAGACCGGGCATCCATCTACATCCAGCCCCTTGCTCGAGCAGACGTTTCTGGTGACGACCATCAATCAGCTCGAGCAGTCGCCCTACTGGCGGGATACGGCGATCCTCATCACCTGGGACGACTCGGACGGATGGTACGATCACGTTCTCGGGCCGATCGTGAGCCAGTCCAACGACGAGAACAACGACGCGCTTCTCGGCGCCAGCGGCCTCTGCGGCACAGCCAAGTCCGGGGCCTATCTGGATCGCTGCGGCTATGGGCCGCGGCTCCCCTTCCTCGTGATTTCTCCCTACGCGAAGGAGAACTTCGTCGCCCACTCGCTGGCCGACCAGACTTCGATTACCCGATTTATCGAGGACAATTGGAATCTGGGACGCCTGGGCAACCAGTCTTTCGACGCGATCGCCGGGTCGATCCTGAACATGTTCGACTTCAATCGCGCGGGTGAAGGCTTCGATCAGGGGAGCGTTCTGATTCTCGATCCCGACTCAGGAGAACCGGCTCAACGCTGGTAAACCTCTCTCCGGAGGTTGCAACCGGTCTGCCTGGCGTGTCTGGAGCAAAACCAGGGCGCTACGTATTCTTCTGGATCTCTCCGGATTGTCTTCTCCAGGCGCTCCCACCTCAACGACCAGCGGGATCTGTGCGCAATCAAAACAGCCGCTTGCTCCGGAGAGCTATCCGATGAAGGTTCCTCCAGATTGGCAGATGGCTCGCCGGGCGGGTGGCACGGAGGTACACCCGCAACCAACAACGCTCACGGATGCGCCGGCGGAGGCGGAGGCGCAGTGGAGGGCGGGACGGGCTTGCCGGTGACGGTGTTGGGCTCCATCAGTTCGACGCGGGTGCCGTCGGGGTCGTAGAGGTTGGCCTGGCGTTTGCCGTTGACGCCTACGTGAATCTCCGGCGGCTTGGCCCAGGTGAGGTAGGTCTTGTAGGCGGGGCGGGACTCGAGCTCGGCGACGGCTTGGGGGACGCTGGGGACGAGGAGCGAGACGTGGTTCTCGGTGCCGAAGTTTTTAGGCGTGCCGGTGTAGAGCATGAGCTCGATGTAATCCTGGCCGTCCGGGACGCGGAGGTCGATCCAGTTGAGGACGTCAGGCTTTTTGCCGCCGCGCCAGAACTCCTTGAAGCCGAGGATGCCCTCGTAGAAGTCGAGGGACTTTTGCGTGTTGCCGACGAGGAAACCGGCGTGATAGATGGCGTGGGAGATGCGGGTGGGCGGGAGGAATTTGCCCTTGTCGCTCATTTCGACGCCGGTGGGCAGGGACTGGACAAATTCAACGAGGGTGCCGTCGGGGTCGTGGATCTCGAAGGCGTAGTCGCCGGCGCGGGTGGTCTTGCCATTGCCGGGCTTGACGGCGATGCCCCGGGAGCGCAGCCAGGCGCGCATCTGCTCGACGTTCGAGACCGTGAAGCAGATGTGGCTCATGTGGTTGGGCGGGTCGGGCGGCGGGTCGGTGAAGAGCTCGACGTGCTGATGGTCGTTGATCTTGATGAAGGCGATGCGGGTCTGGGTGGTTCCGGGGCGGTCGATGTGGAAGTACTCGTCGAAGCCGAGGAGGTTGTGCCAGAAGACGAGGGCCTTGTCGAGATCGGACGTGAAGTAGGCCACGTGAGAGATGCCGGTGATGGCCGGGCGCGCGGGCGCGGGGGTTTGGGCGAGGGCGGTGGGCGCGGAGAGAAGCAAGAGGCAGGCACAGGCGAGTGCAACTGCGCGAACAGGCCGGCAGTGGTAAATCCGCATGGGAGGGTTCCTTCTAATTGCGAATCTCCGCGAGGAGCTGTTCGACCTCGGCCCTTTCCTGGGCGGTGAGGGGTAGCAGCGGGGCGCGGGCGCGGCCTCCGTAGTAGCCGTTGAAGTCGCAGCCGTATTTTATGCCGGCGATGCCGAGATCGCCAACAATGCGGCGGTTGGCTTGAACGATGCGCTGCTGCTTTTCTTCGGCGAGCGGGAGGTCGTGGTCTTTGAAGGCGAAGTAGATCTCCTGGCAGGCCTGGGGGGCGCAGGCGGCGAAGGCGAGGATGGCGCCGGAGGCTCCGGCCTGGAGAGCTGGGAAGACGCCCGAGGCGGAGCCCATGAGGGTTTGGAAGCCGACCTCTTTGGTGCGGGTCTTGAGGGCGGGCGTAGGCGGGGCGGTGGCTACGGCGGCGCCTGCGGCGAGTTGGCCAGCGGAGACGAAGGTGGCGGCGGACTCGGAGCCTGCGGCGATCATTCGCTCGGTGACGGCCTCGAAGATGGGCGTGACGGTGACGGTGCGGCGAGGGGCGTTGCGGGTGGCCTCGACGGTGGCGCGGATGCGGTCGACGCTGCCGCTCGAGTCCTTGATGCCGATGATGTTGGGGTGGTGGGCGAGCTCGGCGATGATCTCGACGGGGATGCTATACGGGACGCACTTGGGGATATTGTAGAGGACGACGGGCACAGGTGAGCGGTCGGCCACGGAGTTGAAGTAATGCAGGATTGCGGCGGCCGGCAACTGCGCGGAGTAGTAGGAGGGCGTGCGAACGAGGACGGCGTCGTAACGGAAGCGGGCGGCGGCTTCGGCGAGCTCGACGGTGCCGCGGACGCTCTCGCGGCCCACGCCGGCGAGGAGGACTTTATCGGGGGCTGCGGCCTCGGCGGCGATGCGGAGAACCTCGCGGGACTCAGCGTCGTCGAGCGCGACGGCCTCGCCCGTGGAGCCAAGCACGACCATGCCGGCAAGGAGACTGCGCGAGTAGCGGGCCATGTTGGCCTCGAGCTTGCGGAAGTAGACCCGCTCATCGGCATAAAACGGGGTGGTGACGGCGGCAAAGATTCCTTCAAGGAGCATGAGAGTATTGTAAAGCCCACAAATTAAAGCCGGATGGACTACCTGTCAGTACCCGGGAGGCAAACTTTTGGGCAATTGTTCCGCAAGACGCCGCAGTGTATGGTATTGGAGTACTTACCGGAACCAGCCGGCAAATGCGGAGGAGCGCGGATGGAGACAGTGATCCACGGAGACCAGAGCAGCGACCGGGAAGCGTCGCTTCCGACGCAGGCGGTCTCGTTTTTCATGCACGCGGGGTTCGCGGTGGGAACGTGGTTTCTGCTGATGCTGGCCGGGTATTTAGTGAATCCGCAGTCGGTTTCGCAGGCGCTGATTCTGTTTTTGTCGATCGTGGTTCCGCTGGGCGCGGGATACCTGGTGAACCGCTGGCGGCAAGACGAGATGGCGGCGGTGATCTGGCTGCTGGGGCTGATCTGGATCATGATCTTCGCGCTGTGGATCCTGGATATGCCGACGCGGCCGGGACAGTGCTTCCAGTGCGGGGCAAGCGAAAAGCTGGCGCGGACATTCCTGAGCCTGCCCTCGCCGAGCGGGCTGATCGATAACGACGGACCGTTTTTGGCGACGTGGCCGGCGGCGGCGCTGGTGGGGTATGCGATCGGGGCGCGGCTGTCAATGAAGCGGAAGCCGCGGTTTGTGGATTAGGTTCCTAACCGCATGAATATGTTCCGTCGGCATGGCGATTCCCAGGTCTCAGAATCGAGACCTGGGGCACCCAAGATTCGTACAAGTTGAAGCGGCTTCTGGGGTCAGCGAGCCCCAGAAGCCGCTTTGGCGGCGTGCAGCCCCTGCAGAGCATAGACGGTGGTGCGGTGGCGCTGCATGGCGGCGATACCTTCGGCGGCGGCCTGCGCGGCGGCGATGGTGGTGATGGTGGGTACACGGGCCACGACGGCGGCGCGGCGGATGGCCTTCTCGTCGAAAAACGTGTCCTGGCCGCGGGGCGTGTTGACGATCAACTGAATGCGGTCGCCCTTGATGAGATCGACGACGTTGGGACGGCCCTCCTTGACCTTGAAGACGCGCTCGACGATGAGGCCGGCGCCTTCGAGCACATTGGCCGTGCCTTCGGTGGCGACGATCTTGAAGCCGAGGTTGATGTAGCGGCGGGCGAGGTCGATGGCTGCCGGCTTGTCGTGGTCGTTGACGCTGAAGAAGACGGTGCCCGCGGTGGGCAGCAACTGGCCTGCAGAGAGCTGGGCCTTGGCGAAGGCCTCGCCGAAGGCAGCGGCGACGCCCATGACTTCACCGGTGGACTTCATCTCGGGGCCGAGCACGGTGTCGACGCCGGCGAATTTGGACCAGGGGAAGACAGGCGACTTGACGTAGTAGTGAGCGCCGGTGTCGAGGTCTTTGCCGGAGGCGAGCTGATCGGGCAGTAGCTCGCGGAGGGTGCGGCCGGTCATGAGGCGGGCGGCGATTTTGGCGAGCGGGATGCCGGTGGCCTTGGAGACATAGGGGACGGTGCGCGAGGCGCGCGGGTTGACCTCGATGACGTAGACGCGGTCTTCGCCGTTGCCGTCGCGCTGGATGGCGAACTGGAGATTGACGAGGCCGACGACTTTGAGAGCGAGGGCGAGCTTGCGGGTGTAGGTGCGGAGGGTTGCGAGGGTCTCGGGCTTGATGCCGACGGCGGGCAGGACGCAGGAGGAGTCGCCGGAGTGAATGCCCGCCTCTTCAATGTGCTGCATGATGCCGGCGATGAGCACGTCTTCAGAATCGCAGAGCGCATCGACGTCGACTTCGACAGCGTTCTCGAGGAAGTGGTCGATGAGGACGGGGCGCTCCTGGGAGTACTCGACGGCTTCGCGCATGTAGTGGGTGACGGCTTCGGCGTCGTAGGCGATGACCATGGCGCGGCCGCCGAGAACGTAGCTGGGGCGCACGAGGACGGGGTAGCCGATGCGCTCGCCAACGGCGAGAGCTTCTTCGACGCTGGTCGCCGTCCCGCCGCGGGGCTGGGGAATCTGGAGATCTTCGAGGAGCTTGCCGAATTGCTTGCGGTCTTCAGCGAGGTCGATTGATTCTGGCGACGTGCCGATGATCGGGACGCCGGCGGCGCGGAGGCGCTGGGCGAGGTTGAGCGGGGTCTGGCCGCCGAACTGGACGATCATGCCGATCTTCGCGCCGGATTGCGATTCGTGGTTGTAGACGGCGAGGACGTCTTCGAGGGTGAGGGGCTCGAAGTAGAGACGGTCGCTGGTGTCGTAATCGGTGGAGACGGTCTCAGGGTTGCAGTTGACCATGATGGTCTCGTAGCCATCGTCTTTGAGGGCGAAGGCGGCATGGCAGCAGCAGTAGTCGAACTCGATGCCCTGGCCGATGCGGTTGGGGCCGGAGCCGAGGATGATGATCTTGGGCGTCTGGGTGGGCGGCGCTTCGTCCTCTTCGTCGTAGGTGGAGTAGAGGTAGGGCGTCATCGACTCGAACTCGGCGGCGCAGGTGTCGACGAGCTTGAAGACGGGGCGGATGCCCTGGCTTTCGCGCAGTTCCCTCACCCGCTTGATGCCCTCATGGCCTTCGAGCTTCCACTCGGTGGCGATGCGCTCGTCGCTGAGGCCCATGCGCTTGAGGCGTCGCATGTGCTCCGCACTTGTAGCTTCTGGAGGAGTGTGTCCGATCGACAACTGCGCCTGCGTGACCTCGCGAAGCTGATAGAGGAACCAGGGGTCCATTCTGGTGAGGCGGGCGACCTCGCGGACGCTGAGGCCGCGCTCGAAGGCGTAGCGGATGTAGCCGAGGCGCTCGGGGCGCGGGGTGACGAGCATCTGCGTGAGCCGCCGGGGCTCGAGGACTTCAGCGCCGGTTTTTTTGCCGGTTTCGAGGGCGCGCCAGGCCTTCATCAGGGCTTCCTTGAAGGTGCGGCCGATGGCCATGACTTCGCCGACGGACTTCATCTGGGGGCCGAGGGTGTCGTCGGCGCCGGGGAATTTTTCGAACTGCCACTTGGGGATCTTGACGAC
>Ga0335072_10001903_pt1 | contig 33106 bp, 33 predicted proteins | sample Lox_Sample_21_FD_206725 | JGI IMG/M metagenome (GOLD analysis project Ga0335072, IMG submission 206725) | Soil microbial communities from Loxahatchee National Wildlife Refuge, Florida, United States - Lox_Sample_2.1 | ecosystem: Environmental > Terrestrial > Soil > Wetlands | place: USA... | reverse complement strand
GCCCGACGACAGCGCGCTGGCCGCCGGGGAGCAGGCCCGGTGACCGACCGGGGCCCGGTCGCGGGCCCGGACGGGAAGCTGCGCTGCCCCTGGGGCCTGAGCGCCCCGGAGTACCTGGCCTACCACGACCAGGAGTGGGGCCGTCCGGTCCGCGGCGACACGGCCATCTTCGAGCGGCTGTGCCTGGAGGGCTTCCAGTCCGGGCTGTCCTGGCTGACCATCTTGCGCAAGCGGGAGAACTTCCGGGCCGCGTTCGCCGGTTTCGACGCCGCCGCGGTCGCGGCCTTCGGCGAGGCCGACGTGGCCCGGCTGATGGCTGACCCGGGCATCGTGCGCAACCGCGCGAAGATCAACGCCGTGATCGTCAACGCGCGGGCCGCGCTCGCCCTGCCCGACGGCCTGAGCGGGCTGGTCTGGAAGTACGCGGGCGAGCCGCCCGCCGCGCCGCGGACGCTGGCCGACGTGCCCGCCACCACCCCCGCGTCCAAGGCGCTCAGCGCCGAGCTCAAGCGCCACGGCTTCACCTTCACCGGCCCGGTCACCGCCTACGCCACCATGCAGGCCTGCGGCATCGTCAACGACCACCTGGCCGCCTGCTTCGCCCGGGCGGCTTAGGCCCCCGCGGCGGCGGCCATCCGGTCCACGATGTCGGCCAGCAGCGCGCTGCTGGTGCCGATCGTGACCCGGACGAAGCCGTCACCCGGCGCGCCGAAGTCGAGCCCCCGGCCCAGGGCCACCCGGCCCCGGCGCAGGAACACCTCGGCCGGCTCGGGGCCCAGGTCCAGCGCGGAGCAGTCCACCCAGGCCAGGTAGCTCGCCTCCGGCGGAACGTACCGGGCCGCGGGCAGCCGCTGCCCGAGCAGCCGGCCGAATTCGGCCCGGACGTGATCGAGCTGCCCGATCAGCGCGTCCAGCCAGTCATCCGCGGAGTTCCACGCCGCCTCGGAGGCCAGCACGCCGGGCAGCCCGGCCCCGTACTGGCAGGCGGCCGGCAGCCGCTGCAGAACGCGCTGCATGGACGCCGAGCCGGCCACGGCCACCGCCGCCTTCAGGCCGGCCACGTTGAACGCCTTGGACGTGGAGGCCAGCGTGACCCCGCGCCCGGCCGCCGCGCCGCCCAGCGAGACCAGCGGCGTGTGCCGGGCGCCGGGCAGGGTGAGCGAGGCGTGGATCTCGTCCGAGATCACGGTGACGCCGTACCGGTCCGCGAGCGACCCGATCCGGCCCAGATCGGCCGCGCTGAACACCCGCCCGGTCGGATTATGCGGGCTGCACAGCAGGTAGCCGCGCGCCCCGGCGGCGAACGCCGCCTCCAGCGCGCCGAAGTCGAGCTCCCACGAGCCGTCGCCGCGGGTCAGCGGCACCTCGACCACCCGCCGCCCCGCGTTGGCGATGTGCTCGAAGAACGGCGGATACACCGGCGTGTTGATGACCACGCCGTCACCGGGCCCGGTGGTCAGCAGCAGGACGGCCTCGACACCCGCCATGATGTCGGGGATCAGGTGCACCCAGCCGGGGTCGACCGTCCAGCCGTGCCGGGCCGCGGCGAACCTGGCGAACGCCTCGCCCAGGCCCGTGGCGTTCGCGTACCCGCAGTCGCTCAGGTCGAGGGCCGACCGCAGCGCCGCCAGCACCGGCTCGGCCAGGTCGTAGTCCATCTCGGCGATGAACGCGGGCAGCACGTCCGGCGGATGCAGCCGCCATTTCTCGCTGCGCCGGCGCCGCAGCCGGTCCAGATCCAGATCCTCGAAGCCGTTTCCCATGGACGAAGCCTACGGACCCGCCCCCGCCGCGCACCCGAGCATGGTCGACGGCCCGTCGTACTCCTAAGAGCGGTCGCGGCTAGTCCCCCAACCGTCCGGTCCGTTCAGCGCGCCGTCTGCTGATCGAGGTCGCGACCGCGGTCCGACCCGCCGCCGGCGGTCGGCCCCGGCGCGGTCATACGGGGCTTGTGGCACACATGCCCCGATAGACGGGGGTTGTGGCCCACACGCCCCGATTGGTGCGCGCCTGCGTTTGGGGGTTGTGGCCCACATGCCCCGGTAGACGGGGGTTGTGGCCCACATGCCCCAAACCCACGACACCCGGCCACCCGTCCTGGGCTCACACCAGCCACACCAGCCCCGCCCGCCCCTCACCGGCCGCGAAACCAACAGCACGGGAGTAGCAACCTCACGGCTAGAGCAAGCACGATGGCACCATCGACCTGGTAACCAGCGCGTGCCGCGGTCACCGGGACCCGGTCCGGCGTCACCGGCCCCGGGACAAGCCGCGCAGGCCGGGCCTCGTCCTGGTCGCGCACACGGCAACGGGACGAGGGCCTATCCTGCACGGCATGAGTGCGGACGAACCCCACCGGGATCTGGACGTCGCCGGGCTGTTCGCCCCCGTCGCGGTGGAAGAGACCTTCGCGGGCGTGCTGACCGAGGCGACCGGCATCCTGGGCCAGATCGATGACCCGGTGGACGCCGAACTGTGGGGCTCGGACCTGATCGGCGCGCTGGCCGCCTCGGCGGCGGGTCAGGCCTCGCTCATGGCGGCGCTGACCGGGTCACTGATCCCGGCCGCGGAGACGGCGTCGACCCCGGAATCCCTCGCCCTGCTGCGGGTCCTCGCCGCGGTCGGCTCGCCCGGCCTGCGGGCCGCGGCCGGCCAGGCCGCCGCCCGGGTCCGCGCCCACGGCGTGGCCGACCCGCCCTGGGCCGCGGATCTCGGCTCGCCCCGGATCGGCGAGTGCTGGCACTACGCCGACGTCGGCGGCCGCCAGGAGTCGCTGACCATGACCTTCTCTTACGGCGACCGGGCGCATGCGGTCAGCGTGCTGATCGACCACGGCCGCGGCGGCAAGATCAGGGACGCCTGGGTGGCCAGGGCGGCCGGGCTGCGCGCGGAAACCGAGCAGGCCGCGCGGGACAACCCGCTGGTCGTGTTCGAGCTGACCGACGCCGCCGACGCCGGCCGCCGGCTCCAGGCCGCCATCGGCGCGGGCGAGTGCCCCGAGCAGCCCGATCAGGTCGACGACGTGGTGGCCCACCGGGCCCTGCTGCACGCCCGCCTGGAGCTCCTGGTCAGCGCGGGAACGGCTTAACCAGAGGCCCGCGCCACCCATTTAAAATGCGCCACATAAAGGCGCGGCCGGCTCATCGGGGCTGCCCGAAATAACGGAGCAGGCGAATATCGGCATGCCCATGTTGCCGCCCCGCGTTGCCGCACACCATCAGCCTCGCCGGGCCATTGCGAATGCTGCGGATTTCCCGGCCCTGGGATCGAGCCGGCAGCGGCTGCCGCCGCTGGTGGCTGGCGTCGGTCACGTGGAGATGTTCATCCACGACAGCCTGCACACGGCCAGGAACACCGCGTTCGAGGCTGACCAGGTGGCCTCGGCCATGCCGCCCGGCTCGGTCATGGTGATCGACGACATCAGGATGCACGAGGGCTTCGCCATCTTCGCCCGGCGGCATCCCGAATTCCAGACCATCGTCTGCCGCCACGACGACCGGATGGGAATGTTCGGCATCGCGGTCAAACGGGCCTGAGCGAGGAGCGCCGGCGGGCGCTACAGGGTAAGCGCGAGGGCCGCGCCGCTCGGGTCGAGCAGCCGGTGCGGGCCCGCCGCGCCGGGTAGCCGGGCCAGGCCGCCGCGGACCCGGGCCCGCGGCCCGTCCGGCCCGGCCAGGATCGCCCCGTCGGCCTCGACCGCGACGAGCTCGCCGTCGTGGCGCAGCAGCACCGGGCCGTCCCGTTCGGCCGAGATCGCGACCCGGCCGGCCCGCAGGCCGTCGAGTACGTCCCCCGGCTCGCTCCCGTCGCACTCGACCCAGGTGGTCGGGCATCCGGGCGGGGCGTCGGACCCCGGCCGGTGCCAGTCGCTGCCGCCCACCGGGATGGCCGCGGGATCCCAGGCCAGCCACCACGCGAACGGGAGGGTCCAGCGCTTGTCCAGCCAGCTCCAGTGCCACACCTCGGCCAGCGGCGGGCGGCCGCGCATCGGGTGCGTCCAGCTGACCGGCCCGGCGAACGGGTGGTTGACCGAGAGCAGGCCGCCGCGGGCCTGGGTCGCGTCCAGCCAGTCGTCGGGTTCGCGGCGGAAGTCGATCCATCCGATCTCGCCCAGCGCCCCCGCGTGTCCCCCGTCGGTCGTGATCTCCTGGCCGGCCAGCAGGGTGATCCCGTACCGCCGGGCCGCGCCGGCCAGCTCGGCGTGGTGGCTGACCGTGTTGTGGTCGGTGACCGCAAGAAACTCGAGCCCGCGCTCGACCGCGAAGGCGGCCAGCTCGGGGACGGTCAGCACGCCGTCGGAGTGGACGGTGTGCGCGTGCAGGTCGCCCGCCAGCCACCGCCGACCGGGACCGGCCGGCAGCTCCCGCCGCGGCGGGCGCTCCCGGGGCACCGGCGGCGCGGGCGCGACGGGTGGCAGCAGGCCCGCGCCGGACCCCGTGGCCTGCGCCGTGACCCGGTAGCCCACGCCGCCCGGCGGCAGGCTGTGCACGCCGATCATCACCTGCCAGCCTCCGGCCTCGATCTCCCCGGGCAGGTACCCGGGCGTGGCCGCCGCGCCGGTGATGGCGAACCAGCTCCGCGCGCCCCCCGACCAGCCGCGGAACCCGCCCGGGCCGAGGCAGCCCAGGTCGAGCACCGTCCCGGCGTCCTGCTCGTACTCCAGCTCCACCCGCAGCCCGGCCGCCCCCGGCCCGACCTCGACCGGCAGGTAGTGCCACGGCGAGGCGAACCGGTCCTCCAGCGTCCACCGCCCGCTGTGCACCGTGCGCCCGGCCGCGCCGCCTCCGCGCTGGACCGCCTGCCCACCCGAACCGTCGCCCATACCACCAGACTAGGTGGCCCTCGCTAACTAAATTAAACGGACGTATAATTCTTTCCGCGGACCGGCCTGACCACTGGAGGGCGCCATGCGGGCCATGATCGTGAAGGAGTTCCGGCAGCTCCGCCGGGACCGCCGGACTCTGGCCATGATGATCGTGATGCCGGTGCTGCTGCTGGTCATCCTCGGCTACGCGGCCAGCTTCGACGTGTCCAGCGTCCCCACCGTGGTGGCCGGCCCGGGCGGCGCCGCCGTGGCCAAGGCCCTGCCGGCGACCTTCCATCTGGCCGGCACCTACCAGGCGGAAACTGCGGGCGCCCAGACGCCCGAGGCCTGGGCGCGCGACCAGCTTCGTGACGGGCATGCGGCGGTCGCGATCGTCACCGGGACCGCGCCGGGACCGCTGGTGCTCATCGACGGCACCCAGCTGTTCGACGCGCAGAAGACCCTCCAGGAGCTGTCCGCGCTGTCCGGCGGCAAGCCCGTGACCACGGCCAGCGTCACCACATCGGCCAGCGTGCAGATCCTGTACAACCCCGAGCTTAAGACCTCGTACATCATGATCCCGGGCCTGGCCGGGGTGATCCTGGTCTTCGTCGGCACCGTGATCACCAGCCTGGGCGTGGTGCGCGAGCGGCAGGCCGGCACGCTCGAGCAGCTCGCGGTGATGCCGCTGCGGCCGGCCGATGTGTTCCTGGGGAAGATCATCCCCTACTTCGTGGTCGCGCTCGGTGACCTGGCCATCGTGGTGGCCGTGGGCGTCGCGGTCTTCGGCGTCCCGTTCGCCGGGTCGGCGGCGGTCTTCGCGCTCGGCGCGCTGCTGTTCGTCTTCGTCACCCTCGGCCTGGGCGTGCTGATCTCCAGCGTGTCGCAGACCCAGGGGCAGGCCATCCAGCTCGCGGTCATGACCTTGCTGCCGCAGGTCCTGCTGTCCGGCCTGATCTTCCCGCTGTCCTCGATCGTGATCGGCGTGCGGTGGATCGCCTACCTGCTCCCGCTCACCTACTTCACCGAGATCTCCCGCGGCGTGATGCTCCGGGCCCAGCCGATCACCTCGCTCTGGCCGCCGTTCGTCTACCTGGCCCTGCTCGGCGCGATCGTGGCCACCCTGGCCACGCTGCGGTTCCGCGCCTTCCTGGCCCCCGGGACGAGCCGGTGAACGGCTGGGGCGCGTACGAGGTCAGCGTCCGGTTCGGGGCCCGGCAGGCGCTGGACGGGGTCAGCATCACCGCCCTTCCCGGCCAGGTGACCGCCGTGGTGGGCGCCGACGGGGCGGGCAAGACCACGCTGCTGCGCTGCATCGCCGGGGCGCTCGCCCCCGGCGCGGGCACCGTGCGCCGGCCGCCGGCGCGCCGCATCGGGTACCTGCCGCCCGGCCCCGGGGTCTACGAGGACCTGTCCGTGGCGGAGAATCTACGGTTCCGTTCTGCCTCCTATGACATACCGGCGCCGGCGGCCCAGCGGCACATCGGCGAGTACCTGGAACGGACCGGGCTGGCCGCGGCGCAGGACCGGCTGGCCGGCCAGCTGTCCGGCGGGATGCTCCGCAAGCTGGGCGTGGTCGCGGCCCTGCTGCCCGAGCCCGAGCTGCTGGTGCTGGACGAGCCCACCACCGGCGTCGACCCGGTGAGCCGGGCCGACCTGTGGTGGCTCATCGCACGCGCCGCCGCGGGCGGCGCGGCGGTGCTGATGTCCACCTCCTATACCGACGAGGCGGCCCGGGCGGCCCGGGTGCTGGTCCTGGACTCGGGCCGGACCCTGGCCGAGGGGACGCCCGCCGAGATCGTGGCCGCCATCCCCGGGACGATCGCGGTGCGGCCCGAACGGCCCGCGGCGCAGGACGAGCGGCGGCGGTCCTGGCGCCGGGCCGGCGCCTGGCGGGTCTGGCTGCCCTCGGCCGGCCCGGGGCACCCGGGCACGGTCACGCCCGACCTGCAGGACGCGGTGTGCGTCGCGGCGCTGCGCCGGGAACTGGCGGACGCCGATGCCTGAGCCGCTCGCCGAATGCGCCGCGGTGACCAGGGTCTTCGGCCGGCTCACCGTGGTCGACCAGGTGGACCTGGCCGTCGGGCCGGGCGAGATGGTCGGGCTGCTCGGCGCCAACGGCGCGGGCAAGACCACCCTGATCCGCATGCTGCTCGGGCTGCTGCCGGTCTCTGCCGGGTCGGTGCGGCTGTTCGGGCGGCCGCCGTCCCGGGCGTCCCGGCGGCGGATCGGGTACGTGCCGCAGACCCTGGGCCTGTACGACGACCTGACCGTCGCGGAGAACCTGGCCTTCTCCCGGGCCGTGTTCTCCGCCGGGTCGAGGTTCTCCGCCGCGCCGAGTGCCCGGAACAAGGCCGTCCCCGAGTCGCTGCGCCCCTACGCCGGGGTCTGCGTCCGCGACCTGCCGCTCGGCGTGGCCCGGCGCGCGGCGTTCGCGCAGGCCCTGGAGCACGCGCCGGAACTCCTGCTGCTGGACGAGCCCACCTCGGGCGTGGACCCGCTGGCCCGTTCCCGGCTGTGGGAGACGATCGGGGCTGCGGCCGCGGCCGGCGCAGGCGCCATTGTGACCACGCACAACATGGAGGAAGCCGAGGAGTGCTCGCGCCTGGTCGTGCTGGCCAGCGGGCGCGTGGTGGCCGCGGGCACCGCCGCCGAGATCGTCGGCCCGGCTCGCACCGCCGTGGTGCACGCGGCGGACTGGGCCGGGGCGCTGCGCCTGCTGGAGGCGGCCCAGATCCGTGCGGTGCTGGCCGGCCAGACGCTGCGGGTGCCGGACCGGCCCGCGGCCGACGTGGCCCGGGCGCTGGCCGGCCTGCCCGCCCGGGTCAGTGACGAGCCCGCCACCCTGGAGGAGCGGTTCTTCGGGCTGGCCGCGGCCGGGACCCCCGCCGGCCAGGCCGCCGGGTGAGCGCCACCGGATCCCGCCGGGCCGGCCGGCGGGCGGGGGAGACCCGGACCCGCGAGGCGATCCTCGACGCGGCCCGGCGCAGCTTCGGCGAGCACGGCTACGACGGGGCGACCATCCGCGGCATCGCCGCCGCCGCCGGGGTCAACCCCGCTCTCGTGCACCACTTCTACGGCACCAAGGAAGGCCTGTTCGCGGCGGCCATGAAGCTGCCCGTGCTGCCGAGCGAGATCCTGGCCCGGGCCTTCGCCGCGGCCCGGGACCAGCTCGGCGACGACTTCCCGGCCCACCTCGGCGAGATCCTGGTCGGGACCATGCTCCGGGCCTGGGACGTGGCCGAGGTCAGGGCCGCGTTCCTCGGGCTGCTGCGGACCGCGGCCACCACCGAGCAGGGGCTGGTCATGCTGCGCGAGTTCGTGCGCAGCACCATCCTGGCCAGCCTGGTCCGGGCCGCCGGGCTGGGCGACGACGCCGAGGGCCGCTTGCGGGCCGCCCTGGTCGCCAGCCAGGTCGTCGGCCTGGGCTTCACCAGGTACCTGATGCGGCTCGAGCCGATCGCGTCGGCCAGCACCGAGGACCTGGTCGCCGCGATCGGCCCCACCGTGCAGCGCTACCTCACCGGCGACCTGCGCCTCACGTCGTAGCGGCGTAGCCGCCGTCGATCACCACCGTCTCGCCGGTCACGAACGGGTTGGAGGTGATCAGCGAGAGGATCGTCTCGGCCACGTCGGCCACGGTGACGTTCCGCTGCATCGGGGTCCAGGTGGCCCGGCGTTCCATCAGCCGGTCGTAGTTCTCGCCGAGCGTCCGCTGCATCCACTGCCCGGCGATCCAGCCCGGCGCCACCGCGTTGACCCGGACCTCGGGGGCCAGCACGCGGGACAGCGTCCGGGTCAGGCTGACCGCGGCCGCCTTGCTGGCCGCGTAGGCCAGCGGCTGCGGGCCGGGGCGCAGCCCGGCGATCGAGGCCACGTTCACCACGCTGCCGTGCGCGGCTCGCAGCGGGCCCGCGCAGGCCCGGGTGACCTGGAACAGCCCGCGCACGTTGACCGCGAACACCTGGTCCCATTCGGCCAGGTCGACGCCGTCCAGGTCGTCCGGCGGGGTCGAGCTGGTCATGCCCGCGTTGTTCACCAGCACGTCCAGGCGGCCGTACGCGTCGCCCACCGCCGCCACCATCGCGGCCACCGCGGCGTCGTCGCTCACGTCGGCGCGCAGCGCCAGGTGCCGCCCGCCCAGGCTCGACAGCTCATCCAGGGTGCGCCGGGCGTTGTCCTGCGAACGCCGGTAGTTGATGGCCACGTCGTAACCGGCCCGGGCCAGCCGCAGCGCCGCGGCCCGGCCGATCCCGCTCGCCGACCCGGTCACCAGCGCCGCCGGCCTGTCCTGTGCCATCCCCGCAGCCTAGCGACCGGCCCGGCCGGGTCTTATGGCGGGACGTTCGGCCCTACGCCATCCCGGCCACCGTGCGCACGGTGGAGGTACAGGCGGCCGAAGGAGGCTGGTCTGATGAGCAGTCACGCACAGGTCGCGGCGGCCAGCACCCCGGCGGCCAGCACCCCGGCGGCCAGCATCCCGGCGCCGGACGCGAGCGGACGGCCGGTGATCGAGGTCCGCGGGCTGCGGAAGTCCTACCACGGCGTCGAGGCGGTGGCGGGCATCGACCTGGACGTCCGCGAGGGAGAGGTGTTCGCGTTCCTGGGGCCGAACGGCGCGGGCAAGACCACGACGGTGGAGATCCTGGAGGGATACCGGCTCCGCACCGCGGGAGACGTCCGCGTCCTGGGCACCGACCCGGCCGCCGCGGGGCCGGACTGGCGGGCCCGCATCGGCGTGGTCCTGCAGGAGTCCGAGCCGGAGGCCGAGCTCACCGCCGAGGAGTGCCTGTCGCTGTACGCCGGGTACTACCCCCGCCCGCGACCGGTGGCGCAGACGCTGGAGCTGGTCGGGCTGGCCGGTCACCGGGCCGTCCGGTGCGGCCATCTGTCGGGCGGCCAGCGCCGGCGGCTGGACGTGGCCCTGGCCCTGATCGGCGACCCGGAGCTGATCTTCCTCGACGAGCCGACCACGGGCTTTGACCCGGCCGCGCGGCAATCAGCCTGGGACGTCATCGCGGGTCTGCGGGACCTGGGCAAGACGGTCTTCCTGACCACGCACTACATGGAGGAAGCCGAGCGCCTGGCCGACCGGATCGCGGTCCTGGCCGCGGGGCGGATCGTGGCCCGGGGCACCGCGGCCACCCTCGGCGGCCGGGACACCGAAGCGGCCGTCATCACCTTCACCCTCCCGGCGGGCGTGCCCGTGACGGACCTGCCGCCCCCGGTGGCGGCCGCGGTGACCGGCAGCGCCGGCCGGAAGGTCACGGCCCGCACCCCGGATCCGCTGCCCCTGCTCGGCGCCCTGGCCTGCTGGGGACCGCCCCTGCCCGACCTCGAGGTGCGCCGCCCCACGCTTGAGGACGTCTACCTGCGGCTGACCAGGGAGCCACGATGACCGCCGTGAGCGCGGCCGGAACCCGGCTGCCGCGCCTGATCGGCCACGAGTTCCGCGCCGACCTGCGCTGCTTCGCACGCAACATCCAGAGCGTGTCCTTCACCCTCCTGCTGCCCGTGCTGTTCCTGGTCATCCTGGCCTCGATCTTCCGCAACGCCACCGTCGAGGTGCCCGGCGGGACCATCAAGGAGTCGGTGTACTACGTGCCGGGCCTGATCGCCTACGGCCTGATCGCGGCCGCGTTCTCCAACCTGGCCACCAGCGTGGTGCGCAACCGCGAGTCCGGTATCTACAAGCGCCGCCGGGCCACGCCGCTGCCCGCCAGCGCCGTTATCGCGTCCCGGGCCGCGGTCGCGGTGCTCACCGCCCTGGCCATCACCGTCGTCATGCTGGGCATCGGCTGGGCCGCCTACGGGGCGTCCATCCCCGTCCGCACCGCGCCCGCCTTCGCCGCCGACATCATCGTCGGCGCGGTCACCTTCTGCTGCCTCGGCTTCGCGCTGGCCAGCCTGATCAGCAACGTCGACGCGGCCCAGCCCGTCGTGCTGGCCACCGTGCTGCCGCTCAGCTTCATCTCCGGCATCTTCATCGCCAGCTCCGAGCTGCCCCGCTGGCTGGCCGGCATCGGCTACGTCTTCCCGGTGCATCCGCTGGCCGCCGCCCTGCTGGCCGCCTACAACCCGCACACGACGGGGTCCGGGCTGAGCTGGGGTTACCTGGCCATCCTCGGCGCCTGGGGAGTCGCCGGACTGGTCATCGCCGTCCGCCGGTTCAGCTGGCTGCCCCATGACGGCTGACGTCCCATCAGAGCAAAGGAGGGCGCACCATGCCCAGCACCACCATCCACCGGGAAGTCACCTCCCAGCAGGCCGCCGCCGCCCTGCAGGCCCAGCTCGGCAGCGGTTACCGGGTGACCAGGAAGGGAAACGACGCGCTGACCGTCAAGCACGGATCCCTGGCCTTCGCCACGGTGCGGATGCACTGGCCCGGCGATGCCACCGCCTTCCGCGTGCACGGCGGCGGGCTCATCGTCAACCGGGTCGTCAACGAGTTCGGCATCGCCCGGACGGTGACCGGCGCGCTCACCGAGAGCCTCACGCAGTAACGGGTCAGCGCGGCAGCGCAGGCGCGGGCCCGGCCGGGTCGGCGGGGGCGGCGAGCAGCCAGTCGGTGCCGTCGAGCCGGATCGACCGCGCGTACGGGTCGTGCCCGGAACAGCGCCGGACCAGCCGCGCGCTGACGAACTCGCCCGGGCCCGGCCGCGGCAGGTCCAGGGCCGAGGCCAGCAGCTGGTCCCCGGCGTAGTCGCCGAAGATCACGATGCCCTCGGCCCGCAGCGCATCGCGCGCCCCGCCGCCATCCCGGACCCGCTTCATGTAGTCGTCCTGCATGGCCACGGTCGCCACCACCGTCCGGCTCACCCGCATCCGCTGCGCCCGCCGGAACAGCTCGTTGACCCGCTGCTGCCCCGACGCCAGCGCGAAGATCGCGGAAACGTCCCGTTCCGGCAGCCGGATCAGCGCGTTCTCACCCAGCGCGGCCCGGTGGTGCAGCCAGCACACCGCGGCCCGGCCGCGGTCGTTCAGCGCCCGCTTGCCGTCCCGGTTGCCCGCCGGGCTCAGGTGCCAGGGCACCGCCCGGACCAGTCCCGCCGACCAGGTGCCGTCCTCGTCGCTGGCCTGCACCAGCAGCATGAGCTGCCCGTCGGCCTCGGGCGGGATCATCCAGCCGCCCAGCCGGTGGGAGAACTTGCAGTCCACGTCGGCGCCCGCGATCGTGTAGTCCAGCGCCGTGCCGTCGGCCAGCCGCAGCGACCGGGCCAGCGCGATCTCGACCAGCGTCCCGGCGTGCGTCTTCTCGGTCTTGTGCAGCTGCTCCCAGCGGTACCGGCCGGTGTGCTGGCCGTCCAGCAGCATGTCCAGCGCGCCGCGGATCGCCGCCGCCATCCGCGACCCGTCAGGATCAAGGGCCGCCAGCGACGTGGCCACCGCGGCCAGCTCCGGATCCTCGCCCGGCCCCGGGTCCCGCAGGTCGTCCAGACCAGGCAGCACCGCCTGCCCGGGGCCGGGCTCGGATCCAGGATCGGGCATGCCCGGCAGCACGAGCTGACCGGGCAGGACGAGCTGGCCGGGCAGCACGAGCTGGCCGGGAAGCGGCTCGACCTCCGGATTCATCCCGCGGGCTCGGCCACGGTGCGCAGCACGTCCATCAGCATGGTCACCGCGGGCGGGTCCGGCGGATCGCCGTACCGCACCGCGAACACGTGCCGGCGCGCGCCCGCCAGCGGCGTGGTCTTGACCCCCGGATGCCGCGCGGCCCGCAGGCACAGCGCGGGCAGGGTCGAGACGCCCAGGTCGGCGGCCACCAGGGCCTGGACCGCGACGTAGTCGTCGGTGGTGAACGCGATCTTCGGGATGAAGCCGGCCTGCGCGCACTGCCGGAGCAGGTTGGCCCGGCAGCGGTCGCAGCCGGCGATCCACCGGTGGCGCGCGTACCGGGACAGCTCGGGCGGTGCCTGCTCGGCGCCCTGCGCCGAGGTCACCAGGTGAATGGGCTCGTCGAGGATCAGCCGTTCGCGCAGCCCCTCGGTGAGGTCGATGCCGGCGTCCTCGTCGCCGGCGAAGCCCCCGGTACCGAACACCGAGGCGCCCGCCGTGTTCCCGTGCCCCGCGCCTCCGTGCACCGCCGGGCTGTCCGCACCGTCACCGGCCGCGGCCGGATCCGGGCCCCAGTCGTCCGGGAAGTACCGGAACACCAGCGCGACGTCGACGTACCCGGCCCGGAGCATGCGCAGCGCCTCGGGCGGTTCGGCCTCGGTCAGCCGCAGGTCGATGCTGGGCTGCTTGCCGCGTAGCTGCGCCGCCGCGGCCGGCACGATCGTGCCCAGCGCGGACGGGAACGCCGCCAGCCGCAGCCGCCCGGCCCGCAGCCCGGTGTAGGCGGCCAGTTCGTTCTCCGCGGCATCCAGCCTGCCGATCACCTCGGCGGCCCGCTCGGCCAGCAGCCGGCCGGCGTCGGTGAGCCGGATGCCCCGCCCGGCCCGCTGGATGAGCTTGATCCCGGTTTCGGCCTCCAGCCGCGCCAGGTGATGGCTGACCGACGGCTGCGCGTAGTTCAGGGCCCGGGCCGCGGCCGTGACCGAGCCGTAGCGCGCCACTGCCACCAGCACGCGCAGCCTCGTCACGTCCAGCATGCACCGACTATAGATCGTGCCGATCGGTTCGCCCAGAGTGCGATCCCGAGCCTATTCCGGCGCAACGGTCCAGCTAGCGCCCCTCGAGCAGCGGCGCGTCCGGCCGCCGGACCGGCGAGCCGGCCAGCTGCCGCCGTCGCCACGCGATGCCGGACAGCGCCTCAAGCACCACCCGGTTGCCCAGGAACGCGGTCACCTCGGCGTGGTCGTAGGGGGGCGAGACCTCGACCACGTCGATCCCGGCCAGCGGCACGGACATGGCGATCCGCCGCACCGCGTCGAGCAGCTGCCGGGCGGTCAGCCCGCCCGGCTCGGGCGTCCCGGTCCCCGGGGCCATGCCCGGATCCACCACGTCCACGTCGACCGACAGGAACACCCCGTCGCACTCGTCGGTCGCGATCGCGAACGCCTCGGTCAGGCAGTCGTCGATGCCGCGCGAGACGATCTCGCTCATCTCGAACGAACGCATCCGCTGCTCAGCCATCCAGGCCAGCGTGGGCGGCTCCGGCCAGTAGCCGCGCAGCCCGATCTGCAGGAACCGGTCCCCGCGCACCGCGCCGGACTCGATCAGCCGCCGCATCGGCGTGCCGTGCCCGATCAGCGACCCGAACTGGGTGTCGCCGGTGTCGGCGTGCGCGTCGAAGTGGATCAGCGACAGCCGGCCCCAGCCGACGTGCCGGGCCACCCCGGTGGCGTCGGGAAACGTGACCGTGTGGTCGCCGCCCAGGATCACCGGGATGGCGCCCGCGTCGGCCACGGCCTGGACCGTGCTCTCCAGCCGCCGCAGCGAGGTCTCGGTCTCGACCGGCGGCATCACCACGTCCCCGATGTCGGCGCAGCGCAGCTCGGCCAGCGGGTCCACGCCCAGCGCCAGGTGCGGCCGGGACGAATCGTGCGGCAGGTAGTCGGTCATCCGGATGGCCTGCGGCCCGAACCGGGCGCCCGGCCGGTGCGAGGTGCCGGCGTCGTACGGCGCGCCGACGAACACCACGTCGTACCCGTCCAGCGCGTCCAGCGAAGCCCGCGGCACGCCGAGGAACGTCACGTCCGGCCCGAACATCCCGCGCACTACCTCTTCAGAACCGTCAGGCTCGCCCGCCATGTCGCTCCTCCTTGATCACGAGACCCGCGCTGCCTCGCACGATACAGCCGCGCGCTCGCCGCTGGCCGGGGCACCCTCGGCCCGCGGGCCCGGCAGCAGCCGGTCCAGCCAGCCGGGCAGCCACCAGTTGGCCTTGCCGAGCGGTTCTATCACCGCCGGGACCAGGACCAGCCGGACCACGGTCGCGTCGACCAGCACCGCGGCGGCCAGCCCCCGTCCCACGGCCAGCCCGTTGTCCCCGGTCCGGTCGTACTCCTCGCGGATCTTCGGCAGCAGGAACACCTCGTAGTCCATGGACAGCCCGAACAGGAATACCGGCACCCTCGGGGCCTGGAAGACGTGGCCGAGCAGCGCGATCAGCGACAGCCCGGAGCCGATGCCCGTCAGCGCGGTGGCGATCGGCAGCCCCATGGCCAGCAGCGAGCCGAACGCGATCAGCAGCACGATCGCCGCCGCGCCCACGCCGGTCCCGTTGGACGGCCCCTCGTACGGCGTCTCGGCCAGGTCCACCACGTCCCCGCCCAGGCTGAACGTCACCCCGTTCCCGCTGGCCGCGGACGCGTCGTGCATCAGCGCGGTGGCCTCGCTACCGGGGATGTCCGACCCCTGAGCACTTGCTCCCACGCGGCACACAATGCGCGCGTTCCCCACCCGTCGCGCGCCCCGCCACGCGCACGTGTCCCCGGCGCTTGCCTGCACCCACCTCGTCAACCCGTCCTCTGCAGCGCGCTCCCCACTTGCAGCAGGCACCCCACTCGCCACGCTCGCCCCTCCAGCGTGCTCTCCGTCGGCGTGCTTGCGGGGCCCGAGCATGATCGCGAAGGATCTACTACTCCACGGAGTATTAAAGTCTTCGCGATCATGAAAATGTCACTGCCGTGTTGCATAGTGCGGGCATGAGCAGTGACATTCCCGGCGAGATAAGCATCCTCGCGCAACGCCAAGCGGGCGCGATTTCCCGGCGGCAACTCGTCGAAGCCGGTTTAAACCCTCAGCTGATTATCAGGCGCATCGAACGCGGCCGCTGGCAGCAGCTTTACTGGGGCGTCTACGCCACATTCAACGGCCTGCCACCCCGGGAGACGTGGCTGTGGGCGGCCGTGCTCCGTGCCGGTGACGGGGCTGTGCTCAGCCACCAGACCGCGGCTGAGCTGCACGGACTGATCGATTTCCCGGCCGAGGTGATCTACGTGACCGTTCCCTCGACCAGGCGGGTCGCCATCCGCGGCCTCATCGTCCGCATATCGGGCCGCATTGGCCAGGCCACGCAGCCCAAGCGCGACCCCCCGCGGACCAGCGTCGAGGAGACGGTGCTGGATCTGGTTCAGGTCTCGCCGGGCTTCGACGACGCCTGCGGCTGGATTACCAGGGCCTGCGCTAAACGGCTGACCACCGAAGAAAAGCTCCGCGCGGCCCTGGCGTCGCGCAAGAAAACACGCTGGCGCGCCGAGCTTGACGATGTTCTCGCCGCCGCCGGTGACGGAATTCACTCGGTGCTGGAATACCGCTACGTGCGTGACGTGGAGCGCGCCCACGGCCTGCCGCGCTCCCGGCACCAGGTCCGCGTGGTCATCGACGGCAGGACCGTGTATCGGGACGCGTACTACGAGGAGTACCAGCTCGCCGTCGAGCTCGATGGCCGGCTGGCTCATCCGGACGACGAACGCTGGCGTGACAGCCGGCGGGACAACCAGGCCAGAGCGCGGGGCGTGGAAACGGCCCGCTACAGCTGGCGTGACGTCTACGCCCGCGCTTGCGAGACCGCGCTGCTGCAGGCGCAGATCCTGCGGCGGCGGGGCTGGCGGGGAACCCCGCGGCCGTGCTCCGCGCGCTGCCCGGTAGGACGCGCCGCGGGCAAGTGGCGCAAGGGCGCCTAAGTTCAGCTCGCTCCATGACGACGAACGAGAGTACGCCCCGGGATGAACACCTGCCGGCCAACCTGGGTCAGGGCACCGTGTTGGCGGCGCGCCGCCCGCGCGTGCCGACCGGGCTATTGTGGCCAGGCGTCCAGGAGGTCCCGGCAGGCGCGCTCGCAGCGGCGGCAGGCCTCGGCGCAGATCCGGCAATGCGGCATGTGGGCATGCCGCTCGCACTCATCGCCGGCGCTCTGGCAGATGGCCGCGCACGCCCCCACCAGCAGCCTGGTGGCGGTGAGGTCACGCTCGGCCGGGCGGCTAAGGACGCCGACGGTGGCGGTGCAGATATCGGTGCAGTCCAGGCACAGCCGGATGCACGTGACCATCTCGGCCAGGTTCTGCTCGCTCAGGTCAGCGTCGGTGTCGGCGGCGCAGGCCTGGGCGCAGTCGCTGGCCGCGTCGATGGCGGCGGCCAGCAGCCCCGGATCGACATGGATGGGGTGCTGGTAGGTGTCCATCATCTGCTTGCCGTAGCTCACGCTCACTCCCTTGGGGACGATGCAGCCACAGTACTCAGAACCAGTATCTCGCGCGGGCAGCCGACAGAAGATGAACAGGGCTCACAACCACCGTCGTGCGAGGTCGGGCCACGGACGGGATCTCCGTGGGCGACTAACGGACGGTCAGGCCGTGCTCGTAGGCCAGGCTGCGGACCACCTCGCCTACCGTGACGGCCAGAGCCAGGATCACCACCTGAGACAGGAACTCCGAGAACAGCGAGGCCAGCCCCTGCCCGGTGCTCATCTCCACCACGACCAGGCCGGTCAGCCTGAAGCCCGCGACGATGCTGACCGCCCAGATCAGGTAACCGGCCAGCGTCGCGTCGTAGAGCGGGACGAAGAACACCGGCGCGGGCAAGATGTTCCGGCGGGCGAAGATGTAGTAGAAGAAGATCAGCGCCGCGCAGGCCAGCATCACCTGGAACGGATAGCCCCTCGGCCACCGCCCGGGCCGGCAGGTGGCGCTGCGGCCCGCCCGCCGGCGTCACGCTCCTCACGGCGTCACGGTATGCCATTACCGCCCGGAGCGGAACGCGGCGGGGAGGCGGAATGATCCGGAACGTTTTTGCTCGATCGCGTCAACCGGTGCGGCAGCCTTCGCGTCTCACCTAGTGAGGCTCGGCGAAAGCGGGACGCCGAGCCTCGTTTTATGCCCGGAGCCGGGTAGGGTGTGCCCTGACGATGGGCACTGGGATCGGGCACCGTGGATGATATCGACGCACGCATCATCGCCGCGCTCATCAAGGACGCGCGGGCCAGCTACGCCCTGATCGGTCATGAGGTCGGGCTGTCCGCGCCCGCCGTGAAGCGGCGGGTGGACCGGCTGCGGGCGGCGGGCGCGATCACCGGCTTCTCGGCCCGGGTTGACCCGGCAGCCATGGGCTGGACCACCGAGGCCTACGTCGAGCTGTTCTGCGGCGGGCGCACCTCGCCGGAGGAGATCGCGGCCGCGGTCGGACGATATCCCGAGGTGGCGGATGCGTGCACGATCACCGGCGAGGCGGACGCCCTGGTCCACATCCGGGCCGCTGATGTGCGGCATTTCGAAGGCGTGATGGAACGCATCCGGGCCGAGCCGTTCGTGGTCAGGACGCGCAGCGTGATCGTATTGTCCCGGCTGGTCGACCGGGCCGAGGCGCTGGCGCCGCTGCGCTGAGCCGGATCATGTCCGTTCTGCGCATCAGAAGCAGCCTGAGCAGCTAAAGTCGTCCGCATGTCGGAGTTTGAAGATCCGAGTGCGAATACCGGGCGCTTCCGGGCCTTTGTCGAACGCGGTGAGGAAGATGCCGCGCCGGCCCGCCGTCTTCCCGCTTCTCCTGCCGTGCTCATCACCGTGGGCGTAGTCATCGTCGCGATCATCATCGTGATCGCGGCCCTGGCCTGAGCGGGCGCTGCCTGAGCGGGCGCTAGCCTGAGCGGGCGCTAGCCTGGCGGGATGACTGTCACCTCTACCGCGCGGGTCGTGACCGATCGCGGCGAGCGGTACCGTAAGCAACTCGCCAGCCATTTCGGCAACCGGATCGAGGTCACGGAGTCCCCGGCCGGGACCGTGCTGGCCTGGGGGTTCGGCGGAACCACTACGCTCACGGTGGAGCCCGGCGCCCTGGTCATGCTGGCCGCCGCCGCCGACGCCGGGACGCTCGACCGGGTCAAGGACGTGACCGGCCGGCACCTGGAGCGCTTCGGCGAGAAGGACGGGCTCGTCGTTACCTGGCAGTAGCCTCGCGTCCTATATCTGGCCAGGCGCAGATGACATCCTGTGGCTATGGCGGACGCCGTCGCCGAGGATGACGAGCGACATCGGCTGACCGCGGTCCAGGGTTTGGCCGCTCTGTCCCTGGACGCGCTGTCCTCGGTGGCCTACGGGCCGGAGGCCATCCTTGTCGTCCTGGTCACGGCCGGCGCCGCCGCCCTGCACTACTCGTTGCCGATTACCGGCGCGATCGTCCTGCTGCTGGCCGCGCTGGTGGTGTCCTACCGTCAGGTGATCGAGGCCTTCCCCAGCGGCGGCGGCGCGTACGCGGTGTCGAAGGCGCACCTGGGCACCCAGGCGAGCCTGGTCGCCGCCGCGTCGCTCATCGTCGACTACGTGCTGAACGCCGCCGTCGGCGTGTCGGCCGGCATCGAAGCCATCACCTCGGCGTTCCCCGCGCTCTACGGGGCCAGGGTCTGGCTCTGCCTGGCCACCTTGGCCATCATCACCGGCCTGAACCTGTGGGGCGTTTCCGAATCCGCGAAGGTATTCACCGTCCCGACCGTGTTGTTCATCGTGGCCATGGCGGCCGTGATCTTCGGCGGTCTGTTCCGGGCCCATCCCGCGGTGCCGCTCAGCCATCAGATCGGCTCGTCTACCGAGGCCGTCGGCATCCTGCTGATCTTGAGGGCGTTCGCCTCGGGCTGCTCGGCACTGACCGGGGTCGAGGCCATTGCCAACGCCGTACCGGAGTTCCGCAAGCCGCGGGCCCGCCGCGCGCAGCACACCGAGGTCTGGCTCGGCATCTTGCTTGGCACCATGCTGATCGGGCTGGGGATCCTGATCCGCAAGTTCCACGTGGTGCCGCAGCCCACCACGACGGTGCTGGCCCAGCTCACCGAGGCGTCGCTCGGCCACAATTTCGCCTTCTACGCGGTCCAGCTGATCACCACGGTGCTGCTCGCGCTGGCCGCCAACACCTCGTTCGGCGGCCTGCCGGTGCTGAGCGCCCTGCTGGCCAGGGACAACTTCCTGCCGCACATGTTCGGGCTGCGCGCGGACCGGCAGGTGCACCGCTATGGCGTGGTGGTGCTGGCCGTCTTCGCCGCCGCCCTGCTGGTGGCCGCCAACGGCGACACGCAGGCGCTGGTCCCGCTGTTCGCCGTGGGGGTGTTCATCGGGTTCACGCTGTCCCAGGTCGGCATGGTCAAGCACTGGCGGATCCAACGGACTCCCGGCTGGAAGATGCGGGCTGCCATCAACGGCTTCGGGGCCCTCCTGACCGCGCTGACCACGATCATCGAACTGGTCAGCAAGTTCACCGAGGGCGCGTGGCTGATCGTGCTCGTCATTCCGGGCCTGGTGCTGATGTTCGGCCGGATCCACCGCAACTACGCCCGGATCGGCTCGCTGCTCGGCATCGGCCAGATACCCGGACCGCCGGCCAGGCACAAGTCGCTGGTCGTCGTGCCCGTCGCCTCGCTATCGCGGCTGATCGCCGCGGGCATCTCCACGGCGCTGTCCATCGGAGATGAGGTCAGGGCGGTAAACGTGTGCTTCGTCGATCCGGAAGACGAAGCGGCCGAGGTGGCGTTCCGCGAGCGGTGGGAGCAATGGCACCCGAACGTCCCGCTGGTCACCTTGCGCACCACCCACCGTTCGATCGCCAAGCCCATCGTGAAGTACCTCTGCGATATCGAGGCCAAGGACACATACCACAAGCTGGTCGTGCTGATTCCCGAGGTGCAGCCCAGGAGGTTCTGGGACTCCCTGCTGTTCAACCAGCGCGGGGTGATCCTGGACCGGGCGATCCGGCGGGGCACGGCCAACGTGGTGCTCTGCCGCCTGCGCTACCGGCTGGAGCAACTCGCGCCGCACGAGGCCCGCGCCGATACGGGCACCGATGGCGGTGCCGGTACCGGGGCCGATGCCGGGGCCGGTGCCGGGGCCGGCGCAGCGGCCGATCCCGCCGCCGCGCCGCCGCCCGGGTGAAGATGGCTAGCCATGACGGATCAGCCGCCGCCGTGCCCCGGCGGCGGCCGATCCGTCGCCATCGTGTGACCATTGGCTGACGATTTGGGCCAGGGCCGCGCTCGGCGGATGGCAAGATGACAGCCATGAGAAACATCGCGGTCATCGTCGGCGCTGGGGGTGTCTGTGTCGTTTGACATGCCAGTGGCCGTGGTGACGGGTGGGAACCGCGGTGTGGGCCGCGAGGTATGCCGTCAGCTGGCCCTGCTCGGCTTCGGCGTGGTGCTCGGCTCTCGTGACCTGCGCAAGGGCGAGCTCGCCGCCAAGGAACTCGATCCGGAGGGAGCTCGGATCACCGCCTGCCAGCTCGAGGTGGACAACTCGATCAGCGTGGCCGCGATGGCCGACTGGGTGAAGGAGCGGTTCGGCCGTACGGACGTGCTGGTGAACAACGCTTCCACCATGTACGACCGGTGGGCCACGGCGAGCAGCGCCGACCTGGGCACGGTCGCCGAGGCGATCGACGTCAACCTGTTCGGCCCCTGGCGGGTGATCCACGCCCTGCTGCCGATGCTGCGCTCCAGCTCCCGCCCCCGGATCGTCAACGTGAGCAGCGAGGGCGGGTCGATCTCCGCGATGACCGGCGGATCGCCCGCCTACGGCGTCTCCAAGGCCGGGCTCAACGCGCTGACCCGGCTGCTCGCCGGGGAACTGGCCCGGGACGGCATTCTCGTCAACGCGGTCTGCCCGGGCTGGCCCGCCAGTGAGGCCCACCCGCAGGGCCGCTCCCTGGCTCAGGCCGCGGCCAGCGTCATCTGGGCGGTGACCATCCCCAACGGCGGCCCCACTGGCACCTTCACCCGCGATGGCCAGCCCTTCCCCTGGTAGTCCGAGGGCTCTATTTCATTTCCTCCCGCGAACCCACCCTAAGTCTCCCCGTCCGGGCCGGGCTGGTAGCGGTAGCCCATGCCGGGTTCGGTGATCAGCCAGCGGGGCCGCGCCGGGTCCGGTTCGAGCTTGCGGCGCAGCTGCGCCATGTACAGCCGGAGGTTGCCGGTGGCGTCGGCGTACCCGGGCCCCCATACCTCGGTCAGCAGCTGGTTACGGCTGAGCAGCTTGCCCGGGTTGCGGAGCAGCACCTCGAGCAGATGCCACTCGGTCGGGGTCAGCCGGATGTCATCCGGCTGAGCCGCCTGGGCCTCGGCGCCCGCCAGGCGGGCGGGCGCCGACCCCCCGGCCGGTACCGCGGCCTGCCGGGTGACCCGCTTGGCGGCCAGGTCCACGGTCAGGTCACCCAGCCTGATCCGGGGCTGGTCTTCGGCCGTCCCGGTATGCCGGACCGCGACCCGCATCCGGGCCAGCAGCTCCTCCACCCCGAACGGCTTGGTGATGTAGTCGTCCGCTCCCGCGTCCAGCGCCTCGACCTTGTCCGTGCTGTCGGCGCGTCCGGACAGCACGATGATGGGCGCCTTGGTCCAGCCGCGCAGGCCGTGGATCACCTCCACGCCGTCCAGGTCGGGCAGGCCGAGGTCGAGGATCACCAGGTCGGGCGGATGCCGGGCGGCCATCTCGAGCGCCTCGGTCCCGGTGGCCGCGACGTCCACCTGGTACTCGCGCACCCTCAGGTTGATGCGCAGCGCCCGGAGGATCTGCGGCTCGTCGTCGACGACCAGCACCCTGGTCACGGGCCCTCCAGCTCGCTCGCGGCCTCCCGCTCCCGGTGGCCCGGCTCGTACCCGTAGTCCGGCTGCGCGGCGGCCGGGACCGACACGGTCATGGTCAGGCCGCCGCCCGGGGTGTCCTCGGCGGTCAGCGTCCCGCCCATCGCCTCGGTCAGGCCACGCGACAACGCCAGCCCCAGCCCCACCCCGGTCGTGTTGTCGGTGTCGCCCAGCCGCTGGAACGGCACGAACATCCGGTCCCGGTCCTGCTCCGGGATGCCCGGGCCGCGGTCGACCACCCGCAGCTCGACCCGGTCCCCGAGGGCACTGGCGGTCAGCAGCGGCGGCTGGCCCGGTGGCGAGTAGCGCAGCGCGTTCTCGGTCAGGTTCACGATGACGCGTTCCAGGATGGCCGGGTCGACGTTGATCTCGGGGAGCGACTCGGGGATGTCGACCGTGATGCCGCGCGCGGCCGGGTCCAGGTTGTCCAGCGCGCGGGACACGATCTCGTCCAGGCCGGCCGGCCGCGGGAACAGGGACAGCGCTCCGGCCTGCAGCCTGCTCATGTCCAGCAGGTTGTCCACCAGATGGGTGAGCCGGTCCAGCGACTCGTCCGCCGTGGCCAGCAGCTCGTCGTGATCTTCGGCCGCCCAGTCCACGTCCCGGGAGCGCAGGCTGGTCACCGCCGCCTTTGCCGACGCCAGCGGCGTGCGCAGGTCGTGGCTCACGGCGGCCAGCAGCGCGGTCCGCATCTTGTCGGCGGCCGCGATCGGCTTGGCCGCCTGGGCCTCCGCGGCCAGCCTCTGCTGGTCCAGGGCGACCGCCGCGTAGGACGCGAACGCGCCGAGCACGCGGCGGTCCGCGGCCGGCAGCGGCCGGCCTTTCAGGGCCAGCGACAGGCGGTCGGTGACCGGTATCTCGACGTCGGCTTCGTCCGGCCGGGTGACCGCGGGCGTGCCCCGGCTGGCTACCACCTGCCACGCGCCCGGCGTGCCGCGGAGCCGCTCGGCCGAGGCGCCCGCGGGCTGGCCGTCATCGGGGGCCCCGCACTCCAGCAGCGTCACCGAGTCCATGCCGAACGCTTCCCGGATCCGGTCCAGCAGGGCGCTGAGTCCCTGCTGGCCGCGCAGCACGCTGCCGGCCGTGGTGGTGAGCAGCTCCGATTCCGCGTTGGCCCGGGCCGCCTGGGTGGTGCGCCGGGCCGCGATGTCGACCACCCAGCTGACCAGCAGCCCGACGATGACGAACACGGCCAGCGCCAGGGCGTTGTTGGCCTGCGCGATCGTCAGCCGGTGAACCGGCTGGATGAAGTAGTAGTTGAGCAGCAGCGAGGCGATGATCGCGGCCAGCACCGCGGGGACGAACCCGCCCACCAGGGCCACCACGATCACCGCGACCAGGTGCAGCAGCACGTCGCTGGTCAGGTTCAGGCTGCTGTGCAGGTTGCTCAGCACCACGCTGAGCAGCGTGGGCAGCGCCACGGCCAGCACGTACCCGGCGATCTGCCGGCGCGGCGTGATCGCGCCGCGCGGCCGGGGCAGGCCGCGCCCGCGGCCCATCTCCGAATGGGTCACGATGTGCACGTCGATGTCGCCGGAGCCGCGGATGGTCCGGGACCCGATGCCCGGCCCGGTGAACAGGGCGGTCAGCCAGGACCGGCGGCTGGCGCCGAGCACGAGCTGGGTCGCGTTCTCCGCCCGGGCGAAGGTGAGCAGGGCCTCGGGGATGTCGTCCCCGACCACCTGGTGGTAGGTGCCGCCCACGGATTCCACCAGCCCCCGCTGGCTGGCCAGCGCGGCCGGATCGGCGCCGGTCAGGCCGTCGGACTTGGTGACGTGCACGGCCAGCAGGTCGCCTCCGGCCGAGCGCGCGGCGATCCGGGCCGCCCGCCTGATCAGCGTCCTGCCTTCGGGGCCGCCGGTGAGCGCGACCACCACCCGCTCCCTGGCCTCCCACGCGCCCTGGATCTTGTGCTCGGTGCGGTAGCGCTGCAGTCCCTCGTCGACCTTGTCCGCCAGCCACAGCAGGGCCAGTTCCCGCAGCGCGGACAGGTTCCCGGAGCGGAAGTAGTTGGTGAGCGCGGCGTCGATCTTCTCCGGCGGGTAGATGTTCCCGTGCGCCATCCGCCGGCGCAGCGCCTCCGCCGTCATGTCGATCAGCTCGACCTGGTCGGCGGCCCGCACGATGGCGTCCGGCACGGTTTCCCGCTGCGGCACGCCGGTGATCTTCTCGACCACGTCGTTGAGCGATTCCAGGTGCTGGATGTTGACCGCGGAGATCACGTCGATGCCGGCGTCGAGGAGTTCCTCGACATCCTGCCACCGCTTCTCGTTGCGGGACCCGGGCACGTTGGTGTGCGCGAACTCGTCGACCAGCGCGATCTGCGGCCGCCGGGCCAGCACCGCGTCCAGGTCCATCTCCTCGAAGCCCGCCCCGCGGTAGTCCAGCCGGGCGCGGGGAATGACCTCGAGGCCGTCGAGCAGCGCGCTGGTGTGCGGCCGCCCGTGCGCCTCGGCGAAGCCCACCACCACGTCGGCGCCGCGCTCGGCGCGGCGGTGTCCCTCACTGAGCAAGGCGTAGGTCTTGCCGACGCCGGCCGCGGACCCGAGGTAGATCCGCAGGTGCCCGCGTCCCGGCCGGCCAGCCGAACCGCTCGCCTCGTCGGCGTCTATCCGGCCGTCGTCATCAGTCATGTCGGGCCTGCGTCTCCCTGTACGTTCTCACCCGGCCGGTCGTTCCTGGCCGCGCATTTCCATTGTGAAGCACGGGGGTGACGCCGGGAATTCCGCCTGTCAGGCCGCTCGGCCGCGGGCCGCGGCTGCGAGGAACGCGCTGGACGGGCGCTGCCAGAGGAACACCACCGCGCCGCAGGCGATCAGCCAGCTGATGATGGTCAGTATCTTGGTCAGCCCGAGGCCCGGGTGCGTATTGAGCAGGACGCCCAGGAAGCCCAGGCTGTGCAGGCCGAACAGGACGGTGCCGGTGACCCGGGCCCAGCTGCGGCCGTTCCGGCAGGCCCGCGCGATCCCCAGCCAGAGCGCGATCTCGATCAGGGACAGCAGGACGGTCAGCGCCGCCACGCCGCCCACGGTGAGGTGACCGGAACTGGCCCGGGCCGCGGTCAGGTCCGGGTGCTTGGAGATGACGGCGCTGGCCACGATGATGACGCCGATCGCGTAGACCAGCGTGTACGCGGCCCCGGCGTACATCAGCCCGATCGCGTTGCGCATGCTGCCCGGCAGCGGGGCTGGCGGTACCCGCCCGGCCTGGTACGGCTGCGGGTAGTTCACCGGCTGGGCGTTCGGGAGATAACCGCGGGGCGGCGCCGCCGCGCCCTGCGCGCCGCTGTAACCCTGGGGCTGGGGATAATTCAGCGGCGGGCGGTACTCCTGCGGACCAGGACTACCCTGGGGCTGCGGAAAACCGTGGGACTGCGGATAGCCCGGCGCCCCGGCGCTCTGCAGCGGCGGCTGCGCCGGCCAGGCCGACGGGGTCGCGGGCGCCGTGGCCGGATACGCGGCGCTGGCCCGGGAGAACTCCCCGGTGGGCCGGGACCCCTTGGTCTCCTGCTCGAGCCGGGCCTGGTAGGCGCCGATCACGTTGGCCACCGGCCGCGGCCAGAACGCCACCGCGGACGGCCCGGTGCCGTGATCGCGGCCCGCGAGCGCGACGGCCAGCGCCGCGGGCGTCGGCCGGGCCGCCGGGTCCTTGGCCAGGCACCCCGAGACGATCTCGCGCAGCGCCGGCGGGACCCCGGAAAGGGCGGCCTCGGCGTGCACCACCCGGTACAGCACCGCGGCCGCGGTCCCGGTGCCGAACGGCCCCGCGCCCGCGGCCGCGTACGCGATCACGCATCCCAGCGCGAACATGTCGCTGGCGGGCCCGGCCGGCTTGCCCTCGGCCTGTTCGGGTGACATGTAACCCGGCGTACCGAACACCACCCCGGCCGCGGTCAGCACGGTCCCGTCGGTGGCCCGGGAGATCCCGAAGTCGATCACCCGCGGCCCGTCGGTGGCCAGCAGCACGTTGGCGGGCTTGAGGTCGCGGTGCACCACCCCGCACGCGTGGATGGCCGCCATGGCCTCGGTCAGCCCGGCCAGCAGCGGCCACAGCGCGGGCTCGGGCAGCGGCCCGTTCTCGCTGATCACCTGCTCCAGGGACGGGCCCGGCACGAACGCGGTGGCCAGCCACGGCGGGCGCTCGTTCAGCCCGCTGGCCACGACCGGCGCGGTGTAGATCCCGCTGACCGCCCGGGCCGCGGCGACCTCCTGGGCGAACCGGTGCAGGAACTCGGCGTCACCGGCCAGATCGGGGTTCACGACCTTGATGGCCACTGCCCGGCCGGCCGGCGACAGGCCGAGGTAGACCCGGCCCATGCCGCCCGCGCCGAGCCGGGCGCGCAGCCGGTACTCGCCGATCATCCGCGGGTCGTCCGGGGCTAGTGGTTTCATCTCCGCTCCCCGTGCGTTAGTCCTGGCCCTCACATTTTGCGGCATGATCCGCGGGTCCCGGACCGCAACGCGGTTCTTCACGGCTGGTATCGGTAACCCATGCCGGGTTCGGTGAGCAGGTGCCGGGGCCGGGCCGGGTTGTCCTCCAGCTTGCGGCGCAGCCGGGCCATGTGGAAGCGGAGATAGTTGGTGCGCTGGCTGAAGCCCGGGCCCCAGACCCCGGTCAGGATCTGCGCCGAGCCGACCAGCTGGCCCGGGCGCTGCAGCAGGATCTCCAGGATCCGCCACTCGGTCGGCGTGAGCCGCAGCGCCGCCTCCGGCCCAGCTGAGAGCTCACCGGAGGCACGGGTCACCTGGTGGGTGGTGAGGTTCACCAGCCAGCGCCCGATCGTGGCCTGGCGCGGCCGGCCCTGGCCGGCCTCGATCTCGTCGCGCCGCAATGCGGCGCGCAGCCGGGCCAGCAGCTCGCCCATGGCGAATGGCTTGGTCACGTAGTCGTCGGCCCCGACGTCCAGGGCCCCGATCTTGTCGCCGGGGCTGCTCCGGCCGGACAGCACGATGATCGGCGCCTTGGACCACCGGCGCAGCTCGACGATCACCTCGGTGCCGTCGATGTCGGGCAGGCCGAGGTCCAGGATGACCGCGTCCGGCGGCTCGCTCGCGGCCACGGCCAGCGCCTCCCGCCCGGTGCGCGCGGTGAGCACGTCGTACTGCCGGGCCCGCAGGTTGATGCGCAGCGCCCGCAGCAGCTCGGGCTGGTCCTCGACGATGAGGACCGCATGCAGGTGGGTCCGTCCGGAACCCGAGGCGCCCGTGGGCGCCGCGGGTTCCGGACGGGAATCCCCGAGCTCTGCCATCACCAAGCTCAGCCGGACTTGGCCGACAGTTCGTCGAGCTTGATGTTCAGCGTGAGCACGTTGACCGTCGGCTCGCCGAGGAAGCCGAGCGTCCGGCCGGTGATGTTCTGCGTGACCAGGTTGCGCACCTCGGAGACCGGCAGGTGCCGGGCCGCGGCCACCCGGTCGACCTGCATGTACGCGTTCGCGGGCGTGATGTCCGGGTCCAGGCCGGAGCCCGACGCGGTCACCGCGTCCGCCGGTATCTGCGAGATCGGCACATGGTCGAACGCGGAGATCTGCTGCTGCCGCTGCTTGATCAGCTGGACCTGGGTCGGGTTGGTCGGCCCGTAGTTGCTCGCCGAGGAGTACAGCGGGTCGCAGCCGTAGTCGCCCTTCTCCCCGCTGACGATCGCGAACGACGGCCGCGGCTGGAAGTACTGCGGCAGCGGGTTGCCCTTGGCGTCCACGAACTCCTGGCACAGCAGGCCGGACCCGACCACCTTGCCGTTGTAACTGACCATCGAGCCGTTGGCCTTGTCGTGGAAGGCCACCTGGGAGATGCCGGTCATGACCAGCGGGTAGATGAGGCCGCACAGCACGGTGAACACCAGCAGGAAGCGGAACCCCGCGATGTGCTGCCTGACGATGACGGGAAGGCGGTTCATGCCATCACTTACCAAATCCGGGAATGAGCTGGACGATCAGGTCGATGGCCCAGATGCCGACGAACGGGATGATCAGCCCGCCGATGCCGTAGATCACCAGGTTCCTGCGCAGCATCGACTGCGAGGAGGCGGGCCTGTACCGCACTCCGCGCAGCGCCAGCGGGATCAGCGCGACGATGATCAGCGCGTTGAAGATGATCGCCGAGGTGATCGCCGACTCCGGGGTGGCCAGGTGCAGGATGTTGAGCTTGCCCAGGTCCGGGATCACGGACGAGAACATGGCCGGGATGATCGCGAAGTACTTGGCCACGTCGTTGGTGATGGAGAAGGTGGTCAGCGCGCCCCGGGTGATGAGCAGCTGCTTGCCGATCTCCACGATCTCGATGAGCTTGGTCGGGTTGGAGTCCAGGTCCACCATGTTCCCGGCCTCCTTGGCGGCCGAGGTGCCGGTGTTCATGGCCACGCCGACGTCGGCCTGGGCCAGGGCGGGAGCGTCGTTGGTGCCGTCGCCGGTCATCGCGACCAGCTTGCCGCCCTGCTGCTCCTTCTTGATCAGCGCCATCTTGTCTTCCGGCGTGGCCTCGGCCAGGAAGTCGTCCACCCCGGACTCGTCCGCGATGGCCTTGGCCGTCAGCGGGTTGTCGCCCGTGATCATGACGGTCTTGATGCCCATCTTGCGCATCTCGGCGAACCGCTCGGAGATGCCCTCCTTGACGATGTCCTTCAGGTGGATCACCCCGAGCGCCCGCGCGGCCCCTCCGGTAGAACGCTCGGCCACCACCAGCGGGGTCCCCCCGGCCGCCGAGATCCCGTCCACCAGCGGCCCGAGATCGTCCGGCACGGTACCGCCGTTGTCCCGGATCCACTGGGACACCGCCGACGCGGCACCCTTGCGGACCTGCCGCCCGTCGGCCAGATCGATGCCGCTCATCCTGGTCTGCGCGCTGAACTCGACGAACTCGGCCCCGGTAAGCTCGCCAGGAGCACGCTCCCGCAGTCCGAACTGGTTCTTGGCCAGCACCACGATCGAACGGCCCTCCGGCGTGTAGTCCGCCATCGAGGACAGCTGCGCCGCGTCCGCGACCTCCTCGGCCGTGGCCCCGCCCACCGGCAGGAACTCGCTGGCCTGCCGGTTCCCGATGGTGATGGTCCCGGTCTTGTCCAGCAGCAGCGTGTTCACGTCGCCCGCGGCCTCGACCGCGCGGCCGGACATGGCCAGCACGTTGCGCTGCACCAGCCGGTCCATGCCGGCGATGCCGATCGCCGACAGCAGCGCGCCGATGGTGGTCGGGATCAGCGCCACCAGCAGGGCGACCAGGATGACCAGGGTCTGCGGCGCCTTGGAGTAGAACGCCATCGGCTGCAGCGAGATCACCGCCAGCATGAAGATGATGGTCAGCGAGGCCAGCAGGATGTTCAGCGCGATCTCGTTCGGCGTCTTCTGCCGCTTGGCCCCCTCGACCAGGGCGATCATCCGGTCGATGAACGTCTCGCCCGGCTTGGAGGTGATCTTGACCACGATCCGGTCGGACAGCACCGTGGTGCCGCCGGTCACCGCGGACCGGTCACCGCCGGATTCGCGGATCACCGGGGCGGACTCGCCGGTGATGGCCGACTCGTCCACCGACGCGACACCCTGGACCACGTCCCCGTCCCCCGGGATGACCTGCCCGGCCTCGACCACCACGTAGTCGCCGAGGGTCAGGCCCGTGCCGGGCACCTCTTCCTCGCGCAGCGCGGACGGCTCCAGCCCGGGCTGCCAGTTGGTCAGGCGGCGCGCCATCGTCTCGCGCTTGGCCCGGCGCAGCGTGTCGGCCTGGGCCTTGCCGCGGCCCTCGGCCACCGCCTCGGCCAGGTTGGCGAACACCACGGTCAGCCACAGCCAGACCACGATGGTCCAGTTGAACACCGACGACGAGGTGATAGCCGTGTACATGCACAGCAGGGCGCCGACCTCGACCACGAACATGACCGGGTTCTTGACCTGGACCCGCGGGTCCAGCTTCTTGAACGCGTCCGGCAGCGACTTCCACAGGATCTTCGGGTCGAGCAGCCCGCCGCTGACCCGGCGCGGCTCGCCCCCGGCCTGCTTGGAGGAGGCCGGGCCGGCCGGGACCCCGGGGCTCTCAGTTGTCACAGACATCAGTGCAGTCCTTCTGCGAACACTCCCAGCGCGAGCGCGGGGAAGTAGGTCAGGCCGACGAGGATCAGGATCACGCCGACGAGCATGCCGACGAACAGCGGCGTCCTGGTGTCGAGCGTTCCGGCGCTGGCCGGGGTGGGCGCCTGTCTAGCCAGCGACCCGGCCAGGCCCAGGGCGAAGATCTCTGGCGCGAACCGGCCGAGCAGCATCGTGATCCCGCCGGTGATCTGGTAGAACCTGGCCGCGGTGCCCAGGCCGGCGAACGCCGACCCGTTGTTGTTGGCCTGCGAGGCGTACGCGTACACGATCTCGGTCAGCCCGTGCGGCCCGGGATTGAAGATGGCGCTCTGGCCCCAGTGCGTGCCGATCGCGATCGCCGACATGGTCAGGATGATCGCCGGCAACGTCAGGAAGTACAGCGACGCGTACTTCATCTCAGTGGGCCGGATCTTCTTGCCGATGTACTCCGGCGTCCGGCCGACCATCAGCCCGGCCACGAACACCGTGACCATGGCCAGGACCAGGATGCCGTACATGCCGGCCCCGATCCCGCCCGGCGCGATCTCGCCCAGCGCGATGTCCATCAGCGCGATGCCGCCGCCGAACGGCGTCAGCGAATCATGGAAGCAGTCCACCGATCCGGTCGAGGTCACCGTGGTCGACACGGCGAACAGCGAGCAGCCGTGCGGGCCGAATCTGGTCTCCACCCCCTCGTACGTGCCGTGCGCGAGCTGCGGCGCGATGCCGGCGGTACCCAGGTGGGACTCGAAGAACGTGACCCCGCCGACGGCCGCCGCCCAGATGATCACCATCACGGCGACCAGCGCGTAGCCCTGCCGGTTGTCGCCGACCATCTTGCCGAACGCGCGCGGCGTGCTGAACGGGATCAGCAGCAGCATGAAGATGATGAAGATGTTCGTGAACGGGTTGGGGTTCTCGAACGGGTGGGCCGCGTTGACGTTGAACCAGCCGCCGCCGTTGTTGCCCAGGTCCTTGATGGCTTCCTGCGACGCCACCGGCCCGCCGGGGATGGTCTGGTGGGCCCCGGCCAGCGTGGTGAGCGTGTGGTAGTTGGCGAAGTTCTCGATCGCCCCGCCGGCCACCAGGACCAGGCAGCCGATCACCGCCAGCGGGATCAGCAGCCGGATCGTCCCGCGGGTCACGTCCACCCAGAAGTTGCCCAGCCGGTCGGTCCGGGACCGGGTGAAGCCGCGGATCATCGCGATCGCGACGGCCAGGCCGACCGCGGCCGACATGAACTGCTGCACCATCAGCCCGGCGATCTGGGTCAGGTAGCTCATGGTGGCTTCGCCGGCGTAGTTCTGCCAGTTGGTGTTCGTGGTGAACGAGACCGCGGTGTTCCACGCCGTGTCCGCCGGCACGTTGGCCATCCCGATCGACCAGAACAGCCAGTGCTGGGTCCGCTCGATCAGGTAGACGAACAGCACGGCGACGAGCGAGAAGGCCAGGATGGACCGCACGTAGACGGTCCAGCGCATGTCGGCGTCCGGGTCGATCCCGGTCAGCTTGTAGATGCCGCGCTCCACCCGCCAGTGCTTCTTGTCGGTGAAGGTGCGCGCGATGTAGTTGCCCAGCGGCACGTAGCACGCCGCGAGGGCGGCGAACAGCAGCAAGAACTGCAGCCAGCCCGCAAGCGTGTCATTCATCAGAACCTCTCAGGGAGGATGAGGGCCACGAACAGGTAGATCGTCAGCAGGACGCCACCGATCAGGCCGATCCAGTTCTCAGCGCTCAAAGGTCTCGATCCCCTTCACGATGAGGAGCAGCACGGCGAAGACGACGATCGTCAGGCCGACGTAGAACAGGTCCCACACGGTGACTCCTAGTGACGAACCGCTGGTGAGGGTGCTGCTGCGGAAGCACGAAGGCATCCGCAGGCCCAAAGCACATCCCTAGTTAACGGTTCAGGAGCGCCCCAATGAAGCGCCCTTACGAGACCCATGCGGGCGCCGGCGGGTTCCTAACGGAACCCATGCGAGAGGCCGGAAGGCTAGATCTCCGGGGAGTTCGGGATGAGGGCGTGCCGGCGCTGCCAGGAGCGCAGCCCGTGGCCCATCTCGTCCATCAGCTTCGAGGGCGGGACGGCCAGCACCGCGCACTTGGCGTGGGCCAGGCAGTACCGGGCCACCGAGCGGCGCAGCATCCGGCCCACCGCGCCGCGGCGGCCGGTGCCGACGATGAGCAGGTCCTCGGGCTGGCTGGCCACGTCGACCAGCACCGGGCCGGTCTCGCCGCGTTCCACGTGCGGCTCGACCCGCAGGTCGGCGGGCATCCCGCCCAGGCCGTCGTCGAACGCGGAGGTGAGCCGCTCCCAGGCGGCCTCGCGCCAGATCTTGCGCAGGTAGGGCGAGGAATGGCGCCGTTCGGCGAGGTCGCCGCCGGGCGGGAGCCAGGCGATCACCGGCAGCAGCGGCACGTCCCGCTGCCTGGCCTCATCCGTCGCGTAGCGCAGCGCCTGCAGGCTCCCTAGCGACCCGTCCACGCCAACGACGATCCGACGCACGGTAGGCACCGCAACTCGCCTCCCGAGTGACTCCAGGGCGGCGCCCTCCGGGCGCCCCTGACCGGTTACCCAAATATTTAACCTCTACTCGCGAGTGATGGCGCCCGTCCCTGACGGCCCTCTTACAGCGTGCTGGCGAAATCCTTGGTGACCTCCGTCACGTCAGGCCTGCCCGGTCCGGACGCCGAGCTCGTCGATGCGGGCCAGGATCTCGGCCGGGTCGGCGTAGACCCGGTACGCCCCGGC
>Ga0335072_10001902_pt1 | contig 33123 bp, 28 predicted proteins | sample Lox_Sample_21_FD_206725 | JGI IMG/M metagenome (GOLD analysis project Ga0335072, IMG submission 206725) | Soil microbial communities from Loxahatchee National Wildlife Refuge, Florida, United States - Lox_Sample_2.1 | ecosystem: Environmental > Terrestrial > Soil > Wetlands | place: USA... | reverse complement strand
CAATCTATGCCTGCCAGACTCCAATGCACACCCCGATTCCCAAGTCATAGGCAACACGACGTCATCGGTTCGGGAAGGATTGCCGACATACATGCCCGGAACTTGAAGGAGGGTCGATATCGCGCCTCAAAGAGTCAGGCCTGTTAGCGCCAACTCCGCACTGCGTGATTGTAAGTGATTGAGAGATTTGGTTGCGGGGGGTGGATTTGAACCACCGACCTTTGGGTTATGAGCCCAACGAGCTACCGGGCTGCTCCACCCCGCATAGTTATAATACAGCGCTTCAAAAGGGCCGGTCAAACCTGTTCCTTCAGCCAACTACGCTCGCATTGTGTTGGATCCAGCCGTTCGGCCTCCTCCGCGTGCCACTGATAAACTTACCCTTAAGCCATGTTTGAGAACCTTTCAGAAAAACTCCAGCGCGCCTTCAAAAACCTTCGTGGGCAGGGTGTCATCAACGAAGAAAATATGCAGGAGGCGCTGCGTGAAATCCGCGTCGCCCTGCTCGAAGCAGATGTCAACCTGAACGTCGCAAAAGAGCTCATCGAGCACATCCGCGAAAAGGCTCTCGGCCAGGAAGTTATGACCGCGCTCTCCCCCACCGAGCAGGTCGTCAAGATCATTCGCGACGAACTTATTGACTTGCTCGGCAAAGATACAGCGCGTTTCCAATTCGCCTCGCGCCCGCCCACTATCATTCTCATGGCCGGCCTGCAGGGCTCTGGCAAAACCACAACCTCCGGCAAACTTGCCGCGTGGCTCCAAAAGGGAGGTCATCGCCCCATGCTCGTTTCGGTCGACGTCTATCGTCCCGCCGCGCGCGAGCAGCTCAGGGTCGTTGCGAACTCCATCAAAGCCAAAATTTACGAAGGTGACCTCAAAGGGGAACCTGCCGGACCCCCGCTAGTCGAGCGTCTCGCCAAGGAAGCCCGCCGCGAGGCCGTCATCAGCGGCTGCGATACTCTCATCGTCGATACCGCCGGCCGCCTGCACGTTGACTCCGACCTCATGGACGAGATGGCGAAGCTTAAATCGCTGCTCTCACCGCAGGAGATCCTTTTTGTCGCCGACGCCATGACCGGCCAGGACGCCGTCCGTTCCGCCGACGAGTTCCATAAGCGGCTTGCGCTCACCGGCATCATCCTCACCAAAATGGATGGCGACGCCCGCGGCGGCGCAGCTCTCTCCATCCGCCACGTTACCGGCCAGCCCGTCAAGTTTATCGGCACCGGCGAAAAGCCCGACGCCTTTGAGCCCTTCCATCCCGACCGCATCGTAAGCCGCATCCTCGGCATGGGCGACATCATGACGCTCATCGAGAAAGCCGAAGAACATCTTGATCGCAAGAAGTCCGAGGAGTTCGCGAAGAAGGCCCTCAGCGGCGATGGCTTCTCACTCGAAGACTTCCGCGATCAGCTCCGCCAGATTCGCAAACTCGGTTCGCTGCAGAGCATCATGAAGATGCTGCCCTCCGTCGGACCCCTTGGCGGAATCCAGCAGATGGCCGATCAGGTCGACGAAAAGCAGTTCGTACGCATCGAAGCTATCATCAATTCCATGACCCAGAAAGAGCGCAACCATCACGAAATCATCTCCGGCACCCGCCGCAAGCGCATCGCCAACGGCTCCGGAACCAGCGTGCAGGAAGTGAATCAACTGCTGCGTCAATACGCGCAGATGCGCAAGATGTTCAAAGGTGTCGGCAAGGGAGGAATGCTCCAGCGCCGCGCCATGGGCATGTTAGGCGGAATGAAGGGAATGAGGTAACGCAAACCCCGCCCTGCGCGGGGTTTGCCGCACTTCATGCCAACCGCCGCTTTCTCACCCCTTCGCCTTCCATCCCATCCACTCCAGCATCCACTGCCACGCAGCTTCCGTTGTCCTTTCCGCCGGAGGCTCTGGCGGAGCCTCCTTCGGAAACGCAACAGGTTTCCCGCTATACGCCCGTGCGAGCTCGCGAAACATCTTTCCTTGTTCCTTCACCCTGCCGTCATTCGTCAACAGGCCCAGCGTGTACTCCACCGGATTAAACGCAAACTTCCTGTCCAGGTCATGGCTGTCCCAGTAGGTAAACCAGTTCACGCCCGCGTCCTTCGCTGCCAGGACAGCCGTCTGCAACCACTCCGCCTGCTGCGCTTCGGTCAAGGACGCGATGCAGGTGTTGAACTCTTCCGCCCACACCGGGCACTTGTTGTCCCGCATATAGGCACGCGCCAGTGTCGCCATCGCTGCCACCAGCCGCGTGCTCGGCGGATCCATCGGCCCGCCGTATTTCAGTGCGCCCGTCCACCATGGATAGCAATGGATCACTGGAAGCGGCCGTCCCGCCAGCGCCTCCGGAGAGAACGTCGTCCGCTCGAACCACGGCTGCTGATCAACGCCATTTACATGAAGCCTTCGCGGAGCGGCCTCATCCATCAGCGCGAACATTTTGGTCATCCACGCATCACCTTTCGCGGGCTTGGTCTGCCAGCAAGTGTCGAGCTCGTTGCCCAGGTCAAAGCCGATCACGTTTGTGTGCGCATTCGTCGTCTGCGCAAGCTCGCGAACAAACAGCTCCTGCGCTTTCCATACGTCCGAATCGGTATAGAAACCACTCCGCTCAGTATGAAATGGTGGTAGAAAGTACTGCCCGCTCAGTTGTCCGGTAAACACCGTCACCACCGCATCCAGTTTGCGCGCCTCCATCAGCGTCAGGAGCTGGCTCAACCGGTCCAGATGCGCTTCACTCACCCAGGTTGCGTTTGGCTGAAAGTAGGGCCAGATCAGCAGAATCCGCATATGGTCTGCCTCCAGCGCCGCAATCGCATCCAGGTCGCGCTCGATCGGGTCTGTCAGCCAGTCATTCCAGCAAAACCACCAGTTGTGAGATGGCGTGTAGTTCACGCCAAAGCGATGCATGTTGACGCGGTCCGGTGCGGCAACGGGAGCATTCACCGCAACATCCCGCGTTCCCTCAGCCGTCGCGCCGCGCCGCGCCACAAGGTATCCGGCTGCGCTTAGGCTGGTTGAAATAAAATGCCTTCGGTTCATATGGCCTCCATAAAGCACGCTCGCACTTCCACAACCGCAGACACTTTACTATATTCATAGAGCGCAAACGGCGGCCGCCCATGCCCCATCTCCAGGACCAACTCGACGAAATCACCGCCAACACCCGGACGCTTGTGCAGCCCGAGCGTTTGGCTGTCAACGAGCGCGCCGTCGAAGACCTCTTCGCGACCGGCATCGAGCAGCGCATCCTAGGCGTCGGCGCCAAAGCTCCGGACTTCGTGCTCGCTGACGCCTCGGGTCGAACCGTCCGGTCCTCAGATCTGCTGGCGCTCGGCCCCGTCATCCTCAATTTCTTCCGCGGACGCTGGTGTCCCTACTGCATTACCGAACTCGAAGCATGGCGCGACCTCTATCCCATCGTGCGCGAGCGCGGCGCACTCCTCGTCGCCGTCTCCCCGCAGACCGTCCGCCAGAGCGACTTCACGCAGGGCCAGCACGAGATTCCGTTTGTCTTGCTCAATGACGACGGATGCAAAGTCTCAGAACAATTCGGCCTGACCTACACAATCCCCGCCTGGCATCAGCAGCACTACCGCAATGTCCTGGTCAATCTGCCCTTCGTCAACGGCGACCAGAGCTGGAAGCTCATTCTTCCCGCGACCTATGTTCTTGCCGGCGACGGAACCGTCCTCTTCGCCGAAGCGCACGCCGACTTTCGCGTCCGTCCCGAACCTGAAGAAGTCCTCCGCTATCTGCCCGCAGTCAAGCCTTAATCTTCGGAGCTGCGATGAAGCGCATCCTATGGCTGGCAATTCGAGTGTTGTTGGCGGTCGTCGTCCTTGTCTATCTCGCTGACTGGGCTGTGCTGCGCATCAAAGCATCGCACGGCACCGGATACGGCACCATCCAGGTCGATGAATATCTGGCAACTCCGCTGAAAGGGAACAAAGACGAGTACGACTACATGGGCACAACACCCACGCTGTGCGCGCATGCCATCTTTCCGCATGGCGCCACGCCCTGCTGGTGGCTCGCAAAGCACACCACCCGCTGGGAGTAACTAAGTCTTCTTTTCTTCGTGATAATCCTGTTCTGTATTGATCTTCCAGATATCGGCCTTATCATTCACGCCCGCCAGGATGTTATCCACTGAGGACATAGCTGTAAGCATGGAGTGGTCCTGGTTATTGTACTTATGCATTCCATTGCGCCCAACGAGATATAAGTTATCGAACTTACTTACATATTCAATGATCTCGTCGAAGCGGTCATAAGTCCCAAAGTAGGCCGGATACGTCTTCGGCACCCGCACAACATGCGCATCCCGCACATCGCCGGTCTTCAGAATTCCGATCTTTTCCACCTCGGCAATCGCAAAGGCCGCAATCTCTTCGTTCGACATCTTCCACAGCGGGTCCGTTTCATAGCAGAAGTACTCCAGCCCAATCCACACCTTATCTGGATCGGCCACCATATACGGACTCCAGTTATTAAAGATTTGCAAGCGTCCCAGCAGAACATCCGGCTCTTGAATATAAATCCATGTATCCTTCAGCCGACCGCCATCCGGCTCAGTTACTGTAAGCCTGTCCGCCAACAATCCGACCGTCACAAAATCCCGGTACACCAACCCCTCGCTCACCTCGCTCACATTCGCCGGAACCTCACAGTCCAGCCCGCGAATCAGCTCCCGTATCGGCATCGTCGAAAAAACATAATCGGCCTGAATCGACGTCTTCTTTCCGTCCGGATTGACCGCCTCCACAGCAGCAATATGGTTGCCTTCCGTCTTCAGCCCTATCACCCGCCAGCCCGTCCGCACTTCGCCGCCTTTTTCCGTAACCAGATCGGCGACATGCTCCCAAAGCTGGCCCGGCCCATACTTCGGATACAAAAACTTCTCGATCAGCGAAGTCTCGGTTTCCTTTTGCAGAACATCGTTTGAACTCCTGCGGCTGAATGTCTTTTTCAAAAAGTGCAGAATCGCTGTGCGCAGGGACAGTCCCTTGATACGCTGCGCTCCCCATTCCGCGCTGATCTGATCGCACGGCACGCCCCACACCTTTTCCGTGTAGGACTTGAAAAACGTCAGGTAAAGTTCAACGCCAAAGCGGTTGATCAGGAAATCTTCCAGCGTCTTCTCCGGCTTGCGCGGAAACAGCTTCGCCCTCAGATAGCCAAGCCCTATCTTGAAGGTGCGCTTCAATCCCAGCAGCCGCAGCGTTGCCGTGTCGAGTGAAAGAGGGTAGTTGAAAAAATGCCGCAGGAAGTAAATCCGGCTCTTGCGCGGCCTCACCAGCATCACCAGGTCAGCGTCCGTTGGTCCCGCCGCTACCGTCCGCTCCTTGTTCTGGTAGCGCACGGCATATTCACTGGTTCCGTCCTCGCCGCTCGAGATGGGCATCAGCGCCGTCCACCAATCCATCACCCGGTCCGACTTTGAGAAGAAACGGTGTCCCCCGATATCCATCCGGTTGCCCTTGTACCGGATCGTGCGCGAGATGCCGCCGATCTCCTGGCTCGCCTCAAGAACAATCGGCTTGATCTCCGAGCGCCGGACGAACTCAAGGGCCGCCGTAAGACCGGCAGGTCCCGCGCCGATAATCACGGCAGTTTTTTGCGACTGCATCAAGCCGTGGCTCCACGTGTGCAGAGGATTGCGGTCCTGCGCCGGATGATCAACACGCCGGATCCTACCGGCGCATTGCCGGCAAAAATTGTTAGGGACATATGCATCTATGTTGGGGCTTGATCTGGCTTTCGGCAAGTAAACATCGCAACATGCGACTAGGCGTCAAAGCCTCACGCCGTAAGAACCGGCTGTTCGCTTTCTCCCGCCGCGCCGCTTCGGGGAAGCATCAGGCCGCCTTTCGCAAGCTGGTAGATTTGATTCCGCCACACAATCTCGCGGCTTCCGTAGCTGGCGGCCCAATAGCAAAACCCCAGCAGATCACGCAGGGGATACAGCAGCGCCGTCCGCAGCAGGTGGCGCTCCTCGATGACCGCCCATCCCACCACCAGCGCCAGCGCCACGCGCATCCCCACGCTGTATGCCAACAGCCCCAGTCCCAGTATCGGACGATGCAGCGCCATCGCCCCGAAGCACGCCAGCAATCCAAACGGAACGCTGAAGGTAAGGGAAGTCCCGAAATGCCCTTTCGGCCGTGAAAAGCGCGTCGACTTCATCCAGCGAACTTGGTGCTTCTGTGAATCCGTAAAGTCCGAATTGAGCACCAGATGATCGATCACATGCGTTGAAAGCACCACTGTATGCCCCTTGGCCGCAATCGCATTCCCCAGCACAAAATCATCCGCGCAATAAGGCCCAAGTATGCTGAACCCGCCGATCTCGTGCACGCAACTTCGCCGCGCGGCCATTGTCGGCCCCAGCGTAAACTGCATTCCTTCCATCAAATCTGCCACAACCACGCCCGCGGTCATTTCAACGGACATTCCTGCAGCCTCAAGCTTCGCCCAGAGTCCGCGTTCTGCCACGCCGCGGTACAGGCAAGTGACTGCGCCTGTTTTCTCGTCTGCAAACGGAGCAACTACCTCGCGAATGTAGTTCCGGGTCACGCGCACGTCGCTGTCGCTGATGACAAAAACATCGTGCGCCGCCGCCTTCTCCATCAACTCCAGCGTGCAAACCTTCGCGTTGATGTGCCACGGCTCGCCCGTCAGCACATATTTCACCGGAACATGCGGATAACGCGCCGCTACCCGTCGCGCTGCCTCTAGCCCCGCATCGGACGAAACCCGTGCTCCAAATAAGATCTCGTACTCCGGGTAATCCTGCTCGAAAAAGGTCGCCAGATGCGCCTCAAGATCGGGTTCCGCGCCGTGCAATGGCTTGAAGAGGGAAACGGGCGGAAGGGAAGTCGGCGAAGCGCCCGAAAGGGAAGCCCGCTCCGCGCGTCTGCGGCGAACAAACCGCCAGACCCCGGCCATCACCAGCCCGCTGAAAATCGAAGATGTGAGCAGGCCAAAAAGCCCCAGCCCGAATAGGAACTTAATCATAAAGTGCGGAAAGTCGCCCTAGACCGCAAGACTCTGAGCAGACTTCCTCATTCCAGACTAGCCCAGCGCAGCAAACGTCGCCGCTGAACTTTCATTATTCTACGGCTTTACCGCTTGTTCTTTGGCGGAACAGCCATCGGCCGTTTCATGGGAACGATGGCCGCGCCGTGTTGCGCAAATCCATGCTGCATATGAGTCAGCATCTCTGTACGGACATAATCCACAAAGCTCTGCATCTGGCGATTCATCTCCTCCATGCGCTCCCGCATCTGCAGCACAATCGCTATCCCGGCGATATTCACGCCCAGGTCGCGCGCCAGATTCAAAATAAATTCCAGCCGCTCCAGGTCTTCTTCCGTATACAGCCGCGTGTTGCCTTCGGTGCGTGAAGGCTTCAGCAGCCCCTCGCGCTCATACAGGCGAAGCGTCTGCGGATGAATCCCATACATCTCAGCCACTGCCGAGATCATGTAAGCGCCTTTGGATTTGCGTTTTGTTGGCATAAACTTGCTCACAGTGCAAACAGCCGCGGCACTCCCTCCTGAGTCCGCATCGTACCGAACCTTACCACGCGGGGGAAAAGTTTGTGAAACTGTCCCCCCGTAATCCTGTACGGAACAAACGCCTGCATACAATACCCGCTTCGGTGCTCAATCTCAACCATGATTGCATCCCCGAAGCCCTCTTTTGATGGCGCATTCATCGTCACGTTTGACGCTGTGGCCGCCGCCAGCAGCAGGCCCTTCCTGGCCCGCTCTCCAAGCTGCTGATACAGCAGTTCCAGCAACAATGCTGGCTCCGGAGGCATATCGTGCTGCGCTACCGCCTCCAGCGCCACGTCGCCGTCTCCGTTCATCCGGTAGCCGAACGGCCCAAACGCGCCATACCTGCGCAGCATCTTCTTCGCGTAGCCCACGCAGGCGTTCAGCACCTCGTTCGCATCTTCGCGAATCTGCTCCTCTCGAACCTGTTCCTCAACGGCCATTACTTCTTTTGCACCTGATAGACACAATGATCATAATCGCGCCAGAACACTACTCGATTCACCGTCAGGCCATTCTTCTCCGCAACACGCCGCGACTGCACATTCTCCGGACGAATCATGGAGATCACGTGACCCACACCCAGGCTCGCGAAAGCATAGTCAATCACCGCCTTCGCTGCCTCCGTCGCAAACCCTTGATTCCAGCGTTCGCGGTTTACATGGTAACCGACCTCAGGTTCCATCACGCTTTCAACCTCCTGCCACGTGATTCCGCAATCGCCAATCAATTGGCCCGTTTGCTTCTCCACCATCCCCAGCAGGCCCGATCTGGAGAGATATCGCCGCATCTGCCGCTCAATCCATTCCCGCACCTGCACTCTCGTAAATGGTTGCGGATACCAGCGCATCGTTTCGGCATCACAGTATGTCTGTGCAAGCGCCTCTTCATCCTCGGCGGCCAGCGGACGCAGCACCAGCCGTGAGGTTTCGATCCGCATTACACCTTCGCCCACATCTCCGCCCGCGGGTCTTCCGGATTCAGCTTTGCAAACTCCCGCAGAATCTCCTTCGACCGCTCGTCCTGCACCTTCGGCACCATGATCTCAATCGTCACAATCTCGTCGCCGCGCTTTCCTTCGTGCGCCGATGAGGGAACACCGCGCTCCCGCATCCGCAGCTTCTGCCCGCTCTGCGTTCCCGGCGGAACCTTCAATTGCGCCCGTCCGTCAATCGTCGGCACTTCAATCTTCGATCCCAGCGCCGCCTCCGCGACCGTCGCCGGAATCGTTACATGAATATCATCGCCCTGCCGCGTAAACACCGGATGCGTCCCCGCGCGAATAATCAGGTAAAGGTCCCCCGCCGGCCCGCCATTCACACCCGCATTGCCTTTGCCCGCCAGCCGTATCCGCTGCCCATCGCGCGTCCCTGGCTTAATGCGAAACTCAATTTGCTCGGTGCGCGTCACGGTGCCCTCGCCGTGGCAGGTCGGGCATGGCTTCTGTATTTTGCCCGTTCCTCCGCATCGTGGGCATTGGATATTGAACTTCATCCGTCCGCCCATCTGCGTCACCTGGCCCGTGCCGTGGCACTCCGGACACGTCTGGGATCCTCCTGTCGAACCCTTCCCCTTGCAGGTCGGGCAAATCTCCTGCCGCTGAATCTGCAGCCGGGTTGTGCCTCCGCGAATTGCCGTCCAGAAATCGATGGGTACCTGGTACTCAAGATCGGCCCCCGCCTGCGGACCCTCCTGCTCCCGCCCACCCTGGTTAAAAATACCGGAGAAGATGTCGCGGAAGCCGCCCCAACCCGGTCCGCCCGCCTCCTGACGGCCCTTGCCTGCCTGCTGCTGATTCGCAAAATCTGAAAAATCAAAGCCACCGAAATCAAACGGAACACCCTGTTCGCCGTGCCCCTCGGCGGCCGGCCCGTATGCGGTGCGATAGCCGCCTCGCGCTGCCGCCTCCGCCTGCGCCGGGTCAATCTGGTCGGAGTAGAACCCGAGCTGGTCGTAAATCTTCCGCTTCTTCTCATCGCTCAAAATATCGTTGGCCTCGGAGATCTCCTTGAACTTCTCCTCAGCCTTCTTATCGCCCGGATTCACATCCGGATGATGTTTGCGCGCAAGTTTGCGGAAGGCCTTGCGAATCTCCTCCGCCGTGGCCGTCTTCTTCACGCCAAGTATGGCGTAGTAGTCTTTGCTTTGAGTTGGTGGCATGTCTTTTTAGGTTTCAGACCTTTTGGCATTCCGGGCACCAGTAAACGGTGCGCCCGCCCATTTCTGCTCTCTTGATTGTCGCACCGCAAACCCAGCACGGTTTGCCCTGCCGCCGGTAAACGTAATGCACCTCATCATCCTCGGCAACACCTTTCGGATGCGGCCTGTCTTTCGCCTTCGTTGTCACAATTCTCCGGTCGTCCATGGCCGCGAGCATCAGAGCCTTCGCATCTTTCCAGATACTCTGTAGCGCCGCCAGCTCAACATCCTTCCCTGCCCGAAACGGGCTCGTCCGTGCCCTGTAAAGCAGCTCCGCGCGAAAGACATTCCCAATTCCCGCAAACACCCGCTGATCCATCAACAGCTGCCCGATCACTGTCTTGCTCGTTTCAATCCGCGCGAACGCCGCCTTCGGATCGGCATCCTCGCGCAGCGGATCGGCTCCCAGGCGCTCCCGCAGCGCCTTCCACTGCGCCGCATCGAAAATCCGGCAGTCCGTTGCCCCGCGCAGTTCCAGCCAGTCTTTCTTTGTCCACAACCGCCAGCGCAGCGCGCCTTTCTCCGCGGGCAAGGGCATTGTCCCTTCCCAAAAGTCGCCGAACATGCCCAGGTGCACATGCACAATCAAATCTCGCCCAAATACATACCCCAGATGCTTGCCCACCGCCTCCACTTGCTTGAGCACCCGCCCATCTAGGACCGCAGCATCCGGAAACGCCCCATTCGGCGAATCCGACCGCACCTTACCGCCCGCAAACGCGGCTGCATGACGCTCCGCAAACCGATGGATCTTATTCCCCTCAGGCATCCCTTAGTTCCAAACCATCTTCGCCTTCACCGCTTCCAGCCGCCAGAACAGGTCCGGAGCATTCTTCCGCATCTGCGCCAGAAAGCTCTCCGCTTCCTCCCGCGTATCGAACAGGATTTTGTCGAGCACCTGTCCGGCCCGCACCTGCTCGCATTTCCAAATCGTATCCGTCATTGAAAAATCCCTACTCCTTGTAAAAGTTGAGGGGCACCCTATCAGGACGCCCCTCGCACCTTGACCCTGCGCTTGCGCTCGGGTTGATTGACGATTTCGGCAAGGCTCGAATGCCTCGCCCCGCAATCACTTCTTGTCGTCCACGTCCACGTACTCCGCGTCGATCACGCCTTCGTCTTTCGTCGCTCCTTCAGGGGTTCCTGAAGCTGCGCCGTTGCCCGAAGGCTCGCTGGCCGTGGAGCCGCCCGGCGCATTGGCCTTGTACATCGCCTCGGCCAGTTTGTGCGAAGCCGCGGTCAGCTTCTCCCGCGCCGCATTCAGCTCAGCCGCGCTCGGCTGGCCCTCGAGCGTCTTCTTCGCATCCGCCAGCGCCGTCTCTACATCGCTCTTCTCGCCGCCGGAGACCTTATCGCCGTTCTCCTTCAGCATTTTCTCGATGTTGTAAACCATGCTGTCGAGTCCGTTGCGGGCCTCGATCTCCTCGCGCTTCGCCTTGTCTTCCGCCGAGTGCGCTTCGGCCTCTTTCGCCATGCGCTCCACTTCGTCCTTGCTCAAACCAGACGACGAGGTAATCGTCACCTTCTGGTCCTTGCCTGTGGCATTGTCCTTAGCCGTCACATTCAGAATGCCGTTCGCATCAATGTCGAACGTCACCTCAACTTGCGGTACGCCTCGCGGCGCCGGAGGAATCCCGCCCAGCTTGAACTTTGCCAGTGTCCGGTTCTGTGATGCCATCGGACGCTCGCCCTGCAGCACGTGCACCTCAACCTCCGTCTGGCTGTCCGCCGCCGTCGAAAACGTCTCCGTCTTCTTGGTCGGAATCGTCGTGTTCCTCGGAATCATCGGCGTCGCCACACCGCCCAGCGTCTCAATCGACAGCGTCAGCGGAGTCACGTCCAGCAGCAGAAGGTCTTTCACATCGCCTGCCAGCACGCCCGCCTGCACCGCAGCGCCGATCGCCACAACCTCATCCGGATTCACGCCCTTATGCGGCTCTTTTCCGAACAGGTCCTTCACGATCTGCTGAATCCGCGGCATGCGCGTCTGTCCGCCCACAAGAACGACCTCGTCGATCTTGCTCGCGTCCACGCCCGCATCCGCCATCGCCTTCTTCGAGGGCTCAATCGAGCGCTGCAGAATGTCTTCCACCATCGACTCCAGCTTCGCCCGCGTCAGTTTCTTCACCAGGTGCTTCGGACCGCTCGCATCGGCGGTGATAAACGGGAGATTGATCTCCGTTTCCATCGCCGTTGACAGCTCAATCTTGGCGCGCTCCGCGGCATCCTTCAGCCGCTGCAGCGCCATCTCGTTGCCCTTCGAGCTCAGGTCCAGACCCTCGTCCTTCTTGAACTCCTCGATCAGCCAGTCCACAATCCGCTGGTCGATATTGTCGCCGCCCAGGTGCGTATCGCCGTTGGTCGACTTCACCTCGACAACGCCTTCGCCGACTTCCAGAATCGAAATATCGAAGGTGCCTCCGCCGAAGTCGTACACGGCAATCGTCTCTTCTTTCTTCTTATCCAGGCCGTAGGCCAGCGCCGCCGCCGTCGGCTCGTTCACAATGCGCTTTACATCCAGCCCCGCAATCCGGCCCGCGTCTTTTGTTGCCTGCCGCTGCGCATCGTTAAAGTAAGCAGGAACCGTGATGACCGCTTCCGTCACCGGGCCGCCAAGATAGTCCTCCGCAGCCTTCTTCAGCTTCTGCAGAATCATGGCCGAAATCTCTTGCGGTGTGTAGTCCTTGCCCTGCGCCTCAACCACAATATGGTCACCCACCTGTTTCACCTTGTAGGGAACCATCTTCATCTCGTCCGTCACTTCGTTGAAGCGCCGGCCCATAAAACGCTTGATCGAATAAATCGTATTCTGCGGATTGGTAATCGCCTGCCGCTTTGCCACCTGGCCCACCAGACGCTCGCCGCTCTTGGTAAATGCCACAACCGACGGCGTTGTCCGCCCACCCTCTTCGTTGGGAATCACCTTCGGCTCGCCGCCCTCCATCACCGCTACAACCGAGTTGGTTGTGCCTAAATCAATTCCAATAATCTTTGCCATTTGCCGCTGCTCCTGAACTCTCTGAGTGCTCTCTAGCTGTACTCGCTCCAGCTTCGCACTTGAGTCACTTATTGTCAACCTATCTGATGCTCAAACTTTATCCTTGGATGCAATTCCTTCCCACTTGCTGCATCCTCCTCCGTTGTTCCTGTATCCAATTGAAGAATCAAGCCTTCGGGGCGCTGAATCCGCTCGCCGATTCCCCTGATAAACCCTCTTTTTACCCTGTAAAGCTGGAATATGGCAGAATCTACCGGTCAAGAGGCTCAAAACGCAGGTGTAAATCCCTGGCTGATCGCCGTTTCCGTCATGCTGGCGACCTTCATGGAGGTGCTGGACACAGCCATTGCCTCGGTCGCCCTCCCTTACATTGCCGGCTCGCTCTCCGCTTCCACCGACGAAGCCACCTGGGTACTCACCAGCTACCTTGTCGCTAACGCCGTCATCCTGCCGGCCAGCAACTGGTTCGCTCTCAAATTCGGCCGCAAAAACTTCCTCGTCACCTGCGTCATCATCTTCACCGTTTCGTCCTTTTTCTGCGGAGCGGCTCCATCCCTCGCCTTCATCCTCATCGCCCGCATCGTGCAGGGAGCCGGCGGCGGGGCCCTCCAGCCGCTCTCCCAGGCCATCTTGCTCGAAAGCTTTCCCCCTCGCAAACGCGCCATGGCCATGGCCGTCTTTGCCTTTGGAGTCGTCGTGGCCCCGGTGCTCGGCCCCACCCTCGGCGGCTGGCTCACCGATACATATAGTTGGCGCTACGCCTTCTACATCAACATCCCGGTCGGAGCCCTCGCCGTCTTCATGATCAGCCGCTTCGTCAAGGACCCTCCCTACATCAAAAACGCCAAAGTAGGAAAGTTCGACAACATCGGCTTCGGCCTGCTTGCCGTCTGGACCGGCTGCCTCCAGGTCGTCCTCGACAAGGGGCAGGAAGACGACTGGTTCGGAGCCGTCTGGCTGCGCTGGGCGGTCTTCTTCTTTGTTATCGCCTTCGTTTGGTTCGTCATTCACTCCTGGCGCAAACGCGACTCGCTGGTCAACCTGCGCACGCTCAAGGACAGGAACTTCGCCATCGGCTGCGCGCTCATCATGATGTTCGGCGTCTGCATTTACTCCATGATCACCATCCTGCCGCTCTTCTACCAGGAATTGCTCGGCTACACGGCCTTCACCGCAGGCCTGGTGGTCGCGCCGCGGGGGATAGGCTCCATTCTCGGCATGCCTATCATCGGCTGGCTCGGCGGCAAGGTGGACGCCCGCTACCTGCTGACCTTCGGCTTCATCGTCTTCGGCTTCATGGCGCTCGCCTTCGGCAACGTCAACCTCGGCATCAGCCCCTGGACGCTGCTCTGGCCCATCGTCATCAGCGGCTTCGCGCTTAGTTTCGTCTTTGTCCCCATCACCACTCAGGCTTACGGAACGCTCCGCAACGAACAGATCGGAAACGCCAGCGGCATCTTCAACCTCGTCCGCAACATCGGCGGCTCCATCGGCATCTCCGTCGCCCAGACACTGCTGACGCGCCGCTCCGACTTCCATCAGAACCAAATCATCGGCTCCATCCCCAGCTCCGGATACTGGTTTGAGCAGCGGGCCTACATCCTTTCGCACTTTCTCGGGCGTCAGTTCGGCACGGCCAACGGAGCCATCGCCGGACAGGCCGAAATCTATAAACAGATCGGCCAGCAATCCCTCCTCTGGGCCTTTGTCGATGTCTTCCGCTGGATGGCTCTGCTCGGCTTCGGATGCATCGCCCTCGTCTGGCTCTTCAAAAAAATCCAGCCCGGCCGCAAAGCCCCCGCCGGCGCACATTAGGCATTTTCGGCACCGCTGAACGCCAGGCTTTTCTCCAACTGTCCCTTCGTCTCGGGAGACGACACCATCAGCACCCGGTCGTGTTCCTGCAGCTTCGACGAGCCGTGCGGCAGCAGCACCTCTTCCTCGCGAAAGATTGCCAGCACCTTCAGCGCGTCGCCCTCATACTCGCCGCACACCTGCTCAATCGTCTGCCCCGCCAGCGGGCTGCCCTTCCGCACCTCGCCCATAAACATCTGCTCGCCCGCTGACAGCGTTACCGCAATTCCCGACTGCATCAGCGCCGCCATGTCCAGCTCGTGTACCAGAGACGGCTGCTTCAGCTGGTGCGCCCGAATCAGCTCGAATGCCGCATTCAGCTCCTCCACATAATGCGCCGGAGACTGCGCCGGAGTCGGCACCTGCGCCTCATACAGGCTGCGGTACTTCAGTCCCTGTGACAGCCAGTTCTGCATTAGGAACGCCAGCGCCACCGCCAAGCCCGCCGGAACCAGCAGCTGATATCCGCCCGTCATCTCGCATACCATCAGCAGGGTCGCCACCGGCACCCGCGCCGCCGCTGCGAATAGCGCCGCCATTCCCACAATCACAAACGGCGCAGCGGGCTGATGGAATACCGCCGCGACCGTTCCGCCCAGCATCGCGCCCACAAACAAACTCGGCGCAAACACGCCGCCCGATCCGCCCGACCCCACCGTGAACGCCAGCGCCAGAATCTTCAGCCCCAGCAGCGTCGCCAGCAGCCCCAGCGTCAGCTTGCCCAGAATCGCCATCTGCATCCAGCCGTAGCCGCCTCCCAGCACCTGCGGCCACTTGAGCGCAATCAGCCCCACCAGCAGCCCGCCGATCGCCGGCTTGAAAATCCGAGGGCAGGGAATCGCGTGGAATCCGTCGCGTACCTTGTAGAACACCATCGGCAGCACCGTCCCCACCACGCCGCCGCCAATCCCCAGCAGCGCATACCACGGATAGCGATGATAGTTCGGCTCCATCACGCTCGCCGGAATGGAAAACAGTGGATGCAGCCCCACAAAAATCCCGTTCACTGCATATGCCACCACCGACGCCAGCATCGTGTAAATCAGTAGGCGGCTCTCAAACTCCATTGCGCTGTACAGCACTTCAATCGCAAAAATCGCCGTGCCCAGTGGCGACCGGAACACCGCCGACAGCCCCGCCGCCATCCCCACAATAATCAGGAACCGCCGCTCCTGGTCCGTCCTGTGAAACACGCTCGCGTAGATGCTGCCAAACCCCGCCGTAATCAGAGCCGTTGGTCCTTCGCGCCCCGCTGACCCGCCCGATCCGATCGTGATCGCCGACGCGACCATCTTCAGCGGAGCCACCCGCGCCCGAATCATCCCCTTCGCGCGGTGAAACGCATTCACCACCGTATCCGTGCCGTGGCCCTCCGCCTCCGGCGCAAACGTGAACACCAGAATCCCCGAGATCAGCCCGCCTAGCGTCGTCGAAATCGGAATCAGCCATAACCCATGCCGCCCGATTATCTGCCCCTGCAGCCCTCCGCCAGCGTCGCTGATCAGCGGCGCCATATACCCGGCAATGCCATAAAGAAAAAGGTGCCCGCAAATCCGCAGCATCCACTCAAAAGCCTGGGCCGCCAGTCCGCCCACCACCCCCAGCACCAGCGCGTCCATCACGCGCCGCAACTCTACCTTATGCCAGAACTTCAGAAAGAGCTTGCGCGTGGCCTCCGGCGAACTCTCAGCAGTCACATCGGCGGCTCGCTCTGCAGATATCTCAATTGAGGGTTTTCTCAGCGGCCGCTCATCCCTTTTCTCGTCCGTCAAACCCGCCTCCAGCTTTACCTACAAAGAGATGCCGTCAAGCGAAAACAGGTCACATTCCGGCTCGAACCGCAAGGAGATGTCCTCCACCTGGAAATTTCCAAAGGAGCAAGTATCCAGGAGCTCCAAATCAAATTACAGATAGGTCTGGTTACTCAGTAAAGCACCGTATCAACTCTGCGCCCAACGGAAGCAGCCGCTACAGCCAACTAACGAATGGCGCCGCAGGCGCGTACGCCCGTGACGGCGAGTCACCCTTCCTCAGCCTCCCGCAACTTCGCGATCACCGCGAAATCCTCCAGAGTCGTCACATCGCCCTTGATCTCGCCGTTAGTCGCCAGCTCCCGCAGCAGCCGCCGCATGATCTTCCCCGATCGCGTCTTCGGCAGCTGGTCCGTGAACCGCAGATCATCCGGACGAGCCAGCGCGCCGATCTCCTTCGCCACCCAAGCCCGCAGCTCGTCCTTCAGCGCGTCTGACGGCGCATGCCCGCTCTCCAGCGTCACAAACGCAGAGATCGCCTGGCCCTTCATCTCATCCGGACGCCCGACCACCGCCGCCTCCGCCACCTTCGGATGCGCCACCAGCGCCGACTCCACCTCCATCGTGCCCAGCCGGTGCCCACTCACGTTGATCACGTCGTCTACGCGCCCCATCAGCCAGAAGTAGCCATCCGCATCCCTCCGCGCGCCGTCGCCCGTAAAGTACGAGCCCGGAATCTCCGACCAGTACGCCTTGATGTACCGCTCCGGATCGCCATAGATCGTCCGCGCCATCGATGGCCACGGCTTGCGGATTACCAGCAGTCCGCCGTGCCCTGCCGGAATCGGCTCGCCCGCTTTTGTAACCACTTCAGGCACAATTCCCGGAAACGGACGCGTCGCCGAACCCGGTTTCGCCGGAATCGCGCCTGGCAGCGGTGTAATCAGAATTGCGCCCGTCTCCGTCTGCCACCATGTATCCACAATCGGGCAGCGCCCCTTGCCGATCACGTCGCGGTACCACATCCACGCCTCAGGATTGATCGGTTCGCCCACCGTGCCCAACAGCCGCAGCGAGCCCAGGCTGTGCTTCTCAACAAACGCGTCGCCGTTTTTAATGAAGGCCCGGATCGCCGTCGGAGCCGTGTAGAACACTGTTACCTTGTGGTCATCAATGATCTTCCAAAAACGGTCCCACGCCGGATAATTCGGCGCGCCCTCATACATCATCGTCGTCACGCCGTTCTGCAAAATTCCATAGACCACATAGGAGTGGCCCGTCACCCAGCCAACGTCCGCCGAGCACCAGTAAACGTCGTCGTCTTTCAGGTCGAATACCAGCTTGCTGGTGTAATACGTCTGCACGCCATAGCCGCCCGTCGTATGAACCAGGCCCTTCGGCTTTCCCGTCGTTCCCGACGTGTACAGAATGTATAGCGGGTCCTCCGAATCCATCTCCTCCGCCTTGCACTCGTCGGAAGCATTCCCCACTAGCTCATGCCACCAGTGATCGCGCCCCTCCACCATCGTCACCGGCGATCCCGACCGTTTGTACACCACTACGTTCTTCACGGAAGAACACAACGGCACCGCCTCATCCACCGTGGCTTTCAGCTTCACCTCGCCGCCGCGCCTATAAGCCGTATCCTGCGTAAGAATCGCCACGCACTGCGAGTCATTTACGCGATCCACAATCGCGTGCGACGCAAATCCTCCAAAAATCACTGAGTGCACCGCGCCAATCCGCGCGCACGCCAGCAGCGCAATCGCCAGCTCCGGAGTCATGCCCATATAAATCGCAACCCGGTCACCCTTCTTCACGCCCAACGACTTCAGCGCATTCGCAAACCGGCTCACTTCCTTCAGCAGCTCGCCAAACGACAGCCGCCTTACCTCGCCCGGCTCACCCTCCCATAAGATCGCCGTCTTATCCCGCTTGCCGTTCTGCACGTGCCGGTCAAGGCAGTTGTAGCTCAGGTTCGTCTTCCCGCCCACAAACCACTTCGCCCACGGCAGCTGCCAGTCCAATACTTTCGTCCACGGCTTAAACCAGTGCAGCTCCTTCGCAATTCCCGCCCAGAACGCCTCCGGATCGGCTACCGACCGCGCATATAGCTCCTCATACGCTTCCAGGCTGCCCACATGCGCCTTGGCCGCAAACTCCGCCGGAGGTGGGAACACGCGATTCTCGCGGAGAATAGAATCCAGGTTCGGATCGGTCGAAGTCGAAGTACCCATACGCGTCGTTCCTGCTTTCAAAACAAAAAAATCGTGGGCCAGAAGAAACACCAGAACCCACGCACCACCTTAACGGCTCAGCAGAACCCCACGCAAGCCGACCGCACCCGCTTCACGCGCCCGCAACGATTGCCCGCAGCTTCTCTACCGCGGCAGGCATCGCCTGGGCTGCCACATTCCCGTACCCAAGGATGAAGCCCTTGCGAACGTCCCTGGTCACATAGCTCGTCGACAGTGGCCACAGCCATAATCCCTGCGCCGCTGCCTTCTCAGCAATGCCAACATCATCCCGGTCCGTCCGAAACGTCGCCGCTAGGTGCATTCCGGCTTCCGCGCCGCGAATCTCAAGCTCGTCCCCGAAGGCCTTCTCCAGCTGCTCCACAAGTGCCTTGCGCCGTTCGCTGTAAAGCAGGCGCATGCGGCGAACGTGCCGCCCAAAATGACCCTCTCGCATGAAGTCCGCAATCACTTCCTGGTACAGATAGGGCGGAAAGATATCCATCCCATACCGCACCGCTGCAAAGCGCTCCACTAAATCCGGTGGAATCACCATATATCCCAACCGCAGCGACGCGAACAGAACCTTGCTGAATGTCCCGATGTAAATCACGCGCGCGTTTCTGTCCAGCCCTTGCAGCGAAGCGATAGGCGTGCTTTCAAACCGGTATTCGCTGTCGTAGTCGTCCTCAAGAATCCACGATCCCTCCCGTTGTGCCCAGTTCAGCAGTTGCAGCCTGCGTCCGGCGCTCATTGTGCTGCCCAGCGGATATTGGTGTGACGGTGTCACGTATGCGGCGCGTGCATTGGCGCATCGTTGGATTCCCGCCGCAACATTCAAACCCTCGTCATCCACGGGCACTGGAATCTGCCGGCAACCGGCCGCGGTAAACACATGCCGCGCCAGTCGGTAGCCCGGTTCCTCCACCCACACCGAGGTGCCTGGATCGAACAGCACGTTCGCGGCAATTTGCAGCGCATGTTGCGAACCGGAAACAATCATGATCTGTTCCGGCTCGCATTGCACCGCCCGCGCCGTGCGCAGATAATCGCAGATCGCTTTACGAACCCCCCGCGACCCCATCGCGTCGATGCAATGAATGGCGTGCGCATCCGGGTTCTTCGAGTGTTGCGTCACCAGCCGCGACCAGATCGTGAATGGAAATTCATCGAATGCCGGTTGATGCACCGCAAACGCGCCCATTCCGCCGCGCCACGGCGGCGCCGGTTCGGCCGGAGCCAGCAACGCACGCCGCGCAATCGGGCGCGGTCCGGAAGTTCTCTGCCTTTGGCCCTGAATCGGCTGTCTCACCTGAGTCAGGTATTCGGGAAGCGCCCTGCTCACAAACGTCCCTGCGCCCTTGCGGGTTTCAAGGTAGCCTTCCGCCTGCAGCTGTGCGTACGCGTCAAGGATCGTTATGCGGGAGATGTGCAGTTCGGCGCTCATCGCGCGTGAAGATGGTACCCGTTGGCCCGCGCGCAGTCCTCCCCGCGTAATCGCATTTCTCAGCGCTTGGTAAACCTGCGTGTGGAGCGGATGCGCACCGCGGCGGTCCATCATGATCACCGGAGTAAATGCGCTGGATCGCTTGGTCATGCCCTATGATAGTGGTTCTATCTTCTGCGTCAAAGTGGTACTTGAGTCCGACCACTCGGGCGAGTATGGTGCGGCTTATGATGCCCGCAGCTCGCAGACGCGCAATCACCGGAATCCTCGCCGCGCATGTTTTCCGCATCGGCATCGTGCTTCTGACGCTTAGCCTCGGCGCGTTGTTGCTCACCGCATTGTCCGTGCACGCATGGCCCCAAAACCAGCCCCGAAACCAATCCCAGAACCCGTCGTCGAACCAGTCTCAGGGCCATCTATCCAACCCGCAGCCGAACAATCTGTCCGGCCCGCTGGGAGGAAACACCAGCTTCCCCGGCCACGTGTGTGACGATATGGGCGCCAGCATGGCAGGGATGAGCGTCATGGGCGCCAGCATGGGCGCCATGACCAATCACATGTGCATTACGCCACTGCGGCAAATCCAACCCGGTGATGTGGAACGGGCGAAGGCCGTGGTCGCGCAGGTCAAAGCTGCCATCGAGAAATACAAGGATTACAAGAAGGCACTGGCCGACGGATACGTCATCGGCAACCCGAAGGTCGTCCAGCTCCAGTATCACTTCACCAACAACGCCAACGTGCGCCTGGCCGACACCCAATTCGACCCCACCCGGCCGTCATCGCTGCTCTACTATCGCAGTCCCACGCAGCAATACAGGCTCGAAGGCGTCATGTTCACCGACAGCACCAGCGCGACCGAAGATGAGCTCAACCAGCGCATCCCCCTCAGCATCGCGCGTTGGCATGAACACACAAACTTCTGCGGCGCGCCCGCCAGCAAAGTAAAGGAATACTTCGGCGACCACCCCAAATTCGGCATGTTCGGCTCCATCCATACCAGGCAAGCCTGCGACGCTGAAGGCGGCACCTTTTTCCCCATCATCTTCAGTTGGATGATTCACGTCTTTCCCTACGAAGACAATTTGAAGGGCGTCTTCTCCATGGATGACGACATCCCCCATTTCCATTAAATTTTCATTAACCGCGTGAATCCCAACTCTGATTCTCCGGCATGAAGCACATCTGCCCGGATCCGGGTCCTGCAGTAGTATTTCTTTACATGACGTCTATCTTGCATGCGTAGTTTTCCTGCTCTGGGATTCGCCATTTTTTGTCTCGCTCCGCTGCTGGCGCTCGGGCAGCAAATCTCCGCGCCCCAACCCCAGCCTGCAGGTATCATCGGCACCGTCACCGACGTTCGCAACGATGCCATCCCTGCGGCCGCCGTCGTCCTCGACGGACCCGCTCCCGCTGATCACGTCACAGCCACATCCGACGACAACGGATTCTTCGTCTTCAAAAATCTCCATCCCGCCGTCCCTTACCACCTCACCATCAGCGCCAAAGGATTCGACAACTGGACCTCGAAGCCCATCATCCTCCAGCCGGGCCAGCAACTGGACCTGCATGACATCGGGCTCAAGATCTCCGCCCTGCAGACCACCGTTACCGCCATGACCAGCGAGCAGATCGCGACACAGGAAATCAAGCTTGCCGAAAAGCAGCGCGTTCTCGGCATCTTTCCCAACTTCTACGTTGTTTACAAGTCCAACCCCGCTCCGCTCACCACCAAGCTCAAGTACCAGCTCGCTTTTAAAACCGCCATCGATCCCATCAACTTCGCCGCTACGGGTTTTTTTGCCCTCCTCGACCAGGCAGGCGACACGCCCAACTACCCGCAGGGAGCCGTCGGCTACGCCCAGCGCTTCGGAGCCGCCTATGCCGACGGCTTCACAGACATCATGATCGGCGGAGCCATCCTGCCGTCTCTCTTTCATCAGGACCCGCGCTACTTCTATCAGGGAACAGGCACCATCAAATCCCGCGCCATGCACGCCATCGCCAGTCCTTTCGTCTGCAAGGGAGACAATGGCCGCAACCAGTTCAACATCTCCAGCATCGGCGGCGATCTCGCCTCGGGATCGCTCTCTAACCTCTACTATCCACCCAGCAACCGCGGCCCCGGACTCGTCTTCGAAGGCACGCTCATCACCACCGGTGGCCGCATCGCCAACGCCCTCGTCCAGGAGTTCCTCTTCCGCCGCTTCACCACCCACGCTAAAAACCAGAAATAGTCTCCCCAATATTTACATCTCCAATAGGCGTGTGTTAGCCTCATCCGCACTTAACCCGATCCGTTGGCCCCCAACGGCTCCTCGGCCATCTCTCCCCTTCCTCTCGGCCACCTCTCACCCTTTGCCGGGCACGTTGTTTCATCTCCTTCGGGTCTTCTTTCCCCGGGTATGCGTTAATCCCACGCAGAAAAAGGAGAGCATCATGGCTCTAAACGACGACTTCGTCTTCAGGCCCTTGCCACCCATAAAGGACCCAATCCACTTTCCATTTCCCATCCCCAACCCGCTCGGCCCCCTCGCTTCTCTGGCCGGCGACTGGGGCGGAAAGGGTTTCAATGTCATCTGGCGTCCCAACCACACGCCACCCGGACAGGACCACTTCCTCGAGCTGAACCTCACCATCGACGGCATCGACTTCACCGCCATCAGTGGAGCCATTCCTAACCGCGGCCTGCTGCAGCCCGATATCAATATGTTCGGCCTCACCTATCTGCAGCAAATCTCTGACGCCAACCTCGACGCCGGCCTTCACATCGAGCCCGGCATCTGGGCTGTCGCTCCCGTCACCACCGACCCCGCGGAAGTCGCGACCGTCGTCCGCATGGCCTCCATCCCCCACGGAACCACCATCCTCGCTCAGGGCACTGCAAAAACCGCCTCGGGCCCGCCGGTCATTCCCAACATCAACATCCTCCCCTTCTTCATCGGAGATCCTCCTGCCACGTTCAATTTCCCCGAGCAAAACCTTGGGACTGCGACCGCTTTCCGTTCGCCGCCCGCTCAACTCGTCGGCATTACCCAGGCCATGGTCGATAATCCCAACTCGGTCCTGCAGGCGGCCATCGCCGGACAAACCATCCTCTCTACCACGACGCTGCAGATTTCAACCCAGCCGCCCGCGCCCATCACCGGCGGAGGCACCGCCAACACCTCGTTCCTTGACGGAGCCGCCGACGGCCCGAACGCCATGTCCGTTGTCGTGTCAGCAACGTTTTGGATCGAAACCGTCAAAGGCACGCACCCGCATCCCGACTTCCTGCAGCTCCAGTACTCACAGCTCGTGCTGCTCAACTTCAACGGATTGAGCTGGCCACACGTCACCGTCGGCACGCTTAAAAAGAATGTCCCCGTCATCCCACCCATCTGGTTGGTCGATCCGGACATCCCCATCAAGTTGCTCGAAAAGGTGCAGCCGCCAATTCCGCCCGATCTCGGCGCTCCCATCCGGACCGTCGGACTCGGCAAACTCGATCGCGAGCTCGTGTACCAGCCCAAACACGACGCGAAAACAGCAAAGAAACATCCACCCAGAACCAGAGAGAAAAAGAAGTAGCATTTTCTCCGCGGGCGGGGCAGAGTTGCCCCGCTCCACGGAGGATCACTACTTGTCGAAAGCGAAGACGCGTTTCCAGTCGTTCTTCATGCTGATCACAATCCAGCCGTTCTGGTTCGCCTCGGACATCAGGGCATCGGAGAAAGTCCCGACGTGCGTATCCGGTAGTCCTCCGGCTGGACCATATGCATACTCCCGTTGTGCATCGTCGTGATGGACCAGCATCATCAGGTGCGCGCCCTTGCCGGCCTGCGTCCACTGCAGCATTTCGGCATCGCCTCCGGAGTTGCCGAAGGCTGCGATCGGCCGTTTGCCGATAAAGAGATTGATTCCGATCGCCTTGCCCGGACCGTCGTCAATAAAAAAGACCTTGGGCTCCCGCATCAGCTCCGGTTTGCCGTTGATATCGGTATATTTGGTCACGATGCTCGATCCTACGACCTGCTCCGGCGGCACGCCATACACCTGCTCGCTATAGACCCGCACAAACTCCTGACCGCCGCCCGTGACAATGTATGTTCTGAAGCCTTTCTCGCGCAGATACTTCATAACCTCCAGCATCGGTTCATAGACCAGATCCGTGTACGGCCTGTCGAAGCGGGGCGCTTTGGCTTTGGCAAGCCAGTCTTTTACTAACCCTTGAAAAGCCTTCGTGCTCATCCCGGCATGTGTCACCGCAAGGATCTGCATCCAGTCTCCCTCGGTGAACTTGCCCATTGCAGCGCGGTCGTTTGTGAGGACCGCCTTGAACGGCATCGTAGTCTTCCATTCGGGATGCTGGGGCGCAAGCTCGACCACGCGTGTAAGCGCGAACATACCTTGCGTATACAGGGGGTGTTCCGTCCACAGCGTTCCGTCCTGGTCAAAAGTAGCGATGCGGTCGGCTGGCTCAACATACTCGGGGCTCGACTTCTCGGTTGTTTCTTTAACGAAGGTAAGAATCGCTTGTTTTGCAGTGCCATCATTCCACGATGGCAATGGATCTCTCTGGGCCTGTGCGCCGGCTGCTCCGAAAATCGCAACCAGAAGAGCAATCCCTATCCTCAGCGGCCAGACGATACGACGATCGCAACGCTTCATGTTTTTCCCTCCGGCGGTCAAATGTAAAAGGAGAAAATCGCGTCAGTCAATTCGGAAGCAAACAGCGGGGGAGGCAGGTCCGGGAACAAGGTCGGAGACCTCAGCTGTTTTGCGCTATTTCCATTCCCAGATCTTGGAAGTGGTGCTGCCCAAGGCATCGACTTCGTATTCGAAGGCTCCGCAGGCGTTGTTGATCTTTGCCAGCTTCTTGGATGTGGTTCGGAAGAACAGCATGCCGCGGTAGCTCAACGATCCGCCCGGCCCGAACTTGCCCAACCCCGTTCCTGTCCAGGTAAGAGTTTCTCCGTCGTCCGTCATGCTCAGTCCCTGGCCTTCGCCAAAAATAGAGCCATCCTCGCGGACGACCGATGTATAGCTGCCCATCCCCGTCGTTGGGATACCCAGCATATTGCCTTTGTCTTCGAAGGACACCTCTGCGGTTGGGGGATCCACCGAAAGCACACGTCTTACCAGTCTCCTGCCTTTTGTTTCGCCGATCTGTTTTCCTAACATCGATGCACCTCTTTCTTTCGCCGGGACGTGAGTTACGGTTCCCGGGGTGGCCAATTATACGCGCCGAAACAGATGTGCAATTCAATGCTGGTGCAACCCGTACAATTGGTCAGGCCTCATGCGCGCCCCTGCTACGCTCGCTCTTGTGCTCTGCATCACAGCCGTCGCGCTCGCGCAGGCCAACCCGCAACAGAACCCCGCTCCAACCACCACGCTCACCGTCCGCTCCAACCTCGTCGAGGTCCCTGCGCTCGTCACCACCAAACACGGCGAGGTCGTCTTTGCCCTCAGCGCCGAGGACTTCCTGCTTACCGATGATGGCGTCCAGCAGCACATCTCTCTGGTCCCTGACACTGACTCTCGCCCGCTTGCCCTCGCCATCGTCGTCGAGGTGGGCGGTGCCGGAGCGGGTCATCTCGCCGACTACGCCGAGCTCGGGCCCATCTTCGACGCCATCATCGGCAACATCGACCATCGCGTCGCCCTCATCACCTTCGACAGCACCCCGCGCCTCATCCAGCCCTTCACGCCCTCCACCGACGACGTCGCCGACCAGCTCGCCAACCTCCGCTCCGGAGACAACGGTGCCGCCATTCTCGATGCCGTTGCCTTCGCCGTCGACACTCTCGACGCCCAGCCCGGCCAATACCGCCGCGCCATCCTGCTCATCAGCGAAACCCTCGACCAGGGCAGCAACACCTCGCTCAACGAGGCCCTGCGGCTCATCAGCAACACCAATACAGCAATCTATTCGTTTGCTTTTTCGAGTACGCGCTCCGCCGTCTCGCACGAAGCCTCAAAGTTCAGCCGCCCCGACGAGCCCGGTCCCGCGCACGGCTGTTTCAGCCGTCAGGGAGCCGACGCCGAATACAAGGGCCACTACAGCAAGCAGGTGCTCGACTGCATCAGCGACCTCGCGCCGCCGCTGCGCTTCGCTACCATGGCCTTTCTCGCCGCGCACAGCGCCCTGCGCAACAACACCGCCGAGTCCATCGCGCGGCTCACCGGCGGAGAGTTCTTCCGCTTCCACGACGCGCGCACTCTCCAGCGCGCCCTCATCGCCGTCTCGCACGATGTGCCCAACTACTATGTGCTCAGCTTCACGCCCACGACGCCTACGCCCGGACTTCACGCCCTCCGTCTCACCCTCAAAGACCGTCCTGAACTCCGTCTCCAGTACCGCCCCGAATACTGGATCGACCCCATCACCACGCCGTGAGCGTCAATGCTCCGTCCGTGCTGGGCTCACCCCGGGCTTCCAGAGCAGCAGTAAAACCAGTCCGGCTCCAAACAGAACCGCCACCAGCCAAATCGCCCCGCCCAGCATGTAAAGCAGAAGAGCCCACACGCACACCGAAGACTCGGTCCCTAAGCTCAGCAGATTGCCTAGCCGCCACCGGTCCTGGGCGCTGAATCGCCCCGGCCGATCCGTCCTTCGATTCATAAGCTTTTGCACCCACAGGCCGACGGCTGCGGAGTAGAGTGCAAAAATCACCACGATCCCCTGAACCCAGGGCCGCTCGCCCGCCGCTTGACGGGGTATGTAATGAAAGGCCCGCAGCAGCAGCAGCATGTACGCAATGCAAATAATTTGATAAAGGCGATATTTGCGTACAGGCGTCATCGCACACATCCTCCCAGCGGGCTGGACGGGGAATTCAACCACCACGCAGAAACCATCGAAGCATACGGAACCCCAACGGCCCAGTCAAGAATTTAGAATATGCGTTTCCCGGGTCTAAAACCCCGGCAGCGGCGTCGTATAAGAAGGGCCATACTAGAATGTGACCCGGGATCCCAGTGTGAAGTCACGATCATCGCATATCGCGTCGTTCATGGTCGCCTGGGCGGTTCTGATCTTCCTCAGCTCTTCCCCGGCGCAACAACAACGCACTCTCGGCCAAATCACTGGGCAATCGCCGCCTCCGCCTGACGTGGTGCCGGCTCCCATCCTCCAGACCGCTCCTGTCCCCGCGCCTCGCGACAAGCAGTTGTTCCAGGATATTGACATGCTGCGCCGCAATGACTTCGAAAAGGCCAGCGAAGCCACGGTCTCGGTAAGAGTGATCGACAGGAATGGCAATCCGATCATGGGACTGGAGCAGTCGAATTTCCTTCTCACCGTCAACGGCACGGTTCGCAAGGGACGCCTCCTCAAAGGACGCGCAATCGCCTCCACACTGGCCATGCCGATGGTCCTGCTTGTTTTTCCGCCCAACCAGCCTACGATTCATTACATCGCAGTGCACGGCTGCCTTGATTATTTCGCGAGCCTATCGAGTGAAGCTCTGCCGTGGAGCGTCGGCATATTCGACGCCAACGGCAGCTTCATTCCCTTTACTAATCAACGCTCCGTGCTTCTCGCCAACCTTGAAGCCGTACGAACCGCTCGCGAGCCGGCGCAATATTCCACTGACAGGTTCCTGCGCATAGGTGAGGCCTGGGATGGAGGCTGGCTTACCAAGGCCAACAATGCCATTACGGAAATGCAGCGCCAGCCTGGCCCGAAGCTGATCATGGCCATGAATCCGCTCGATGAACCTATGCCCCAATATGATGGAGTCACTCTCTCCCCGGCACATGCCGCTCAGCCCTTGGCCGAAGGCAGTCCCGCTGACCTGACTCCCATCGCCCGGGCGATTGGCGCTCACATATACATCGCGAATGTCGGTGGCCCCGAACCGATCGTGCCGGACGGCGATGCCGCGTCCATGGCGGCGATATGGGGCACAAAGCCTTCCATGCATCAGCAGATAAGTCCTGCGCTGATCCGCGCGCTCAACCACTCTGCAGCCCTGAATTCGCAAATGATGTTGACGGCGCAGGCTACCCTCGGGGGATTCTCAAATTCAATCTCCAGCTTGGCTGCGCAGATGCAGCGCGATCTCGACGATGCTTACCACATCCAGTTTGACTTGACCCCCAACGATCAGGACATCGGCATCCCGGACGTCAGCGTCGAAGTGAACAAGCCGGAAGCGCGTCCCTGGGTCCTGGACGTAGTGCCCGTCCTCTCGGCCGACGTCGAGAAGCAGCGTCGCGAGTCGGCGGAGACAGCTCATGCGCTGCTCGCATCCATCACCGGACCCATCGCCTCTCCCAACTTCAGCATCAGCCAGCGTGTCGATTATTTCCCCGTCCGCTCCGGCTTTGAGGCGGTTTTGCCCATGAGCTGCCTCATCGCGTGGACCGGCCCCGGATCGCATCCAGCCGAAATCGTTATTGTTGAATCGGTCGTCGACCGCGATCTTGACGTCCCCATCCTCGAGCGAACCATGGTTTCGTCCTGGGACGCCCGCGAAATCTTCTGGGAGCGCGACGGACAGCTGCGCCCCGGTCGCTATATCTGGCGGGTCGCCGTCGCTGAACCGCATGGCCGCGTCCTGGCGTCTGCGCAACAAGACGTAACCGTGGCTTTTCCCCGGCATCCCGCGGTTGCCGTCAGCAGTCTGGTCTTGGGAGAGGCCTGCAAGCCGCACCCATCCGCAAATGGCCTCAGAAAGAGGCCGCCGCCCGGACACGCTGCGCCGCTCTCGCTCACAGTCGACCCCATGCAGCTAGGGAGTTGCCGCTTTGCGCCTGAACCCGACGAGCGCTACGGCCGGGACGACACTCTCCATGCCTTTGTTCGCATCTACCCGGTAGAGAAACTCGAAAAGAATCGTCCCGAGGCCTGGACCGCTCGGTTCACGCTCCAGTCGCCAACTGGCAGGATTGAATCGGAAAAAGAGATCCCCTTCGCCGTCGACTCCGGCTCCGGCCTCTTCGCCTCGGTCGCCATGCCTCTCGCGCAACCGGGTGTCACCGCCGGGCAGCATACGGTCGGCGTAGAGATACAGGGTCCCGGCCTCAAAAAGCCGCTCTCGCAAACCGAATCGGTCTTTATCACGCCCTGAGAATCATCACGCAGCAACAAACGGACTGCGTAAAAAATCGCGGGGTGCTCGCGGCTGGAACAATTGCATCGAACCCTGCCACCGTCCCTGCTTCACCTGCTGCCGTCCGCTGGTACACTCTCCTACGGAGACACCGTACCTTGGCTGAACTCAAAGCATCCGACGAGCCCTCCGTCCGTCAGCGGACTCTCGCCGTCATCCCCGCGCGACTCGGTTCCACCCGTCTGCCGCGCAAGGTCCTGCGGGAGATCGCTGGCGAGCCTATGCTCGGCCGGGTCTACCGCGCCGCCCGTGCCTGCCCGCTCCTCGATCAGGTGCTCATTGCCACGGATTCGGAAGAAGTCCTCGTCTTCGCCCAGCAGCACAGCCTGCCCGCCGTCTTCACCCCCGCCGACTGTCCCAGCGGAACCGACCGCGTCCACGCCGTCGCCGAGTCCATCCCTGCGGACATCTACGTCAACATCCAGGGCGATGAGCCTATGCTCCGGCCCGAACACATAGAGGCCCTGCTTAAGCCCTTTGCTGTATATGAAGTGCAAGTTTCAACCCTGGCTACGCCATGCTCGCCCGATCAGATCAATAACCCCCACGCCGTCAAGGTCGTCACAGCAGCCAATGGACGCGCCCTTTACTTCTCCCGCGCCGCCATCCCCTATAACCGCGAAGGACAGGGAAGCATCGGCTATCTCAAACACCTGGGCATCTACGCCTATCGCCGCGCCGCGCTGAAGCAGTTCCCCAAACTCCCGCACAGCAGCCTCGAAGCCGCCGAGAAGCTCGAACAGCTCCGCTTCCTGGAGAACGGCATCGACATCTATGTCACTGAGACCCCGTACGACACCATCGGTGTCGACACTGAAGAGGACCTGCACCGCGTCGAGCAGATCCTGCTCGAAACCAAAGTCAGCTCTTAGCTTTCTTGTCGCGCTTCTTTGCCGCCACCGGCGAATGCGGATCGGTCATGAGAATGGGGTCTAAGATCTCCTCGATCTCCGCCTCGCTCAGCAGCTTCTTCTTCCGCGCAATCGCGATGATCGACTCGCCCGTCGCCACCGACTCCTTCACGATCTCCGCCGCCTTGGCATAGCCAATGTAAGGATTCAGTGCCGTCGCCAGTGACACTGTGCTCTGCGCGTAGTAGTTGCACCGCTCCACGTTCGCCGTAATCCCCCGCACGCACCGCTCGTCAAACACCCGCAGCATGTTGGTCAGAATCGTGATGCTTTGCAGCACGTTGTGCGCCATCGCCGGCATCATCACGTTCAGCTCCAGCTGGCCCGCCTGCACCGCATAGGCCACCGCCGTGTCGTTGCCGATGACCTGAAAGCTTACCATCGCCGCCAGCTCCGCCATCACTGGATTGATCTTCCCCGGCATGATCGACGACCCCGGCTGCAGCGCCGGCAGGTTGATCTCTGCCAGCCCCGTGTTCGGCCCCGACGAGAGCAGCCGCAGGTCATTCGATATGCGGATAATTTCCAGCGCAACCCCGCGCAGCGCCGCGCTTACCTCGCCCATGCATGCATTCGACTGCATTGCCCAGCGCATGTCCTCCGCCGGCATCAGCCGCTGGCCTGAAATTCGCGCCAGGTTTGCCACCGCCTTCGCCCGGTATTCGGGATGCGTATTGATCCCCGTCCCGACCGCCGACCCGCCCAGTCCCAGCTCACGCAGCCCGTCCGACGCGGTGGCCAGAAACTTCCGGCCCTTCGCAATCGCGATCCCGTAGGCCGCAAACTCCTGCCCCAGCCTGATCGGAACCGCATCCTGCATGTGTGTCCGCCCCGACTTCAGCACGCCGTCGAATTCCTTGCCCTTCGCGGCAAAGCTCTCCGCCAGCGCATCCATCACCGGATACAGCTCTTCCAGCGCCAGCAGCGTTGCCAGCCGCATCGCCGTCGGAAAAACGTCGTTCGTCGACTGCCCGTAGTTCACATGGTCGTTGGGGTGCACCCGCGCATATTCGCCGAGATTCGTCTCAAGCAGCTCATTCGCCCGGTTGGCAATCACCTCGTTCACATTCATGTGGAACGACACGCCCGCCCCCGCCTGGAACACATCCACCACAAACTCCGCATCCCACTTGCCGTCCGCCACTTCCTTCGCAGCGGTCAGAATCGCGCGCGCCCGCTCTGCGTCCACCAGCCCCAGCTCCTTGTTAGCCTCTGCTGCAGCCTGCTTCACCATCCCTATGGCCTTGATCAGCTGCGAATGCCCCCGCATCCCCGAAATGGGATAGTTCTCCACCGCTCGCACCGACTGCGCGCCGTAATAGGCCCGCGCGGGCACCTCTACATACCCCAGCGAGTCCTTCTCTTTCCGTGTTTCAACCATCATCCCCTCTGTATCAAATCGTTCCGCTTAATCGTTGCCGTCTCCCTCAATTATATGAGCCGGAGTCTCGGCAACCCCCCGTGAGCGATTACACCGTCAAATCGTCTAATCTAAAAAGATGAACGGCGAGGCAATAGACTCAGCGGGCAGCTCGGAGAACTTCGATGTCCTGGTCATCGGCGCGGGCCCAACCGGGATGGCCTGCGCCATTGAGGCTCAGCGCGCTGGTTTTCGCAGCGTGCTGGTGGACAAGGGATGCCTGTGCAACTCCATCTTTCACTATCCCTCCCACATGACCTTTTTCACCACCCCGGAGCTGCTGGAAATCGGCGATATTCCGTTCCCAAGCCCCAACCAGAAGCCGGTCCGCAATGAAGCTCTGGAATACTACCGCAAAGTTGCAGAACACTATGCGCTCGATGTACGTCTTTATCGGCTGGTTGAGTCCGTCACCGGCAGCGACGGCAACTTTGAGGTGCTTACAAAAGACGTATTCGGGCGCACCGAGAGCTACCGCGCAAAAAAAGTCATCGTCGCCACCGGCTACTACGATCTTCCCAACTACCTCAATATTCCTGGCGAAGAGCTGCCCAAGGTGCACCACTACTACGACGACCCTCACCCCTACTATGATCTCGACGTCGTGGTCATTGGCGGCAAGAACTCCGCGGCCATCGCCGCGCTGGAGCTCTGGCGTCACGGAGCCCGCGTCACGCTCGTCCATCGCGGCCCCGCCATGCACAAACACGTAAAGTATTGGATCCTTCCTGACATTGAAAACCGCATCAAGAACGGCGAGATTGCCGCGCATTTCAACAGCCGCGTAAGCCAGATCAGCCTGGACACTGTCGCGGTCGAGACACCCGAAGGAACGCGAACCCTCCCCAACGACACCGTCTTCGCTCTGACCGGCTATCATCCCGACTTCGATTTCCTCTCTGCGCTCGGTGTTCGCTTCGAGGGCAAAGACCGCCTTCCGGTTTGCGACGCCTCTTGTCTTGAGAGCAACATCCCCGGAGTCTATCTGGCCGGTGTGATCGTCGCTGGTTCGCGCACGAACGAAATCTTTATAGAGAATGGCCGTTTTCATGGGCGTCAAATCGCAGATGACCTGAAGCGCAAGCTGACGGCGGGAAAAGAGCCCGAGGTAGCGGCTTGGTGACTGGGGGTTTCGTGTTGTTACGTCAAATTGGACTGGTATGCCGCTGCTGAAACCACGCACCATCCGTGGCCAGTTGATGAGCGGCCTGATTCTCTTTGAGATTCTCGTACTGGCCATTGTTTCCGTCGTTCTCGTGCGTGAGCAGCGCAAGGAACTGCTGAACCGCACCGACCGCCGTCTCGAATATCAGGCGTCGCTCCTCGCCATCCAGGGCAGTGCTGCGATGCAGGATCAGCAATTCGCCACGCTCGACCGCGTCATGATCGCCGCGCGCGACGCTCCCAGCATCCACGCCGTTCAAATCACCGATCTCCAGGGCCGCGCGCTGTTCAGCAGTGACCCCGCAATGAAGGGCAAGCTGACTCTGTCTCCCCGTGAACGCACCTATCTGCACGATCTGAGCAAGCCCGTCATCTTTTCTATTGACGAAAAGACGCGGGAAGCTGTTGCTCCCGTGAGGGTCGGCGGAGCCTTGAAAGCGCTCGTCTGGATCTACCCCGATGATTCGACCGATCGAACCCAGCTCAGGAAG